>ENA-UENT01000082-UENT01000082.1-marine-metagenome-genome-assembly--contig:-NODE-82-length-76233-cov-7.790236_pt1 | contig 76233 bp, 60 predicted proteins | sample MGYA00237879_ERZ529330 | MGnify/ENA primary metagenome ERZ529330 (study PRJEB26372, sample SAMN05368345) | marine metagenome | biome: cultured habitat; feature: ocean water; material: water; isolation... | reverse complement strand
GCGTGGCGGGTTGGAACACGGATTGGACGGATTGCACGGATTTTCACAGATTCCGGGAGGGCCATCGCGAGGAGCAGCACATAATGACAAAGATTAAAGTAAATGAACGAAACCATCCTAAGGCTTCCCCAAAACACCTTCAATTACCAGCTTCAGACTATCCACGCCGGGCTTAGGGGCAGACATATCAATGACCTCACGAGACCGGCCCAACAAGGCATAGGACGGGATACTGGAAATAGAAAACAAGCTGCCATAATCCGAATCCATGCCACCCTCCACATAAACCGGGAAGATATTGGGGTAGGCTGCCTGTTTGGACAACGCGTGCTTCCAGGCCTCAAAGGAACGGTCAAAGGAAACGGTAAGGATAAGGAAGTCCGGCTGATCCGCATAGTGCTCAGCCAGAGCATGCAAATAGGGCAGTTGCTGCATGCATGGGCCACACCACGACGCCCAGGTATCGATGTAGATGACTTTGTCTCCAAAAGCACTCAGTTGGATTGCATTTCCATTGGTGTCTACGGCAGTAAAATCAGCAGCGTAGCGCAATTGGCGGGTGGTGTAGTAATGCTGCAACGCATCCGCGTAAAGCGCCCGGTGCGGATTGTGTTTGCCCAGCTTGAAGTCCAGTAGTGCCACGGTGCTTACATCGACCACCGCACTGTAGGCTTCCCACCCTTTTTCCTGATTCAGGACCTGTGCGAGAAAGAGGGACTGCCAGTATTGCTGCTGCGTGCTGTCAGCCGATTGGGTGGCAATAAAGTCGAAAAAGGGCTGCAAACTGTTAGGTGCAGGCTGAGTTTTTGCCCATTGCAATAGTTGCTGGTCCGGTGCAGGCGTAACCTGACTGGCACCGGAAGGGGAGGAGCAGGACCAAAGGAAAACCACAGATAGCAGGATAATGATAGTACGCATGGGTAAAGATTCACAAATTTGCAGCATAGCGTTAGTGAGAAAAGTCACACAACCCCACCCAACGCTTGAATGAAATTTACCTGTCTAACTTATAAACTATCAGAAATGACCCGATTTAACGCAATTATTCTAACCGTTTTTACCCTTCTGGCCTGGTCTTGCAACGATAGCCAGCAGCAGGAAGTGGAACTTAGTGCCCCTGCCCCCTGGGTTGGGTACTGGGATTTTCAAAACTACCCCGGCCCAAATGAACGGGCATACCTCCGTGTGCCTGACGACAATGGGTTTGAGGTGACGGAGAAAAATCAAATGCTGGAATTCCGGGAGGATGGTTTTGTGCGCGAGTTTTTCTGGAACCGTTGTGCAACCGAGCCGGTCATACCTACAGGCTGGAAGGACGGTACGTGGACGCAGTCCGGAAGTGATCCGGTTGTGCTGCAGCTGACCATCGAAGGGCAGCCCCGGGCTTACGAGATTCTTGCTCTGGACGATACCAGTTTGGTCGTCCGCTCAATACAGTAATTTCATACGAAGCAATCATAGCGGGGCGGGGGAGTAACACTTCCTGCGCCCCTTTTTTGTTTACCCAAACTTCCGCTCAAAGGACTGCATCACCTGCACCAGCGCCTGCACGCTTTCAATTTCCATTGCATTGTACATAGACGCCCGGAAGCCTCCCACAGAGCGGTGCCCTTTCACACCAGAGCAGTTGGCCGCCTTGCAAAGCTGCATAAACTCATCGTTCAGATGTTCTTTGCCCTCGGCAAGGACGAAGGTGGCATTCATAGTGGAGCGGTCGGCAGGGTCCGTGACGGTACCTTTGAACATCGGGTTGCGGTCAATTTCCCGGTAGATGAGCTCGGCTTTGGCTGCATTCTTTTGCTGCATGGCAGGGATGCCGCCATTGGCTTTGATCCACCGCAGGGTCAGCATGCTTACATAAATAGGGAAGACCGGTGGGGTATTGAAAGCAGAGCCCTTTTTGACATGCGTGCGGTAGTCCAGCATGGTGGGAATGTGGCGTTTTACCTTGCCCAGTGCTTCTTTCCGCACAATAACAAGCGTAGCACCCGCCGGGCCCATATTCTTCTGCGCGCCCGCATAGATCAGGTCAAAACGGCTGACATCCACTGGTTGGCTGAAAATATCAGAGGACATATCGCCGACCATCGGCACAGAGGTCTCCGGCAGGGTTTTAAACTGCGTGCCGTAGATGGTATTGTTGGTGGTGATGTGGACGTAGGCGAGGTCCTCCGGAATCGCAAAACCCTTCGGAATGTAAGTGAAGTTATCAGGTTTGGAAGAGGCCAGGGTTTCAACAGTGCCAAAAGCCTGGGCTTCCTTAATCGCTTTGGTGGACCAGCTGCCGGTGTCAATGTAGCCCGCTTTCGCATCCTGATCCAGCAGGTTCATAGCGGTCATGAAAAACTGCGAACTTGCGCCGCCCTGCAAAAACAGGATCGCATAATCATCAGGAACGTTGAGCAAATCCTTGATCAGGACATTCGCCTCTTCCATCACGGCCGTGAATTCGGGAGATCGGTGAGAAATTTCCAGAATGGATAATCCCATGCCATTAAAGTCACGTACCGCTTCTGCGGCTTGTTCAAAAACCGGAAGCGGTAGGATGGCAGGGCCGGAACTGAAGTTATGTTTTTTCATGATCTGTTTTTCTTTCGGCAAATGTAGGTATTCAACGAAAACCTTGTACTTCATGTTGAGCGGATTTTTCCAGGGCTGCTCACCTTTTCGTCCAACCAAACCCATTTTAGAAGAAAAAAGAAGTCCAGTTGCAGCTTTTAGCTGAATTTATCCTCTATTGTTATGTAGTAATAGGGGGCAGCAGCCTGTTATTGCATCATAAAATAGCGATCCATTTTTTACAAAACCGGGCAATTCCTGCCCAACTGAAACCACAACGATATGAAAAACCTGTTAGCGCTTTGTTTTCTAATAGTATCCGGCTTTGCGATCACAGCCTGTGCGCAGACCAATGGAAAAATGAGTAGTTCCAGTGCTGAATTGCGCGATTTTGACGGCATAGCACTGGGCATTTCGGCCGATGTTTATGTGTCGCAGGGAGACTATAATGTTGAAGTCACAGGACCTGAAAAAAGTGTTGATCAGGTTGAGCTCAATGTTAATGGTGGTACTCTTGGCATAGGTACCAAACGCGGTACCCGCAACTGGAACAGCCGGGGCGTAAAGGTATACGTCACCATGCCTAACCTGTCCTCTATTGCCATCGGTGGGTCCGGTGATGTAAAAGTGAAGGACAACTTTAATGACATGAAAAACCTGGAAATTTCCATCGGTGGCTCAGGTAATGTGGAAATTGCAGGTAAAGCCAGTCGTGTCGAAGTGAGCGTTGCCGGCAGTGGTGATGTAGATGCATCAGGTGTGGATGCAAACCGTGCTGAAATCAGCATCGCTGGTAGTGGTAACGTCAAAGTGGGAGCAGTCGATAAGCTGGAGGTTAGTATTGCCGGCAGTGGTGATGTATACTACAAGGGGAACCCATCGGTGGAAAAAAGTGTAGTAGGTAGCGGAAATGTCCGCAAGCTGTAGCTTTAAAGGTATCGGAAAGAGCTTGAGGGGGTAGATCTGTAGCAACGGATTTGCCCCTCTTGCTTACTGGTAGATCGGAGTTTAAATTATTTACCAAAAAGATCGTATGCAAAAGATTGTCTATTATGTCGCCTCTTCCCTGGATGGATTTATCGCAGGACCGGAAGATGATATCAGCGCCTTTGCCTTACAGGGGGCAGGTGTGGAGCAGTATCAAACAGACCTCCTGAAGTTTCGAACGGTCATTATGGGGCGCAGGACTTATGAGTTTGGGTTTCAATACGGGCTTCAACCGGGCCAGCCCGCTTATCCGCACATGGAACACTATATTTTTTCTGATACCCTGAAGATTGAAAATCTCGCAGAAAATGTTCACTTGGAACCCAGGTCAATTGATCGGGTGAAAGCCATCAGAGATAAGGCGGGAACAGATATTTACTTATGCGGAGGAGGTGTATTTGCCGGCTGGCTATTGGAAAATGGCTTGATTGATCAGTTAAAGCTAAAGTTGAACCCTGTTGTCTTAGGAGGCGGGGTGCCGCTTTTTGGAGATTCCAGAGCCTCGGTAAAATGGGGCCTTCGAGAACAGAAAGTATTCAGTGATGGGCTCCAGATTTTAACTTATAACCGGATTAAGTAAACTGGACCAAACAACAGGGGCAATACTTTTGGATTGAATACAGCAGTCCCGTTTCTTTAGAAGATTCCCTTAGGCCTTTATAATTTACCCCAAATCCGTACCTTAGGCAGTCCAGCAATACTTCATCCTTATGCTCGACCGCTTTCCGCACTACCCGCAGCACGATGCCATGGACTGTGGGCCTGCCTGCCTGCGCATGATCGCCCGGCATTACGGGCAGCATTATACGCTTGCAGAACTGCGTGCCCGGGCATATGTGGACCGCGAGGGCGTCTCAATGGCGGGCCTGGTGGAAGCCGCCGAGTCCATTGGAATGCGGCCATTACCGGTAAAATTACCGCTGGAAAGCACAGCGGAACGCCTGGGCATTGATCAGGCCCCATTGCCCCTGATTGCACATTGGGAGCAACGGCATTTCGTGGTCGTCTACAAACTATCTAAACAGCACGTTTGGATTGCCGACCCGGCAGCTGGGAAACGAAAAATCACACGCTCCGCATTTAACCGCCACTGGGCCAGCGATGGGGACGAGGGGCTGGCTTTGCTCCTGGAGCCACAGCCTGCTTTTTACGAAGAGGAAGGCATGCCCTCCGCGCAATCCGCGCCCCTGAATTATCTCCTGCAGTACCTGCGCCCTTATCGGCCTTACTTCGTACAGCTGGTCTTTGGGCTTATCCTGGGTAGCATTTTTCAACTGCTTTTTCCCTTTTTGACCCAGGCAATTGTTGATATTGGTATCCGCAATGCTGATCTCTCGTTCATCAACCTGATTTTGATTGGTCAGTTGCTGCTTTTTGCCGGCAGGCTGACCGTGAGCATCATCCAAAACAGGATACTGCTCCATCTCGGTACCCGCATTAATGTCTCCCTCATTGCTGATTTCCTGCAACAGCTCATGCGCCTGCCCATTGCCTACTTTGATACCAAAATGACCGGCGACCTGTTGCAGCGCATTGGCGATCACCGGCGCATTGAACAATTCCTGACCACCTCAGCCCTGAGCTTTTTATTTTCTGCTTTCAGCCTGCTTATCTTTGGCGGGGTCCTGTTGGTTTACAATGTATCGATCTTCCTGATTTTTTTGATCGGTAGTCTGCTCTACCTGGGGTGGATCCTCATTTATTTGAAAAAGCGGCAGGCTATTGACCACGCCCGCTTCCGGCAGCTATCGGATAATCAGAGTGCGCTCATTGAGCTGATTCAGGGGATGCCTGAGATCAAGCTGCAGAACAGCGGCTCCAAGCGGCGCTGGCAGTGGATGAACATCCAAACCCGCCTTTTTCGGGCTAATCTGAGGTCGCTGGATGTGGAGCAAACGCAGGATGCCGGTGCTACAGGCATATCCCAAATCAAAGATATTCTCATTACGATTCTGGCTGCAAAACTGGTTATCGAAGGACAAATGACACTGGGTATGCTGCTCGCCATCCAATTTATTCTTGGGCAGGTGAATTTGCCCCTGAGCCGGCTGGCGGACTTCCTGCGGCGCTGGCAGGATGCCCGTTTGAGCCTGGACCGCTTATTGGAAGTACAATCGGAAACGCCCGAGGAAACCCTTTCAGATGGAGCGCCGGTTTGGGATGGTCTGCCGGAGCGCCGGGATATTCAAATCCGGGGCCTGAGTTTTCGGTACAATCCGCTTGCCGAATGGGTGCTCGAAGACATCAACCTGGATATTCCGGAGGGCAAAGTCACGGCTATCGTTGGGGTGAGCGGAAGTGGGAAAACGACATTGGTCAAATTATTGCTGGGCTTCTACGAGCCGGAGGAGGGGCAAATCCGTGTCGGCGGTCAGCCGCTGAGCGGATTGCGCAAATCCCGGTGGCGGTCAGCCTGCGGGGCCGTGCTTCAGGATGGGTTTATCTTTTCGGATACCATCGCCAATAATATTGCGGAAAGCAGCCCCACCGTAGACCCGGAACGCCTTCTGAAAGCGGTGGAACTGGCCAATCTGAAGCCCTTTATTGATGACCTGCCGCTACGGTACAATACCAGGATTGGTGCTATGGGCAACGGCATCAGTCAGGGGCAGCGGCAGCGGCTGCTCATCGCCCGCGCTATCTACAAAACTCCTGATTTTCTGTTCTTTGATGAGGCCACCAACGCCCTTGATGCTAATAATGAACGCGAAATCGTTAATAACCTGGACCGCTTTTTCGAGGGCCGGACCGTTGTAGTGGTAGCCCACCGCCTGAGTACAGTAAGCCAGGCTGACCAAATTGTGGTACTGGACCAGGGAAAAATTGCAGAACAGGGCACACATGGGGAATTAGTCGCCCGCAAAGGCGCCTACTACCAATTGGTTAAGAATCAACTAGAACTCGGACAATAATGCCAGGGACCTCACCTTCAAACCACGCACAACCGGATGCCAATGGCGGGCGGGCAGCCGTTCAGGAAATGCTGGGCGCACCTCCGGGCTGGGCTTTGCGTTGGGGGATTTCGGCGGTATTTGCAGCGGTGGTCTTATTGCTGATTGGGGCATGGCTGATTCGCTACCCGGATACCGTAACAGCCGAGGTCGTACTGACCACGCCACAGCCTGCCATTCGTATCGTGGCGCCCCGTGGCGGGAAATTACAGCGGCTGATGGTGAAAGACGGTGAAATGGTCCAGCCCGGTCAAACGCTGGCTGTACTGGAGAATCCCGCAGTATTGGAGGAGGTTCAAATCCTACAGCAATGGCTGGAAAAGGATACCCTCAAAAGCTCTGTCCCCGATCTCCGTCTTGGTACATTGCAAGCTCCGGCGGCGCAGCTGCAGCGCAACCGGGAGGCCTATCAGTTTTTCCTTCGCCGGTCAGACTGGGCGAAACGGATTCGCTCTCTGCGGAATCAGCAGGAGCAGCTGGCGGCGCTTTCGGCAGCACAGGCCCAAAAACTGGAAGTCCTGCAGGCAGAGCGGGAACTGGCGCATGCCAACTTCAAACGCAATGAAGCCCTTGCTTCTTCCGGGAATGTCAGTCAACTCGATAAGGAACAAGCGCAGTTGGCGGTGCTCCGGCTGGAGCGGGAAATACGCGAAGTGGAAGCCGAGCGCCTGCGCAATGCCCTGGAGGCAGAACGGAACAACGCCCTGCTCATCACCCTTCAACAGGAGCAACAAAACAGCGCGCAGGATCTGAAACTGGCCTGCGAAGAAAGCAAAGCCAATCTGAAAGCCGCAGTGGAAACCTGGCAGCAAAACAACCTGGTTCGGGCCGAAATAGCAGGCCGGATCGCCTTTCATCAGCCGCTAACCACAGGGCAGTATTTGGAAGAGGGGCAATTGGTGATGACCGTGCTTCCGGTGTCAGGAGCGCGCGATTTGCCCCTGGCTCGCGGTTATTTACCCGCTCAGAATGCCGGGCGCGTGGATACAGGGATGCAGGCTCGCTTATTTCTGGATGCTTATCCGGAGCAGCAGTATGGTGCGATCAGGGCTGAAGTCCGCCACATAGCGCCCATCCCGGAGCAGCAGGCTTACTATATTGAGCTCGCGCTTACAGCAGGCCTGCAAACAACCTACGGCCAGGAATTACCCTTTTCACAGGAGCTCTCGGCCCGTGCCAATATCATTACCGAAGACCGGCGGCTGCTGTTCCGCCTTTTCGATCAGTTGAGGAGTTTGTGGGAAAATTATTGAGGAGTATGTAGTGCAATTATTCTTGTAGTATTTATGTCTGGAACAAGTGGTGAATTTAGCCCAGGGCCATCATAGAAAATTAAGGCTTAATCTACCATGCTGGTAAGATCTGAAGAGGTGATATTAAAAGCTAAAAATGATTCTTTGAGTTGGCGCATTAGCTCTTTTTTTTGATACTGGTACTCTGATATCATGAATTCGTCTTCATCATCCTGGTGCAGGTCAAGCATTTTATTCACTTTATTGATCTGCTCAAGAAGATTTACTACTTCGGCTATTTTATCTTCTGCAACAATTGGCTCGTTTTTATAATTCATAGGCCTAACTTGAAATATTTAGTTCGAGGAACCCTTTAGGATATCTTTTGTATTGTTTGGTTTTTCTGGTTTTTGTGAACCAACTATACCAATACAAATAGTCTGACAGGTATTTGCTGTGGTCCTTATGGTCTTTTTGAAATACCCTAACATAATATACGTCAAGTCCTCTTTCTTTCAAATTCTTTTTATCGAAAAAATGTTCCCTGATCGTCTTATACTTCGATTTAATCGCCTCGTTTTCGATGAAAACTACCAAATCAATATCATTTGGATTTTGCTTCAACGTTACAAAACTACCATCAATCCATATTACTAAAGGTCTATCAATTGCCTTGTTTAGCTTGTCTGCAAAAGCCATGAACTCTTCTAAAAGTAGCATTCGTGTCGAGCTTGAAGGAAAAGGGCGGACGAAATATTCTTCTATTTTCTCCAACTTGATAGGTATTTTATCGTAAGGTTTTAGGTAGCCCCTTGAGTCATATTGTATTCCCATATGCATGATATTTAACTAATCCTGCTCCAGCCCCTCAGCTTCTTCCCATGCTTATCCAGGTACCAAACGATAGGGTGGTGCTCCGGGCGCTCAAACTTGGGGTCATCATCCAGGATGCGGGCGGCGACCTCCCGGGCTGTTTGCAGAATGCGCCCATCTTTAGCCAGGTCGGCAATGCGGAAGTTGAGAATGCCGCTCTGCTGCGTGCCCTCGATATTGCCCGGGCCCCGGAGGCGGAGGTCTGCTTCTGCGATATCAAAGCCGTTGTTGGTGCGGACCATGGTTTGAATGCGCTCTTTGCTCTCCTTGCTGAGCTTAAAACTCGACATCAGGATGCAGAAAGACTGCTCGGCGCCACGCCCTACACGCCCCCTCAGCTGATGGAGCTGTGACAGCCCGAAACGCTCCGTATTTTCGATCACCATAACGGATGCATTCGGCACATTTACACCCACTTCAATCACGGTGGTGGCCACCATGATCTGGGTTTTGCCTTCCACAAAGCGCTGCATTTCAAAGTCCTTATCTGCGGGCTTCATGCGGCCGTGCACCACGCTGATTTGGTAGTTGGGCGGTGGGAATTCCCGCCTCAGGGCTTCGTACCCGTCCTGCAGGTTTTGCAGGTCCAGGGTTTCAGATTCCTCAATGAGGGGGTAGACTACATAGACCTGCCTGCCCTTCGCAATCTCCTCCTTCATAAAGCCAAGCACCCGCAACCGGTTGTTTTCGGTTTTGTGCAGGGTTTGAATGGCTTTGCGCCCGGGTGGTAGCTCATCAATAACGGATACGTCGAGGTCGCCGTAAAGGGTCATCGCGAGGGTACGCGGGATGGGCGTCGCCGTCATCACAAGGACATGGGGAGGGTAGGGGCTGCTCTTTTTCCAGAGTTTCGCCCGCTGCGCCACGCCAAAGCGGTGTTGTTCATCGGTGATAGCCAGCCCCAGGTTTTGGAAGACGACAGGGGGCTCGAGCAGGGCATGCGTGCCGATTAGGATGTGGATCTCTCCGTTTTTTAGGGCTTCGAGCAGGACCTTGCGTTTTTTCCCCTTTACGCTGCCAGATAAAAAGCCGACCTGCAGGTCCATTCCTTCAAGGTATTCGCTGATAGAATTATAGTGCTGCTGGGCCAGGATTTCAGTAGGTGCCATCAGGCAGGCCTGGAAGCCATTGTCAATAGCCAGTAGCATGGTCATGAGACCCACGATGGTTTTGCCACTGCCCACATCGCCCTGCAGCAGCCGGTTCATTTGGATGCCTTTGCCCAGGTCTCGGCGGATTTCCTTCAGGACCCGCTTTTGGGCGCCGGTCAGTTCGAAGGGTAATTTGTGGTTGAAAAAATGCATGAAGTGCTCACCCACCTGTTCGAAATTGAACCCCCTGATCGCGTCCCGTCGCCGTCGGATTTGCAGGAGGCGAAGTTGCAGGAAGAAGAGTTCTTCAAACTTCAGGCGGTTGCGGGCCTGCTGCAGTTGTTCCTCGGACTTTGGAAAGTGGATGGTACGCATGGTATCGTAGCGGGAAGGGAAGCGGAACTTTTTGACGATGTAGGGCGGCAGGTTTTCCGGGAGGTCTTCAGGTTGAAGCTTATCCAGGAGGGCCGCCATCATCCGGCGTCGGTTGCGGGCATCTACCCCCTTGGTGTTTAGCTTTTCGGTACTGGGGTATACCGGAGCGAAGCTCGCCGCTTTTTTGATCTTTTCGGGATTGGCAATTTCCATTTCCGGGTGAGGGATGCTCAGCTGGTCCCGGAATGCATTGACCCGGCCATAGATGACATACTCTTTTCCAACCTCCAGCTGCTTTTCCAAATAGCTGACACCAGAGAACCATACCAGGTCGATAGCGCCCGTTTCATCCCGGAAGCGGCCGGTCAGGCGTTTTTTCCTGCCCTCCCCAACGGGTACAAGTCGGCGCAGTACACCGCGGAGCTGCACTTCCCCGCTTTCCTGGTGCAAGGTGTTGATTTTGTGGAACTGGGTTTTATCGATATAGCGGTGCGGGTACTGTTGCAGCAGGTCCCCACAGGTGAAGATGCCCAGCTCTTTGTTGAGTAGCTCTGCGCGCTTTGGGCCCACGCCCTTTAGGTAGGATATGTCAGAATCGAGGGTATTCATGTGGCGCCATCAAAAATAGCAACTTTTTAGTAGTTTTTGCAACCGCTAATGGAACTCTGAAGTGGCAGTTTTGTTGTAAAACTCGCAGAATGCTAATGGTTCCCGGGCTGATAGAGTTGACAAGGTGCTCCAATAATTCTATCTTTGCGGCCCGCTAAAAGCGGTGAAAAACCAGGCAGTGAATTTTCCTGCGGCACAACAAGAGAAGATTAAACGACATATGGCGACGAAGCGCAATTTACAGGTAGCAGAATTAATCAAGCGGCATTTCAGTGAGGTACTACAGAATGAAGGTGGCTATGTTTATGGCACCGAACCGTTGGTGACGGTCACAAAGGTTATGGTGAGCCCGGATTTCAGCCAGGCAAAAATCTACCTGAGCGTTTATAATACGGAGGATAAACAATCGGTGATCCTTAAAATGGAGCACGAAATTACCCGGCTCAAGCAAGCGCTCGCCTACCGTATTCGCAAGCACATGCGCCGTGTGCCTGACGTTGCCTTTTACCTGGATGACACACTGGACGAGATGTACCGGCTCAATCAGCTTTTTAACCGGCTCCACCAGGAAGGTCACATGGGGGATGAGGAAGAACAGCAGGAAGGCTAACATATAATCTGCAGAGCAGGCGGTTATTTGATCATTTTCATGAAAGTGCCGACAAACCAGTTAGAGTCAGCTTTAACCAGAGAGTCTAAGGTGGAATCGGCTTTGCTGGAGAAAAGTTTGATTTCCCTGATCACTTCCGCAAACTCTCTGGATTCCTGATCAACCTCATCAACGCTGGATATTTCATCAAGTACTCTGAGCATGGGCTCAAGTTCCCGTTTTTTACGTTGGGTAATGATGCACTTGACCACTTCCCACATGTCTTTTTCGGCCACGAAGTACTCCCTGCGTTCACCCGTCTTCAACTCTTTATAAGCCAGCCCCCAGTCAATCAGGGCCCGAATGTTCATATTTGCGTTGCCCCGGGAAATTTTTAATTCATCCATTATTTCCTCGGCGCTCATCGCTTCCGGAGAAATCAGCAGCAGAGCATGGATCTGTGCCATGGTGCGGTTGATTCCCCAGCTGGAGCCTAGCGCCCCCCAGGATTGGATGAATTTGTCTTTTCCTTCTTCCAGTGTCATGAAAACCTGATTTCGTTGGGTGCAAATTAAGATTGAAGGGCCCCAGCCAAAAATCTGGGACCGCTTATTCGGGTAGATAAATGAAAATAGCGGCAATTTGTTGTCAAACCGTAGGTTATTTTCCTTCGGCACCCTTGTAAAAAGGTGGGCGTACAACTTTGGCAGCCAGGTTTTTCCGGCCAGCTTGTACGTAAATAGTCGTGCCCGGAGCCTTGTAAGCCTCCTTTACATAACCCATGCCGATGGGATAACCGAGTGACGGAGACAGCGTCCCTGAGGTGACCTGCCCAATGGTTGTTCCCTCTTCATCTACAATAGGATAACCGTTACGGGGCACACGGCGTTCATCAGGGAGCTCGAAGCCCACCAGGCGGCGGCTTACGCCTTCTTCCCGCTGCTTAATGAAGGTGTCGCGGCTGATAAACTCACCTTTCTTCGTTTTGGTAATCCAACCAAGCCCTGCTTCAATTGGGGAAGTGGTATCGTCAATATCATTTCCGTAGAGGCAGTACCCCATTTCCAGCCGCAGGGTATCCCTCGCGCCCAGCCCGATGGGTTTGATGTCAAAGCTTTCACCGGCTTCCATAACGGCGTTCCAAAGTTCGGCTGCTTTATCAGCACTGACGTAAAGTTCCAGCCCGCCGGCACCTGTATAGCCGGTTGCTGAGATCAGTACGTTGTCGATGCCCGCAAAAGTCCCTTTGGAGAAGGTGTAGAACTTCAGCCCGCCAAGGTCCGTAACGGTAAGGGGCTGCATGGCTTCAATGGCTTTTGGGCCCTGCACGGCGAGCAAAGCGGTTTGATCGGAAATATTAATGAGCTGGGTGTCAAAGGTGTTGGCCTGAGTAATCCACGCCCAGTCTTTTTCGATATTGGAAGCGTTGACAACCATCATAAAGGCCTGTTCGCCATCAGAGCACATTTCTTCGGTCAGGCGGTAGACGATACAGTCGTCCACGATACCTCCTGCATTATTAGGCATGCAGGTGTACTGTGCATCACCTATGGCGAGCCTGGAAGCATCGTTGGAAGTTACTTTTTGAATAAGGTCAAGGGCTTCTTTGCCCCGGATGATGAATTCACCCATATGCGAGACATCAAATACGCCAACGCTGTTGCGTACCTGATGGTGCTCCTCCTTGAGGCCGCTGTAGGAAATAGGCATGTTGTAGCCTGCAAAAGGCGTCATTTTAGCCCCAAGGGCTTCATGAATGGCGGTTAGTGGTGTGGTCTTCATGGTTAAGGTTGCTTAGAGTTCGATGTTTTTGATATAGTCACCGACCTGCGTTTGGTGAACCACCTCCAGCCCGTCTGTGACGCGCGCAAATATAGTATATTCTCCGTCCAGGTGGGGTGTGGGGCTATGGGTGATAAAAAACTGTGTGCATTCTGTATGGTTGCCCGCCGAAGCCATGCCTACATAGCCCGCTTCGTCATAATAAAGGGGAGGAAGCTCAGAACGGATGGTATAATCCAGGCTGCCATAACCATCGCCCCGGGGGCAGCCCCCCTGTATGACGAAATTAGGAACAACCCGGTGAATGGTCTTGTCCTGATAAAAACCCTGCCGGACCAGTGCAATGAAGTTGGCTACGGTACCAGGGGCAAACTCGGGCATCATTTCCAGTGTAATAGCACCACGGTTGGTGTTGATGGTGACCAGCCGGTCTTCCGACAAGTCATCCAACATAGCCCAGTCGATTGGATGGTTGTAGGCCGGGGTTTTGGGTTCGGGGGCCTGTTCCCCTTTGACGTAGGCAATAGTTTGCTGCAGCTGATTGTAGGTCTCGATTTCTTTCGGGAGCTCCAGTTTTTTGAGCGCTTCTTCCAGAATAGTTGTATTGGACATCAGTGCATCAAACTTGAGGTTTTCATTGCGCAGTGCCTCAGCAGCTACGGCAATCATGCCAGGGTCACCGGTCTGCATGGCTTCCAGGTACATGCCCAGCAATTCACGGCGTACACTCCGGTAGCCTGCTCCAAAGAAAGCTCTGAAGTCTGGCCGTCCGCTGATCATATTGAGTGCTTCCATCGTTGCTGTCCGGATAACCGGGGAGCTGGAGGGCGCGCCTTCCCGGTAAATGTATTTGTAGTTCCAGCCGAATTCGGCCAGGGCTTTTAGCAAGGCAGACTTTTCATAAACCGAAGTGCTATTGCCAAGCCAACGCCGCAATTCAGCGTTAATGCCATCTCTGGAATTGACGGAATAGGCGGGCAAGTGCCGGTTAGCGGCCTGGTAAAGCGGGATTTGTACCTGCCAGGGCAGAGAGTCTTTGGCCCACTGCCAATATTGGGTAGCTTCATCCGAAATGCCATGCTCGATAAAGAACTGTGCGGCTCTGCGGGCTTCACTGGCATTAGAGCTCTTGAGTGCTTCCCGTACGGTGGTTTTGACGCTATCGTAGGGGAAATTGGCCAATGCCCTGAGCAGGTTGCTCCGCACCCGGTAGTCGTTTTCCTGTTTGTATTGCTGAAGCAGGGCAGGCATAGCCTGATCGGCTTTGGTTTTGCCCAGTGCCACAACCAGCGCCATGCGAATACGGGGATCAGTTGCCGTTGCCAATGCATTTTTTAGCAAGGGCACCGCCGTGGTATCAAGCTTTAGCCCGGTAGCCCGGTAGAGGTAATTTGCTGCGATAAGGCGCACACTCCCAGGGTATTTGCTATCCGTTGCCAGGTTGATCATGCGCGTGGTGCCTGCTTCGTTAGTGATGTTCCGAAGGGCATAGCGATAGATGCCCAGGGCCTGTCCTTCCAGCAGTGCGGTATCTGTAGGTTCGTAAGTTGAGACAGTCGCAAGGTCTGCCAAAGTAGGTTCGGTTCCGATTTTGCCTACGGCTTCAAGAATTGCCCGGTTTGCCAGCCGGTAGTGGCCGGCAGTATCATTGCGCTCAAATGCACGCAGCAGGTAGCGTTCGCCATCGGCAGCTCCACTCTGCCCTATGGCGTAAGCGGCAACAGCACGGACGCGGTCGACGGGGTCTTGCAAAAGCCGGGCAAGACTGTCTATAGCCTGCGGTGAACGAATGGAGGCAAAGGCACGGGCAGAAAGATAGCGCAGAGTCGGCCGCTCATCGTGAAAAAACGCATAAAGGCTGTCGGCGAGTTGCTGGTCCTGGAAGTCAGCAATACGCTGAAATTCCGGTGAGCTGGCATCAAGTGTGATGTTGCTGTCTACTTCATCAGAAGGAGGCATACAGCCACTGTATAGCAGTGCCGTCAGGGCTAAAATCAGCAAAGTGGGGCGTTGGTGTTTCATGGCAGTCTTGCTCTAGTCGGTTTTCGTTTAAAAAACGCTGTTTGTCAGGCGGGCGAGGCCTTAGAATTCCTCATCCCCAAACATATCATCTGAGAATCCTTCGTCCTCGAAGTCCTCATCTCCCTCTTCTTCCAGAGGGAATTGGTTTCTCTGGTATTCGTTGCAGTCCATTTCAATACCGATATCGCCGGAAGGGCGGTTGAACCGGGCTTCGGTATCGAAGTCGATATCCTCATTTTTTTCCAACTCTTTAATAAAATCAATGAAGAACGGCTTGGCCATAGCGGCGCCTTGTCCATATTGTATGGAGCGGAAGCGGATCCATCGGTATTCGCCCCCTACCCAGGTGCCCACTACGAGGTTAGGAGTGATGCCCATGAACCAGCCATCGACGTAGTCGTTGGTCGTTCCGGTTTTGCCGCCGGCTTCCGTTTTTAGTGTGCCGCCAAGCCCGGCAGCATACTTCAGCATTTCCACCATAACATAATTGGCGTTGGGGTTGATGGCTACGTTTTCTTCAGGTACGCCTTCGTACAATTTTTTGCCATCCTTGTCCTCGATGCGTAGTATACAGTAGGGCTTGGTGAACAGGCCGTTGTTGGCAAATGCCGTATAGGCTCCTGTGAGCTCCAGGTTGGTCAGGTCAGTGGCACCGAGGCAGATGGAAGGTGCCTTAGGGACCCGGTACCGCCCATTGGAATAGCGGGCAGAACTGTCGATGCCCATTTGGTGCACCAGGCCACGGACCGGATCCGTATCGCCCAGTTGTTTCATCAGGTGGGCGGAGATGGTATTTTTGGATTGCTTGAGCCCTTCTTTTAGCGTGAATAGCCTGCCACTGTAAGCGTTAGAAGAGTTGCGGGGCGTCCAGGGCTCTAACAACCCGAAGTTGCCGTCACCGGGCGCAATGGTTTGTGGCAGATCATAAACCTGATAACAGGGCGAAAACCCCTGCTGAGCAATGGCTGTGGCATAGACAAAAGGCTTGAAAGTGGAGCCAACCTGCCGGGAAGTCCGGTTGTGGTCTACCTTGAAGCGCTTGTAATTGATACCGCCTACCCAGACTTTGATATGGCCAGTTATCGGGTCAACCGCCAGGATGCCGGTTTGTAAGTGCATCAGGTGGTACTTAATGGAATCGATAGGTGTCATGACCGTATCCTTTTCCATCTCTTCGTTTTCATAAGTAAAGACCCGCATTTCCGTTTCAGAGTTGAAAGCGCGGTCCACTTCCTCCTGCATGGCCAGCCATTGCTTGCGAAGTGCGTTGAAGTGTTTGCTGCGCATGATCTGCCGGTACTGAGCAGCGAGCCCGGTGCTGATGTAGTTGCGCTCGACCAGATCGTCGATCACGCCGCCCTCTTCGGCTTCCTGTACTACCCGTTCTACTTCGCGGTCATCTGCATGGAACATAAGTTCGGTTTCCTGCTGCAGTTTGGCGACGATGTCTTTGATGTATTTGGATCTTATTTTCTGGTAACGGTCAGAGTCCCGGATCAGGTCCTCCAGCTTCTTTTGGCGGCGTTCCACGGGGACTTCATGCACCGAGCCACTCGTGTACTCCCAGGGGTCCTTACGCACGACGCTCCAGGTTTCCCAGAAGCGTTTCTGTTGTTTGGCCATATGCTCCTTCATGACCCGCTCGGCAATCCGCTGCATATCGGGGTCTATGGTAGTGTAGATGCGCAGCCCGTCCCGGTAGATATTGTAATGGCTGCCATCCGCTTTTTTGATATTCTCGCTGCGGAGCAGGTCCTTGATGTCTTTAGCCAGCTCCATACGGAAATATGGCGCGATGCCGTCAATGTGGGTTTGGGCGGTGTATTTGATGTTCAGAGGTTGGGTGCGCAGGGTATCGTAGGCGGCCTCGTCGATCAGGTTGTTTTTTTGCATTTGCTTGAGCACCACCATACGCCGGTGCAGTACCGTATCGGGCCGGTCGAGAGGGTCAAAAAGGGAGGGGTTTTTCAGCATGCCCACGAGCATAGCTGCTTCGTTGACGTTGAGCTCGTCCTGCTGCTTGTCGAAATAGATTTCAGAAGCCGCTTTGATGCCATAGGCACCATTAATAAAGTTGAACTTATTGAAGTACATCGCAATGATCTCCTCCTTGGTATACCGGCGTTCGAGGCGGGCAGCAATGATCCATTCCTTGAGCTTTTGGAGGCCGCGTTCCCAGATGTTTTTGGAGACCTGTTGAGTGAAGAGGAGCTTGGCCAGCTGCTGAGTGATGGTAGAGCCCCCGCCCGAGCTGCGTTGGCCGAGCAGAACGGTTTTTACAGCAATCCGGCCCAAAGCCGCAAAGTCGATGCCGCTATGTTCGTAGTAGCGCTCGTCTTCCGTAGAGATGAGGGCATTGACCAGGTTAGGCGACAGCTGATCGTAAGTGACGGGCACCCGGTTTTCGGTATAGTACCGCCCGATGACTTCCCCATTGGCACCAAATACCTGAGAAGCCTCCTCGCTTTTGGGGTTTTCGAGCTGCTGTACGGAGGGCAGGTCAGAAAAAGAGAGGACGATAAAGGTTAGGGCTACACCTAATAAGCCCGCACCAGCGAGGTACCACATCCACCGCATAATATTGCGGTACTGTTGTTCTTTAGGCTTGGATCCGGTTTGTTGTTCCATGGTCTGCTTTGAGTTCCAGGTTCAAAAGTAGTGAATTCTTGCGGGTTGTTTAGCAGCAAAATTCCTGCTTTGCGCTGAGTGGCTGCCCCTTTTCCAATACCTTAACGTATCAGGCGGCTGCCTTCATGTGCTGTGTGATTGGGAAGTTTGAGGTTAAAGGCTATTGTAGAAGTTCAGGGCTGCGGTAATATGGCTTTTACCAGCAGTTTGGTTGACCACCACCTTTCCGGCTTCCGGCAGCAGGCTGAAGTTGATGGCCTGGCCCTCGTTTTTCTTGTCGTTGCCCATGAGTTGCAGGTAAGCCGGGTAGTCGTCGGGCCGAAGGGCAGCCTTGCCATAACGGGCAGTCAGGTAATCGGTGATCTGCCGGAGCTGAACTTCCGGCAGCCCTTGCTGCTGTGTGCTGAGGAAGGCCTCGCAAATCATGCCGATAGCGATCGCCTCTCCGTGCAAAAGTGGGGTGTCCGTTTCCAGCGCATGCCCTTCAATGGCATGGCCGATCGTGTGGCCGAAGTTGAGGGCTTTGCGCAAGCCTTTTTCGAAGGGGTCTGCTTCCACGATTTGCTTTTTGATGCTTAGCGAGGCGGGAATAATGCCTGCCCAGTCGGCGCTTCTGAGGTCGGTTATTTGTTGCAGGCTTTCCCATTGGCTGAGGTCAGCAATAAGGCTGTGTTTGATGACCTCGGCGTAGCCACTGCGCAACTCCCGGTCGGAGAGGGTGTCGAGGAAAGCCGGGTCGATGAGGACTGCTTGTGGGTTTCGGAACAGCCCAATACTGTTTTTGACCTGCATAAAGTCGATGCCCAGCTTGCCGCCAATGGAAGCGTCCACCTGAGAAAGTAGTGTCGTCGGGATTTGCAAAAAGCGCATGCCCCGCTTGAAGGTGCTTGCTGCAAATCCGCCCATATCGCCAATAACGCCACCGCCCAGGTTGAGCAGGAGGGCATCCCGTGTGGCCTTGTGGGCCATGAGCTGCCCCCAGATATGCTCACAGGTTCGGAGGTTTTTGTGCGTTTCCCCGCTCGGGATTTCAATCAGGATGGGCTGATATTGCTCAAGGGCAGGTGCAATGCGTGGCCAGCAGTGCTCCCTTGTATTTTCATCTGCCAGTACAAAGAGCTGGCTAAATGGCTGCTGCTCAAGGGTGAGTGTAAGAGATTCGGCAACGGGGCCAATACGGATAGGGTACGTATCAAGGGCAAGCGTCTGCATAATAATGGAAAATTTTAGACCGCAAAGCTAAGGTATGTGTACCTAAGTTTATAGTGCCGTGACCTGCTCCAGGAGCCAGTCTTTTTCGGTCAGGGGGCTTGCGGTAAGGATTTCAGATTTCAGCGCACTTTTTTCCTGTTCATCGAAGGGGTTGACCCGCACAAGTTTACGGGTAAAGCGTATGAAATTATGGTAATTGGAACGATAGGCGCCCATAAGCTGCTTTCTTTTGAGGTAGGCACGCATACTTTCCAGCAAGGACTCGAGGGCGTCGTACTCATCCAGCTCATAGTAGATTTTGAGCAGCATACTTTTAGCATTGAGGTTGATCAGGGTGTCATCAAAGTCTGTTTGTGCCAGGAGCTGCATAGCCGACCCATAGTCGCCTTTCTCAAAATTGAGGCGGGCCAGGCTGTGGAGGAAAAAGCTTTCCCTGTAATCGGGGGGCAGGGCTTTTTTGTATTGGTGTATGAAGTGCTCGACCCAGTCGTATTCTTTCAGGCGAAGGGCGGCGCCCACGGCATTTCTGAAGGTAAACGGGGAAACTACGCCATTTTCCAGGAGAATTTCGTTTTCAAGCCCCTGCCGGTAAAGCCGGAAAGCTTCCCGGATAAGTTCGCTGTCATTGAACTTGTTTGCCTGCCGGATGCAGTAGTTGACCGCCATCAGGTAGATGTCGCGCAGCTCAGACTTAGGGAAGGAGGTGCGGTGCTTTTGGATTTCCTGGCGGAGGTTTTCGAAGTACTGCTTGCCGGACTCATCCGTGATGGCTTTGTAGCCATAGAAATATACTGCGATAGCGGGGTGGTGAAGCATCAGCTTTTGGCGGTCCACATATTCGATGATGTATTCCAGCAATCCGATGTTGTACTGAGCTTTATAAACCGATTGGTGGGCGATCATGAGGCAGCCCTGCCGGAGTTTATCCGCTACGAAGGTCAGGTCGAGTGCATCAGAAACTTCCTGCAGGTTCATCTCTGTGGTCCGCTTTTTGCCATCGTAAAAGGAGTATTTTTCCAACTGCAGCAGGTATTCATTTCTGAGGTACTGTTCATTTCTGTAATTGGCTTTTTCCTGCTGTACCTCTACGGCTTTGATGGCTTTTGTGAATGCCCGGTCCAGCTTCCGTTTGCGGAATACGCTGGCCAGCGCCATTCGTGCCCGCACTTCATCGCTTTGTTGCTCCTGATAGATGAGAAATTCCTCCACCGATTTCAGGAGAAAGTGCATGCTTTGCCTTAACTTGGCATCATCATAGGGCTCATTTGAGAAAATTCGCGAAAACACCCTTTCTTTCTCCAAAAACTTTTCTTCATACAAGTGCTGCCCTGCCATTAGGTATTCAAACAGTGTGACCACGTCTTCCCGGTGATTGTGGGCGGGGGAATTCAGCCATTTTCGGAGCTCCCGTTCTTCCTTTTTAGACAAGGTGCGCAAGATTAATACTAAGTGGCTGTTTGTCATATATCAGGCTAAATTAAAAACGATCAACAAGGAGTGGGTAATTATTGATATGTACTGGTTTGGTTGCTAGGGTTTTGTGTGGGGTTGGTGGTTTTTTTAGACTTTAAAAGTACAATTTTTTTTCAACAAATTCGCTTTTTTGTCTTTGATTCCTTTACAGAATGTGAGCACTTTTGTAATGGGTGAAAAAGACAAGCCGCGCTTCATAGTCGAATTTCCTGCACCAAAGTAAGGTGCAAAGCGTTTGTAAACAGAAGCTTCCAGGTTTGTTACTGCCCGAAGCAAGACGCTATAACTGAACTGAAGGAAATAGCTTTGTTTTCACCAAACGGCCTAAATAATTCATTAATGACGACTTCAAATTTCTTTTTTTCACTGAATCGTTACCGGACTGCCCTGTTGCTGTCTGTGATGTTCTTTTTTTGCATTGGTTCTCCCCCCGCCATTGCCCAGGGCTGGGAGCGGTATTACGGCGGAACCGGTGAAGATATAGGAGAGGCCCTGCTGTCGACTTCCGACTGGGGTTTTCTGGTGGTAGGCAACACCCAGTCTTTCGGGCAGCCCGGCGGTGATCAGGGTGTGAATGTCTATGCTCTGAAAGTCGATGTGGATGGCGATTTGGTGTGGCAACGCGCTTATAATACAGCTTTTTATGACAGGGCTAAGGCCGTCGTCGAGATTGAAGCGAACCGCTATATTGTTGCCGCTGAAGCTTCTGATGCCTCTCAGCAGGGGCCGTTCGGCTTAATGTTGCTGGAAATTGATGAGCGCGGCGTTTTGCTGGATACGTTCCCCTTTTCGCTGGATGAGGTGCCTAACCTGCGTATCAACGATATGGTTCTGGCTCCTGATGGAGGCTTGCTGATTGCAGGCTTTGCTGATTATTACGCAGAAAAGGATGACGATATGGTCATCATGAAGATCAGCCCTGATATGGAGTTGGAATGGCACCGAATTCTGGACGTTGGGGTGAATGACCGGGCAAATGCGATTGCGGTAATTGATGGTGGTTATGTCGTGACCGGGCAGGTGGATAGCGAGGTAGAGCCGCCTGCTGCCTTTGGGGATGATATTGTTACCCTGCGCATGGATGAAGCCGGCGCAATCGTCTGGCAGCGAAAATTAGTCTCTGACCAAAATGATGAAGGAAATGACATTCTCGTTGATAATGACGGGAATATTGTAATCACCGGTTTTATCGACGCTGACCTTATCTTATGGAAATACGATCAGGGCGGGGAGAGCGTAGACAGCCTCAGGTACTCCATGTTCGGTAGTGGCAATGCGGGGGAAGCTGTGATTTCACTGGAAGAAGGATATGTCGTGGCGGGTATTACAGAAGTGGATGAATCCAATTTGAATCAGCTGCTTTTGGAAGTTGACCAAAGCTTTAATGTTTTATGGAGTGCCAGTAATGGCGATGTAGAGTCCTCTGATATTACATTTGATATTGTCAAATCTAAATCGGGAGGCTATGCAACAGCGGGTTACAGTGGCGTGGATATTTTATTTGACCCCCAGTTGAGCCTGATGAAAACCGATGAGCAGGGGCTGATCGTCTCTAATGTGATCCGGGGGCAGGTTTTCCACGATATAGATGTGGCCTGTGATTTGGACCCCGGCGAACCGAGGCTTTCCGGCTGGCTGGTGCGGGCCACAGGTGATGAAAAAACGTACTTCGCGACTACAAATGAGGCTGGCGTGTTCGAAATGCGGGTTGGTCTGGGGGCATATGTAGTAGAAGCCCTGCCTCGCAACGACTACTGGGAGAGCTGTTTCCCCGGCGGTGTGAACGTAGGGTTCAACCAAATCTACGATACCGTAGGCGTGAACTTTCCGCTAAAAGCCAAATACATCGACTGCCCGTTGATGGAAGTTGATATTTCAACGCCATGGATATCCAACTGTGCGAATATTGAGTACACCATTAATTACTCTAATCAGGGTACGGGAGGAACCGATGGTGCAGCAAGTGTAGAAGTGGAGCTGGACCCGGCGCTTTCTTTCCAAAGTGCCTCTTTGCCATTTTCTTTTGAGAATGACACATACACCTTTGAGCTGGGTGAAGTACCTTATAATACGGAGGGCAGTTTTACGATTCAGACCTTTATGGATTGCGACTCCATAGTAGAGGATCAGTCCGGGCTGGTTACCGCACGTATCTTCCCGGACACGCTTTGTTCGCCTGATGATCCGGGCTGGAATGGTGCGAGTGTTTCGGTGGATGGACTCTGCGAAGGCGATGAGACAGTGACTTTCCGGTTGTCCAATACCGGAAACGCAGCAATGGTGTCTGCAAAAAGCTACTTCATCGTGGAGGAAGACTTGATGTTCCTGACCAATGGGTTTGATCTCGATGAGGAACAGGATACTACGATATTGCTCCCTGCTAATGGCTCAACCTACCGGATCATCGCCGAGCAGGTCGACGGCCATCCGGGCAACAGCTTCCCCACACGAGCGGTAGAGGGATGTGGAACAGATGAAGAAGGCGGCTATAGCGTAGGCTACGTTACCCAATGGCCGGAAAATGATGGGGATCAGGCGGTTTCCATTCATGTGGATGAGGTCCTTGTTGATGTGCCGGACGTGGCGATGGTTGCCCACCCCAAAGGTTGGCAGGATTCTCTGATTTCTGCTCAGACGGCACTTACTTACCGGGTTTTCTTCCGGAATATTACCCAGGATAGTGTTATTAGGGTCATCGTTCGCGATACGCTGCCTGAAGGTTTGGACATTTCCACTTTGGAGTTTGGGGCGAGCAGCCATCCTGCGACTTACGATATTTATGAGAATGGCGTCATTAAGGCGACTTTTGAGAACCTGGAGCTACCGGTTGATGGGACAAGCCCCGGGGACTATGCATTCTTTGAATACCATGTGGCACAAACCGATGGCAATACCACAGGCACTGTAATTGAGAACAGCGCCCTTGTTATTTACGATTATAACACCCCGGTATACACGGGGCGCACAAGGCATGTGGTTGGTGCGCCTACGACCACCGGTTTGCTTGATATTATCCCGGTGGATGTAAATGAGCCGGAATGGGCTTCAGGGGTCACTGTAAAGGCTTTCCCAAACCCGGCAACGGAGTACATTACCCTAGAAGTGGAGGGGCTGCAGGGGCAACATGAATTATCCTTTACCTTATTGAACTTATACGGGCAGCCTGTGCGTTCTATCGACAGGGAGGGGCATCAGTGCACCTTCGACCGGAGTAATCTGCCTGCCGGAAGCTATATTTATCTGGTTCGGGCAGATGGGCAGAAAATCGCCGCCGGCACCCTGATTATTCGTTAACAAACGGTTAAAAAGACATTACCGCTGATACTTTGCTGAGCTTCAGCGCGTTTATAAAGATGTAAGACTTAGGTCGTCTTATTTATTTCATGAGATTATGATTTGTTATTAGTGAGAGGCTCTGCCGTAACGGCAGAGCTTTCTTTTTATTCCTCCTTCAGCTTTACCGGAAAGTAGCTTTCTCCTGTCAATGCCCAGCGCTCATCATAGACACTTCGGTAGACGAGCCGGTAGTCTATGTCAATGGCCATTAACAGCTGCAAAAACTGATCTGTGCTCTCCTGCGAATTATCCACCTTGAATATTTCGATTCTTTCATTGGGAGAGATGAGCTGTCCCGGAGCGATATTGGAATGATAGATATTGCTGACTTCGCTGAGTTCAGGAACCTCCTGATAAAAGAATGTTGGCAGATCCATCTGATAGGCCGAATCTTTATAAATAACTATCGTGGAGTCGACAATTGCCGGGCCTATCCCTTTATTGCTGAGTACGATGGAGAAATCAGGCCCTCCGTAGTTGGCATTAGCGATCATGAGGTAAGGCATCGTAGACTTGAGCTGTGCATTGCGCTGCAGCTCTTGCTCCTCTCTCATAAGGTTGGTTTGGTAGAAGAGCGCAATTAAAGACATGAGGCTGATCATAATTGCGCTTGTGCTCATGATTTTCTCTGTATTCCAAAATCGTTTCTTCTTTTCGTCGCTTTGGGTTAGCATCGGAGGTCGTGCCGCTTTTCCGGAATTAGAGTACGTCTTTTTCAGGCTCATAGATCATAAGTAGTTTGGCGGGAATTGTACCATTTAGCTTCTCTTCGTCACTAAAGCTTAAGATTCAGTGCTCAAAATAAGAGGAATATCTGATATGGAGGGGGACAGAAATCGACACTATTCAGGGTGAAAATCCACCTAAAAACCTTTTTCCAGGCTTTTTTTGAAAAAAATGAAAAAAATCAGCAGGAAAACGAACTGTAATTTTCAATAAAAATCAACAAGGATTATAAATTAGATTGGGGCCTATATAGCTGGTTTGCAGTATTTTAAGATTGGAGTTAATTGTAAAATGAAGTTTTTTATTTAGATTTTTTTTCAACAAAACCCGTTTTTTGTCTTTGTCCTGGGGTAAGAAAGCCTGCATATTTGTAATGTAATCAAAAGGAAAGGGGCTAACGAAACAGCCTTGAAGAAAAACACCAGGAAAGCCTGGAGTTAAAATTGAAAGAACAGATCAATGGTAAAGTAACTAACATCAAACTGAGAGGCTATCCCAAAGGCTACGAACAACTATTTAAGCCAGTTTTTTTGTTAAAACCAACTTCATGATACTTTACCACCGGGCGGCAGTGTAGGGGAGATTACCTACAGTTCCCAGAGACCGATTCATATCCCAAAAACTTTTAAGCTGTAGGGATAAATTTTCTGATACTGCTGCCCATTCTTTCTTTGACATTAAAACGGTTCGTTTGCTTGCGGCAGCACACAACTGTCTTATGATAAATGGTACAATCTCTAGCCTTAAAGCTCGGGATAAACAGCCGGATGTACTGCTCAGAAGGGGATGAATATCAAGTTGAGCGTACGCTATCATAATCCCAAACGCCGTGGGTTCCTTGCCGGATCAACACAAAAGACTGGCAAGGAGCTCCAAAAAAACTAGAGCAACATCAAAATATAGATTTGTTTGAAAAATTAGGTCGTCTTATTATTTCATGAGATTATGATTTGTTATTAGCAAGAGGCTCCGTCGCAGACGGAGCTTTTTTTTATTGTAGGTCGTCGTAAAAAAGTAGGTCGTAAAAGGTCGTCTTACTATCTCATGTAAATAATAACTGCTTCAAAGTTAGAAAAAAAATATATCTCACCAAGCCTTTCTGCTGGCCTGCCCGCTGCTTTTGCTCCGCTTTCTCCCTTTATGTTTATATTTTTTTAATTATAAACTGTTGATCTTTAACTGGTTTTGCTCCGATTAGGCCGTTTGGGAAAATATTGCCTGTGGCGGCGATTTTTTTGTGTGCAGAGAGATGGAAAGTCGTATTTCTACCTGATTTCAGGTAGAGCGTTGCCTGAGCAGCCAAGCCCTTTCTGCAACGTTGGGGCAGCCTTGAATTAAAATCGCTTATTCTGTTTTTCAGACCAGCTTTTCCTTTTTCTTTTGCCCGGGAGAGTAAATCTCGTGCAAGTTTTACAAGCTTGATGTTTTGTTACTTGTATCCACGTAATTTAAAACCCACAAAACATGAAAAAGATAACACTTCTGGCAGCACTCGCCATACTGATGCTTGCCGCTTGTGAAAAGGACACCGTGAATACTGCTGGGAACAACTCCAACGGTGAACTGGCAAATCTGACGATCGGCATTGTGAGAGATTACCTGCCGTTGGATTTGGTCAGGCAAAACAGCACAGTAGTCTTTAAGAATGCCGATGGAGAAGAAAAAAAGCTTCAGATTCACTGGCTGGAAGAAGAAAAGGAGAAGGCATACGGCAACCGTACTTACGAATCAGAGCACATTGCCATCTGGTATTTGGACGAAAGTGACCGGACTTACCAATTGAAAACCATTGCATCAGCAAACTATACGGAAGGAGGAGCCAATGAGTTCGTCACGAGCTTGATAAACACAACAGTTAATAATGGTCTTTCTACTGCTTTATCTTCGATATCCATATCAGCCGACAAGTCGCCCTTGATGTGTGACTTGTTGCCATCAGTCGATATTCTGGGCAAGACTTTCGCAGACGTTTACACCAGCGGGGTGGTTTTGGAGGATGTCACCTCTTTTTCCCGGCTATACTACACGATAGAGCTGGGTGTCGTAGGCTTCGAAGGCTGGGAGGGAGAAATGTGGGTGCTGGACCGTTTTGAGGAATAGAAACTGATGAAAACCCACAAGGAGGTGGATATCGCCCGGATCAGTCAGGGCAAAGGGTGGCATGAACTGGGCGAAGCAGAGCTGAAAGCCCTGGAAGACATCGCTTACTACGGGAGTACCGGGGCTGGAGTCCGTGCCCAGAACATCCTGAATGCCTTTTACGGGGCGGGGCAATACCACGAGCCCATCCTCCCCACTGGCCTACAAGCCCTATCCAAACCGGGCAGCAACCGGGCTGAAACCACGAAAGCGCTCAAAGTGCCGGCTCAGGTACAGGCATTCCCCAACCCGGCCCGGCAGTCGGTCACCTTCCGGTGTACTTTGCCGGAAGGCACGGAGCAGGCGGAGCTTAGCATACAAGACGTGAACGGGCAGACAATAGCCGTACTGCCCATCGTGGAGGGCCAGGCGACGGCCTCCTGGGACAGCCGGCCTTACCCCGCCGGGCTGTACTTTTATACCCTTCACCTGCCCAATCATCGTTTAGCGACCCAAAAATTGGTTATCTTACGGTAGGTTGAAGCATCCCCCGGCGCATTCTCCGTCCGACGTAGTTTAAACGTAGTCGGGCCCTTCGCCGGGGGGGCTATTGCCTGGCAAAGGCAATCAGTTGCAAGGTACTTACTTTGTGCGCTGCCCGAGCTCTTCAAAGCCTTGCTGGTGTAGAGCTTGCGCCAGGTACTACCGATGGGCTCTGCTCCAGCTTCTTCACAAGAACCTATCGGATCCCGGGAGAAACCGGCCCCCCCGAAAGGGGCAACGCCGCTGCTGCTGGTGCGGTGATGAAAACTACACCTGATGAGTTGGTCGTACGATTGGTTTACAGAATCTATATTTTTATACCATAATGTAAGGAAATGAAAAAGTATATCATCACCCTCTTTTGCGCAACCCTCTTCTTCTCCCCCGCCCACAGCCAATGGGAAGTCAAATACGTGGATACTGATTTCCCGGGCAGCCTCCACGTCATTAAAGCCATCAATGACTCCACGCTCTTTGCTATGGGGGACTCGTCGGCTTGCTTCCGGTCTTATGATGCCGGGGAGTCCTGGGAGGGATTTGACACCGGCCTGGATATGGATTTCCTGGATATTGAGCGGCTTGGGGATTCGGTGCTCCTTGCTGTGGGAAGGAAGCAGATGGTAAGGTCCACAGACCTTGGAGAGTCATGGTCTGTGGTGTACTCCGATGAAGCCGAAGCGTTTCATGCCATAGGCGCCGTTGGCGACGCTGTAGTCCTGGTCGCGGGCTATGCCGGGATTTACCAGTCCACAGATCAGGGGCAATCCTGGCAAACGGCATGGTCTTTGGAAGGGGCGGGCTACGAAACAGGAGAAATCAGCAGTTTACACTTTGCGGATCAGCAGGTGGGGCTGGCAGCAGGTTATGGATATTCGGAGGACATCCCCGGAGGTTTGGACCGCTTCATTTTGAGAACTACGGATCAGGGGACATCCTGGGTGGCGGGTACCGACCTGGGGGCTGATTTTCTGTTTGCACCCGGCTTGGATTTTACCGACACCCAAACGGGATACCTCCATCTGGATAACGGGCAGTTGTTCAAAACTACAGATCAGGGCGTAAGCTGGGACCTGCAGGGCGGAAATTATGGTGATGTGACGGATTTGAATTTTATTTCCCCGGACCGGGCTTTTTCAACCTGTGCGCACCTGGTATTTACAGGTAACTCCGGGCCTGAAGGCACTATTTTGAGCACTGCAGATCAGGGCGTGAGCTGGGAGGTCTTACCTACTCCGGGCATTCCCTTGTTTGATGTTGATTTTCAAAACGATTCGACCGGGTTTGTCGTGGGCAAATATGCCCTGATCATGAAGTACAATGCCGATATTGAAGGCATAGCTGGCGCGTACCCGGACTTTCCTTCCTCCAGTTCTCATCCGGAGGCCAGGGGCTTTAGTATTGAGGTCCTGCAAAACCCGTTTCAGGATTTCATTCAGTTGAGTACGGAGCAGGAAGGCACCCCTGATATCCAGATTGCGCTATTTGATGCGACCGGGCGCAAAGTCATGGCGCAGCAGATGAGCGTGAGGGCCTTGCAAATCCCCGCTGCGCACTTGCCGAAAGGGCCGTATTTCCTGTATGCCCGGAGTGCCGATGGGGCTAAGGTGGTGCCGTTGATCAAAATGTGAGATTAAGATTAAGGAGGGCGTTTAAGCGCCTTTTAATGGAGCTTTAGGTGGAGTAGGTTTCTAAGGGTAAAATATTTATCAGGTCACACCGAATGATTTGATGTTTTTTACGCTTAGGGGCTCTTCCGTGTCTGGTCTTTAATAATCAGTCGTTTACAGATAAATTTAGTAGCGTGATTCTTGTTCGATCCGTTTCCCTGTTAGAGCGGTGTAAAGTTCTTTTAGGGGCTGTATGTGGGTAATCTTCAATCTGCAAACGTCACTCCCTGCGCCGTAGGTGCAGAATGTGTCTCTTTACAAAGGCTTTAAGCCAAGCCCGATCCGCAAGTGGAAGTTTCGAAGGCGTATCGTCTTAACGAGGTCGGTAGCTTACATTCCGCACCTAACGGCGCGGAACCAGTTCAGTGCTTTAGGGTTACCAATATTTTGCCCCTGACGGGGCAAGGGCTCTGCATCGTTCAGCTCCAGAAAAGCCCCATTTACCAGTTGCCAATTTTTCCTGTACTTTTGCGCCATATTCAATCGAGTTATGGCAGTACCTGAGATCATTTTCCACGTTGGCCTGGGCAAGGTCGCTTCCACTTATTTGCAGCACCGCTTTTTCCCGAAGCTGCAAAAAATCCACTACATCCCCACCAACCGCTACCGGCAGGTGCCGGACATCATCAAAAAGGGGAAGTACGGGCGGTACTTCGTCTCCCGGGAGTTTGATCAGCAACTGGAGCGGGAGGTCAGCTGGTTTGCATCCTACTATCCGGAGGTAAAGCCTATTATTATTTTCCGGCGGCACGATGGCTGGGCGGCTTCTCAGTACCGGCGTTATGTGAAGAACGGCGGGCACCTGCCCTTTACCGGTTTTTTGGATGTGGAAGGGGACACAGGCCTGTGGAAGGTCAATGATTTCATTTTTTACAACCACATTGAGCAGCTCGAAAAGCACTTTACCCATAAGCCGCTTGTGCTGTTTTATGAAGAGCTTCGTACGACCCCCTGGGCGTTCTTCGATAAGATTGCGGCCTACGCTGATGCAGCATACGATCAAAAAGATATTTCTCTGGCCAAGGTGCACACTTCCTACAAGGAGAAGGAGCTGAAGGTCATGCGTAAGATGGGCAAATACATTTTTGGAGAAGAGCTGACTCCTACCAACTCAAGATCACTCAGTGGATGGCTGCACCGCCGCGGGCAGATGCTGGCCAGCTATGCAGTGCTCTACCCCTCCAAGCTCTTGCCTAAACGCTTTGTTGACCCTGCCCCGCTCATCCCACCGGAGGAACTGGAAAAGGTGCGCGACTTTTTTGCGGAGGATTGGGCTAAGGTCAAGGCTTATGCAGAGAAATCCGCTACGGTGTAGCACGTTACAGGTGTCGCAGCCCGGACGTCGGGCCCATTTTATGAAAGCTAAAAATGAGGCTTCGACGTTAAAGGCACAGATCAAAACGATAGAACCATGAAGTATTTCCTTACCCCGGTATTGTTGCTGTTTGTGGTGTATGTGGCCTTTGCCCAACCTGAGCAGGGGCAGTCCATCATACAAACCTATACCCCTTCCCGCCTTTTGCCGAAGGGGAGCTGGGAAGCCAAGCTTTTCAATAATTTATACACGGAAACCCGCGGCGCTAATGAGAATGGGGAGGTGAGTGACCGCCCCCGTGCGACCTTCCTGACCAATATCCTGGAGGGCTTCGTGGGAGTGTCGCCGAATGCGCGGGTCAATGCTGGTGTGATTGTCAATTTCCGGTCCTCCCTCATCTCTTCCGCAGAAATGGAGCACCCGGCCCTTGATGCGCTGCGGTACGCCAATAATGAGGAGTTTGCGAGAAGCGGAGTGTCTTATATTGCTCCCTCTGTGCGGTTCACGCCCTTTAGGAGCCTGCCGCGCCTGTCCTTTCAGTCCTCACTAATGCTGCCTGTGTTTGAGGAGGAGTCTGTTAATGGGGTGTTTTTTGCAGAACGCAGTACCATTTGGGCCAACAAAGTCTACTACGACCACTCCTTTGCGAATGGAGACTGGCAGCTGTTTACGGAGCTGAGTTTTGATTACCTGTTCGGGCCGGATGAAGAGAGCTATGCCAACGACAGCGGCTTTATGCCTGTATCTGTATTTTTAAGCTACTTTCCCAGTTCCAACCTTACCTTTTATGTCAATGCGCAGCATGCCCGGCGAATTGACCTGGGCAACAACTTCAGTCAGCACTTTACGCTGGCCGGGGTGGGCGCGAAGTATCAGCTCACAGATGCCCTGAATCTGGAGATTTCGCATGCACAGTTCCTGTTTGGAAATAGCTCGGGCCTGGGCGCAACCTATAATATCGGCTTCCGTTATGTAAATTTATGATGCGGCTGATTTTTTCTCTTTCATTATTCCTGTTGAGCCTGCCTGCCCTGCGTGCGCAAGGCATGGTTTTGCAATCCGTGGAAACAGAAGGGCTAAAGCGTACCCATCCCGGGTTTTTCTACGGCATTGCCGGGGCCTCGCCCGGAGATACGGTCACCTGGGAAGCCCTGGAGGAAATGCGGCGATGGCTGGTATTGCAACCGGCTTTCAACGCTGTGGCCTACCACCTGGATACCACGGACAGCGGGCTTCACCTGCGTTGGGAGACCGATGAAGCCAAAACGGTGCTGCCTTACGCAGGGTTGTGGTCTTCCAATGACATCACCACGGTCATTGGCGGGCTTTCTGAGTTCAATTTCCTGGGGCGGGGCATTAGTGTGGGGGCTTACTATCAGTACAACCTTCGGCATAGCCTTGGGCTGTTCTACCGGCACCCGTTTTTGGTGGGGAAGTTGGGGGCGGAAGTGTCCTATACGCTTTGGAATTCCTATGAGCCGCTTTATAAAGGGCCCGCTACGGCCTGGTACGACTATTCTAACTCCAGCCTGAATGCGACTGCCTTTTTTACGCCTACCCGGCGGCAGGAGTATCAGGTGGGGATCAGCCTCTTTCAGGAAGGTTATCGGTTGGGTACGGTAGCGGAGGAAGACCGCCCGCTCTTTCCGCGTGAACTGGATATTGGAAAACTCGGTATCCGGGCTAACCACTTCTACCGGGGAGCCGTGCCCCACTATTTCTACTGGTCAGGCCTGTCGGTGGATACCTACTCGCAAGTGGTGCTTGATGAACTGGGCTCCGAGCCGTTCTACATCATCCGGCAAGCCTGGAAGTACTACCGGCGCACAGGTGAGCGTGGGAATTGGGCCCTGCGCTTCATCTGGGGGCTGAGCACCAATGTCAATACGCCCTTTGCCCCTTTCGCACTGGACAACCACATCTCCATACGCGGCGTTGGCGACCGCATCGACCGGGGCACCGGCATGCTGACCCTTAACACAGAATACCGGTATACCCTTCTGGAAAACAGGCAAATCGGCTTGCAGGCAGTGGGCTTTGTGGATGCCGGAAGCTGGCGCCTGCCCGGTGGTACTTTTAGTGATTTTGCCGACCCGGAAATCATACGGCTGCACGGTGGGGTAGGAGGGCGGTTCATCCTAAAGCAGTTTTATAACACTGTCTTTTCCGCAGACTACGGGCACTCCCTGCTGGGCATCGGGGTGGGAGGGTTTGTGCTGGGGCTGGGGCAGTATTTTTGAATTAGCCTATAATATTTACGGACGGGGTGAGCGCAGTTTGCATCAGGTTTTTCATATCGCAGATTTTTCGTAAAATTAAAGCCTGAATCTAAAAGCTTAACCTTTGGCGCATCAAAACGAGCCTTCCAAGAATAGTCCGGAACAGGAAACACCTGCCTGGCTCCTTCGTGTACAGGAGCAAAGCTGGGAACCGGAAATTCTGGTTTCCGGTATTGTGCTGTATGGGCTTTTCCAGTTGCCGGCATTGCTGGAGCAACTGCAACACTTTCTTAGCCATTTTTCTTTTGAGGTTTTTTCTGGTGGTACGGCCGATGAGAGCATGATTGCCGTGCTCAAGGTCGCTAACGTATGGCTTATCGGAGGTTTTATGGTACACCTGCTACTGCGCAGTATCTGGGTGGCTCTGGTGGGGTTGAGCTATGTGTACAAAAATGGCGTGGATGTTTCCAGACTGAAGATGGGCGAATCTTACAATCGTTTGATTTTCAAAGATGCACAGTATACCCGAAATATAGTTCGTCTGGAAGAGATTTGCAGTACCACTTTTGCAGTCAGTTTTTTGCTGTTTATGCTGCTCCTTGGAGGATGTTTTTTTCTCGGTGTAGTAGTGGCTCTACTCGCAGCTTGGTTGTACTTTTTCCCGGATCGGGCAGAGCAGCTAACTACGCTAGACCCTATACTCGGCATCATTGGGGGGATTTACGTACTTGATTTTTTAACCCTGGGGCTGTTGAAGCGTATTCCTTATTTCTCAAAGTTTTATATGCCTATCTACCGGGTCATGAGCTGGCTGACACTCTCTCCTTTGTACCGGAAAATCTACTACGGACTTGTCAGTAACCACGCAAAATGGAAGTCGGTACTGGGTATTCTGATTTTTATGAGTGTTACGGTATTGCTGTACAGTGGGTTCCGATTGAAAAACAATCCGGCTGATGCGCTTACCCTGCGCCTCCCGGATACTGCAGAGCAGCTGATGTATCCGGGCCACTACGCGAATTGGGCGGGTGATAAGCCCTCAGGTTTGATACAGATTCCTTCTGATGTGATCGAGAGCAATGTCCTAAGCGTGTTCGTGGTCCACAAGTCGAGCTACGAAGACCGGTACATCAAACCTTTATGCAACTACAGTGCCCGGCAGGATTCCGTAGATCAGGACACCCTGGTGATGGATTGCCTCTCGCGTTTTTACACCCTGCAGCTAGATGGTGTGCCTGTAGAAGCCGACTATCTGTTTACACGAAAGCAGGAGCCACTTCAGGTAGGCTTGCAAACGTACCTTGACATTAGTCATTTAGAAAAAGGGCTGCATTACCTTGAGCTATCCTTCCAATTCCAGCGGGAAGATGGATCGGTCCGGCCACAGCAGGTGGCCAAAGTGGAGTTTTATAAAACACAGCATGCAGAGCGGGTTCCTGTATTCACTCCGGAAATGGGGGAATAGCTATCAACGAAGGAATCAAAAGTACTCCATGCCTTATAGGGATAATTAGGTTACTGCCCCACACCAATTCCCAGCCGGAGCCCCAGGGTTAGAGAAGGGCGTAGGCTCCAGCCTTCCCGCTTTGACTCAATACTGATCAGCCACTCCTCAGCCGGGTTGTCGAACCGAAGTATCTGTCCGGAAACATCCTGATACTGAAGGTGCTGCAGTCTTAGGCCCACACCAACAAACAGGTCAATATGCACCTTACTATAAATGCGTTGTGTACCATATTTTAAATGCACAGCCAGTTGCCTTCTGAGGCGGGTGGCCTCGTCAAAGCTGTACTGCTCACCATCGGTAGCTTCATAGGCATCGCCTTCAATACGCAATGGGAAGTGGCTAAGGGCCAGTTCAAGCCCCCAGTAATCGGAAGTATAAAGCCCACCGCTGTTTATCTCCGGGCGGGAGGTAATAAAACGGCGTATTTCCGGACGGATTGCAAGGTAGGAAAACCCTTTTCGATAATTGGAACCACCCCAAAAAGAAGGAAAGTTGGCGTAGGAAACATCAAGTAGATAGCTATACCGTTCGCTCATATATTGCGTCCCCACTCTAAACCGTGGATAATAATTGACCAGGCTGGTTGGGGTGATATGGACTCCCCACTTTTTAGGGGCAGGCTGGTCTTGTGCACTTAGAACCTGAGCGAAGGTGCAGAAGATCAAAAGGAGGGTCAATCGGGGTTTCATATTGTAAGAGATTTGCGTAGAGGTATAACGTGCGAAGTAGCCAATATGCTGTATCTTCCCCGAAAAAATGGAGGACATAAAGTACATTTTATCTGGTTTACTGGTTGCTCCATTGTTGCCATTGATGGCTATACAGGGGAAACGCATTCGGGCATCGGTGCCAAAGTTGCCTCCTGCAAAAGGCGCTTCAGGTTACATCGGTACCGGTAAAGGACAGGTACTGCGGTTAATCACTATTGGGGAGAGCACGATTGCCGGTATTGGAGTGGAAACCCACGAGGAAGGCTTCAGTGGCACATTAGCCCGTGCTTTGGCCGATCAGTTGGGGAAGCCGGTTGTGTGGAAGGTTTATGCCAGAAGTGGGTATACTGCTAAGCGGGTGACGGAAAAGCTGATCCCGCAAATAGCCGAAACCGATATTGACCTCATCGTCATTGGGCTGGGTGGTAATGATGCTTTTCACCTCAACCCGCCCTGGCGTTGGCGACGCAGTATTCGCGACCTGATTGCTGCCTTACGTGAACGCTTTCCCGAAACGCCCATCGTGTTTACCAATATGCCTCCAATTAAAAACTTTCCGGCTTTTACCCCGCTGATCAAACGCGTCGTGGGCAGTCATGTCGAACTACTGGGGCGGTCTTTGGATCATGTTACGGAACCGATGCCCAATGTTTTTTACTATGCCCGGGTAATCACCCTGGAGGACTGGCGGGACCGGCTGGGTGTCAGTGCGCCTCCTGCTGACTACTTCAGCGATGGGGTGCACCCTTCGGCACTGACTTATCAGGTTTGGGCGCGGGATGTAGCGGGGTATGTTGGGCGTTTGGGGGTTCTGTAGTTATGCCCCTGAGTTAAGCATGAAGGTAATTCCTTACAACAGCTGTTCGATGAGCTTCGTTAGTTTCTCTTCTTCTACGCTGCTCACAGGAATATCGGTGAGTAAGTCCTCCAGGATATGCTTTTTCAGGGCAGTGGCATCTTTCTGCGTTTTAACAGACAGGAAAGTGGTGACGACTGGCAGGTCCAGCTCTGTGAAATCGGATAGCTCTTCCTTGCTCAATTTTGGAAAACGGATCGCCGTCTTGAGCAGATTGAAAACGCGATTTTTGTAAATGCCTTTGTCCAGGCCCTTTTCCAAGCCTTTCTCCAGACCTTCTTTTCGGCCCATTTCCAGTAATTGCTCTAATGTGCTCATCACATTCGGTTTTGTCTTGAATTCGGTATTTTCCAATTGCTTCAGAAATTGTCTGGGTGATCGCTCTGCCACGCCTAGGATATATGTAATAACGGATAATACCTGATCGCTGTTTTTTGCTCCTTCAAAGATAACCTCAATATGTTCAAAGATCAAGTCTTGCTTATGCCGCAGCGCCATCGATAGCATCGTGGAGCGGAAGTAGCTGAGCCCCAGCTTCAGCAGCTCCTCCGGTGGCAGGCGGTGCGCATCTTCGATTAGGAAACGGAAATCTGGCATATAGGGCTGTAGCACTTCATAGGCGGGGAGGGATTTAAAGAGCTCATGCACGGTCTTTGGCTGCCAAGCCGCCTTCCCATTGTAAAACAGCAAGGGCAACACGGGCTCCAATGGCTGCTTTTTAGCCTTCGCTTGCTCGCGCAGGAGCAGGAAAATATAAAGCCCGATTTGCACTGCCACATACTCATCTGGCTCTGATTTATGCTCGAAAAGAAGGCAAAAATGAAAATGCTGCTCCTGTTCACCTTTCAGCCGGCATCGGAAGACAACATCCGCGCTAAACAGCTTCAGGTTAGGGCGCAGGGCCTGTGCATTTTGCTGTTGCAGCGTGCTGAGGTCCGCAATGGCTGCGATCTTTGGATAAAAATATTGCAGGTAGCTTCTGGCAACCTCCGGGTCACTCATAGCCGATTTGAAAAAGCGGTCGTCTGGTTGATGTATTTGATAGTTTTGGGGCATGATACAGAGATAAATGCCCTGCTAAAATAAATATAAAGTTTTAAAAATGAAATAAAAAACACGATAGTTTTTATAATTAGTCTGTTAATCCTGCGGCAGGTACACTCGTTTACCCGTTTCAGCAGATTGCACAGCCGCCTGCAAAATTTCTACGACGATCATATTATTTTCCAGAGAAGAAAGGCTCATTTCGTCATAAGGTATGGTTTTCCGTACCAGGGCTGCTAGAAGTGCAAAAGGGTCATCATAGGGCGCCGGCCGGGCTGTTGCCGTTTGGGGCTCAAAGGTGGCGCTTTCCGGTAGCCGGACTTTCAAACGGGTGGCATCGAGTGCAAAGGCGGCACCGGATTTTCCGTAGACTTCCATGTCTTTACGGCTGTAGGGCCAGTTCCAGGAAGCTTGAATGATGGCCTGGGCTTCGGGGTAGGTGAGCACAATGGTCGCTTCGTCGTCCACTTTGGGGTACAGGTGGGGCTTGATTTGCTGGGTGACCGCAAAAACGGACGTTGGGCGTTCTCCTTTCATCAGCCAGGTTGATAAATTGGCACCGTAGCAGCCAAAATCTATAATGGCACCACCGCCGTTCCACTTCGGGTCGCAGAGCCAGTCGGTGAACTCCGGGTTGCAGCCAATCTCAATCGGCCCTTCATGCCCGTCGTGGATCACCATTTTACGGATTGGGCCCAGAACGCCTTCATCCGCGAGCGACTTGACTTTATGATTGGAGCCATACCAGGTGGTTTCATAATTGGTCAGCAGTAAAATATTATGTTCCTGTGCCAGGGATTCCATCTTCCGCGCATGCTCCAGATTCACGGCCAGCGGCTTTTCCACCATAACGTGAATGCCTCTTGGCGCGCAGGCTTCCACCACCTCCAAATGCCCGTAGATGGTATTGAAAGCGGTAACGGCTTCAGGCTTTGTTGCTTCCAGCATACTTTCCAGATCCGGATAGACCAAGTCCATAGAAAAACCATGCTGTTTGGCATAGCGCTCCGCCAGCTCCCGGTTGGGCTCGGCAATGCCAACGATTTCAATATCCCCGCGTTCTGCCCGCCCGAGTATCCAGTGTACATGGGTATGGACCAGACCGGCAACGCCTACGCGAACGGGAGGCTTTGGGGAGGGCTGCTGTGCCAGCATGTAGAGTGGTAGTAGCATTAAGGTAAAGGGCAGAGACTTCATAACAGCATTGGTATTGTTTAGGAAAGGCAATGTACAAAGAAGGGCGCGGTTAAAGGAGGGTTGAATAGACTGAAAGGGACGTAATAGCGACTTTCATCGTTGCAGTCCCAACTTCGGCTTGGCCCTTATGGCGATGGGATTGAGTATGTATGTGCAGGGCCTTAATCCGGAATACTACCTGATTATGCTTTGGTCGGTGGTTGGTTTGCCGGGCGGCTGGTTGACCGTATCTTTCTTAAAAAACCTAAGCATCTCTACTGTGTCCTAAAGGGGCAGGGGCTAAAAGTCAGCCATGACCAGGCTTCACTGAACTGCATTGCCAAATCATTACAGGTCGCCAGTATATGCCTCTTTTGGGTAGAATAGCTTGCATTTATGATTGGACACGGTTTTGAAAAGTGGATTTTTCCAGCGTTGCTTGCAGGGCTACTGGGCTGCAGCCCGGCAAAGGACCAAGGCAAAGAAAGCACTGCACCACCAAATATCATCCTGCTTATGGCTGATGACCTGGGTTGGGGGGATACGGGTTACAATGGGCATCCTGTCTTGCAAACGCCTAATCTGGATAGTATAGCTGCCGAAGGTGTGGCGCTCACCCGTTTCTATGCCGCCGCTCCCGTTTGCTCACCCACCCGTGGCAGTTGCCTGACAGGCCGCCACCCCAATCGCTATGGTATTTTTAGTGCGAACGTTGGCCACCTGCCAGAGGAGGAACTTACGCTGGCAGAGCTGCTCAAAGCACAGGGTTACCTTACCGGGCATTTTGGGAAGTGGCATTTGGGTACGCTTACCCGTGATACGCTTGATGCGAACCGGGGTGGGAAGCCACAGTTTGCCGATGAATATGCGCCACCCTGGCTGCACGGGTTTGAAACCTGCTTCTCCACGGAGTCTAAGGTACCTACCTGGAATCCCATGCGTACCCCGGAAAAGGCTGCCGGCGGTGTTGGGAGTCAGGGGCTGGGAAATCATTTTGGCACATTTTACTGGAATGAACAGGGTGAGCGTGTGGAGAACAACCTGAAAGGCGATGACAGCCGTGTCATCATGGACCGGGCTATTGATTTTATCACAGAAGCTGCTGATCAGGAAGAGCCTTTCTTCGCCGTTATTTGGTTTCATGCGCCGCACACGCCGGTGGTTGCCGGGCCGAAGCACCTGGCTCAATACGAAGCGCATACTGAAAATGAGCAACATTATTACGGGTGCATATCGGCTTTGGATGAACAAATCGGGCGGCTGAGGTCTACCCTGAAAAACCTCGGTCTGCGCCAGAATACACTCACTTTCTTTACCAGCGATAATGGTCCGGAGAACCGTAAAAGCCGGCCTCGGAGCCTTGGCATTACCAAAGGATTAAGCGAACGAAAGCGTAGCCTGAAGGAAGGGGGCATACGGGTACCTGGCCTGGTCAGTTTCCCTGGAACATTACCCGCTGGGCAGACGGTTGACAAGCCTTTTTCCACCAGCGATTACCTGCCCACTATTTTGGAACTTACGGGGATTGCCTATCCGGATGACCGCCCCCTGGATGGCAAAAGTATGCTGCCGTGGCTGGCAGGGGAGACCGATAAGCCCGCTCCGCCCCTGTTTTTTGACTATCAGGGGCAGGTGGCCATCATCGATGGGCAGTACAAGTTGTACAAAAGTGAAAAAGATGCTCCATTCGAGTTATACGATTTAACCACAGATCCTGCGGAACTGAAGGATCAGAGTGAAGCTAATCCGAAAATAAAGGCAAAACTGATCGATGCTCACCGATCCTGGAGGGCTTCCGTTAGCCGTAGCCTCAAAGGAACTGATTACTAAAACAGATAACCATGCGAAACATTTACCGGGTAGGAATATTGATAGGCATGCTGGGCACCCTAACCCTGACGGCTCAAAATCAGCCGGAGCGGGAAGCCTGGCTCAGAGATGCGGGGTTTGGCATGTTTATTCACTGGAGCGTGGATGCGCAGTTGGGTACCGTCATCAGTCATTCTCTGGTGGGCGCCTCTGAGGATTACACCCGGCGCTACTTTGAGGAATTGCCCAAGACTTTTGACCCGCAAGATGCCGATCCGGACCGTTGGGCCCGCCTGGCAAAGCTGGCAGGTATGAAGTACATGGTACTGACCGCTAAGCATCATTCCGGATTCTGCCTTTGGCATACGGAGACTACGGACTTTAGTATTGAGCATACGCCCTACCAGCGCGACTTTGTGGCCGAATACGTCAAAGCCTGCCGAAAATACGGGCTGGCAGTTGGGTTGTATTTTTCTCCTGAGGATTTTCATTATTTGCATCAGCAGGGGGAGTTAATTAAGCGCGGGGAAAAAGGTGACCGCCCGGCAGCAGCCAACGAGCGGTATATTGCTTTTGTAAAAGCTCAAATGAAAGAGCTGCTCACTCAGTATGGCCCCATTGACGTATTGTTTTTTGATGGGAAGAAGAACTTCCTCATTGATGCACTTAAGCCCTATTGCTGGTCGCTCAAACCGGATGTGCTCATCACTCGCGGGGAAATTGAAACCCCGGAACAGCACCTACTCGGCGTAGCTTCGGACCGGGTTTGGGAGGCCTGTATGACGATGGGCACGCAGTGGCAATTTAAGCCAACCAATGAATCCTACAAACCGGCCTCGCAGGTCATTCAGCTCCTTGCCGAAACCCGGGCGCAGGGTGGGGCGCTATTGCTCAATATTGGGCCGGATGGCCTTGGGGAGCTCCCGTTCGAGCAGGAACGCAATCTTACAGAACTGGCCGCCTGGTACTTTATCAACCATGAAGCCATTGATGGGGTGGAACCCTGGCCGGTTACGCACGAAGGGGATATTTGGTATACCAAAGCCAGGGATGAGGATGTAGTGTATGCCATTCTGGGCGGGCAAGAGGAGTGGCCGCGGGGCGAACGGAGAGAATTCCTGCTGCACGCGGTAGCACCTACTGAGAAAACGAAAATTAGCGTACTGGGGCAATCCGATAAATGGGTGGAGTATATGCCCGAAGTGGATGCCACCTCCCGCTTCCGAAAAGCAGAAAAAGGGATAGAGGTTTCCGTTGTCCGGGCACAGCGTATCTACAATAACCACCGCTGGCCGAATCCAGTTGTCATTAAGTTAGAACATGTTAGACCCGCATTTATTCCACCGGCTATTCGCACCCTTCCAGTAGCCGCAGATGGGCATTTACAGGGTGAGTTACTATCACTGGGCGATGAAAAAAGCGTACAGGCAGGTTTTCAGTACCGGCTCAAGCCTAAAGGGCTGAATGATATCACAAAGCATACGGATTGGAAGGAGTTGCCGGCAGGTGAGTTCAGCAAAACGGGAGCTTTTAGCCTGTCCATTCCAGATTGGTCGCCAGGTCGTTATCAAATAAGAGCTTTTGTTAAACACGATTATATCTCTATTGAAGGAGCGGTTGAAGAGCTGCTCATTCCCTAAATTTATTTCAACCCAACAGAATAACCATGACGAGATTGAGCTGCTCAATAATTTTGATGGCCTTTTGTGCCCTTTTCTGCCAGCCTCAGCTTTCCGCTCAATCGGAACAGCAGGCCGTGGCTTCTCCCAATATTCTGTTTTTGTTTGCTGATGATATGCGGGCCAGCGCCCTTACCAATCCGGCAATCAAAACCCCCAACCTGGACCGCCTGAGGTCCAGCGGGATGCTATTTACGGAAGCCCATATTATGGGTGCAGATAATGGTGCGGTCTGTGCACCAAGCCGGGCTATGCTTATGACAGGGAGGCACTTGAGCCGCCTTTTGCCGGCCGGCTTCAATATTCCGGATGATCATGCGCTCCTCGGAGAAACCCTGCAGGATAACGGCTATGATGCCTTTGGGACTGGTAAATGGCACAACAGCCGCCATACCTTCAACCGGAATTTCAATACTGGGGAGCATATTTTTATGGGCGGTATGCATGACCCCTGGAATACGCCATTATACCATTATCAACCCGATGCGGTTTATACAGACCGCCGCCCGGTTGTTCAGGATGACCGGCACAGCAATAAAGTGGATACGCTTCCCGGTGAGTATGTATTTGGAGGCATTCATGCTTCCGAAGTGTTTGCCAATGCAGCAATAGGCTTCATTGAAAGCCGCAGCCCGGGCGACAATCCCTTTTTTCTGTACACGGCATTCACGGCTCCCCATGATCCCCGGAGTATGCCCCCGGAGTACCTGGAATGGTACCACCCCGACAGCATAGCTCTGCCACCCAATTTTATGCCTGAGCATCCATTCAATAACGGGCAGTTGATTATCCGGGATGAGCAGCTGGCGGATACCCCCCGGCAACCCGAAGAAATCAGGCAGCATATCCTGGAATACTATGCCATGATCAGCCATCTGGATGCTCAGGTAGGGCGCATTCTGGAGGCGTTGGAAAAGTCCGGGCAGCTGGACCATACCATCATCGTCTTTGCGGGGGACAACGGGCTGGCAGTAGGGCAGCATGGGCTGATGGGTAAGCAAAATCTTTATCAACATTCGGTCAATGTGCCTTTGCTCATCGCCGGGCCAGGTATTCCCCGGGGAGATTCAACCCCTGCCTTATGCTACCTTATAGACTTATTCCCCACTTTGTGTGACCTGGCAGGGGCAGAGGTGCCTGCCGGGCTGGATGGCAGAAGCCTGGTCCCGGTGATCAGAGGGGAGCAGAAAACCGTCCGAAGCGTCCTTCATCTTCAGTACAAAGGCATACAGGGAGCGATTCGAAAAGACAATACCAAGCTCATCCGGTACTGGGTTGATGGAGTGGAGACACTACAACTTTTTGACCTGGAGCAGGATCCCTGGGAGGTTCGGAATCTGGCTGGGCAATTTCCTGAAAAGGCCAGTGCTTTGAAACGGGAACTCCTGGAATGGGATAAGCAACACGGTCTGGCTAGCCGGAAAAGTCAAAAATAACAGAAGAATGAAAAGTATAAACACGTGGATTTGGGCAGCCTTCGCCCCGTGGCTGACCAGCTTTTCCAACCGCCGCAAAGGGCAGGCGCTAAACCTGTACAGCCGGGACGCCGGTTATTAACCGGTAAATGGCTAAATTGCAGGACATTAACCCTTATACGCTATGGCACTGCCAAAAAATCTCTCTAAGCACTTTAAAGGCGTCCTCTTCGGCGGAAACTGGTCGGATTCCAACTACAAGGATCAGCTGTCGGATGTCGACTGGCAGATGGCGACCTCAAAAGTAGCCGTACTTAACACCATTGCACAATTGGTCTATCACGCCACCTACTACCTGCCCCATATTGCCAGTGTACTCGAAGGTGGACCTTTGCAAGCCAGGGACAAATACAGCTGGGAAACTCCGGACATCAAGTCCGAAGCCGACTGGCAGGCCCTGCTTGATGCGGTTTGGGCGGATGCAGAACGGCTGATTGCGGCAACAGCCAAACTCCCTGAAGAGCGGATGTGGGCAGACTTTTCAGACCCCAAATACGGGCATTACTTTAGTAACTTAAACGGGATTATCGAGCATTTGCACTATCATCTGGGGCAGATTGTGCTGTTGAAAAAACTACTCAGGGAGCGGTCCTGACTTTCCTTTCAAAACAATGCTTAGCAGATAGCCGGGAACAAGGTTACGGCAGGTTTGTTGTTATCATAACCAATACCTAAGGCTATGAAAAATTATCTCTCTTTGATTGCGCTCTTCGCTCTTGTGCAGGTACTGGCTGCCCAGCCCATTGACCAGCAGCCTGAAGTACTTTACCATCAGACCGGCTTCTTAGTCCACAACTACTTTACCGTTGGTGACAGTATCGTCTCAGAAGAGGAGTTGGCCTTCTATTTCAAAACCACTGACCTGCAAGCCTACGAAGCTTTTAACTATGGGCTGAAGCTGGACCGAAAAAGAAGAGTAGTGGAAGGTTTTGGCCTGGCGGGTATCGCTTCAGCGTTGCTAACCAATAGCAGAAGCGTGGATATAGTGGGTTACGGAGGATTTGCACTTTCCGGGCTGGTTGCATTAGGCCTGGAAATGTGGTCGGCGCGCAAGAAAGGGACCGGGGTTTACCTTTATAACAGCAAGCGCAGTTGGAAAGCCCCTGATCCATGGCAACCTCCCGCTCCAAAAGAGTTTGAGCAGGTCCAACCGTACAAGGTAATTGATGGTCAATAGTAAGGGAAATCAGAGCTTCTCACTCAATGCCCAAAACAACTGCCGGTACCCCACTTTATCATCCTTGCCCAGGCGGACCATGATGATGTTTTTCTCCGGGTGCACATAAATGTACTGGCCCAGGATGCCAATCGCCAAAAACTCCGGCCCGCACATCCGGTAAGCGTACTCGCCATCGCGGAACGGCGCCACACTCACCCCTTCCGGAGCGGCAGCTACCGCAGATGCTGAGTCGGGCGCAACACCCCGGTACGACCGGCTGTACCACTGGTACTGGTAGCAATCGTTGGTGTAATCTGGTGTGGTGCTGCGCTCTACCCACTCCTGATCCAGCAATTGCTGGCCTTCCCACGCTCCGCCGTTCAGGTACAAACGGCCGAACTTCGCATAGTCCCGGGCCTGCGCATTCAGGCAGCAGAAAGCTTTCGTTGTGCCACTTTTTTTGCTGTCAAAGCTCCAGCTCGCCTGAAATTCCATACCAAGGGGCTGCCAGATTTTTTCCTGTAGATACAGAGGCAGGTCTTTTCCGGTCGCCCGCTCCACAATGAGCGCGAGGAGTTGGGTGTTGATGCTTTGGTATTCCCGGTAGCTATCGGGCTCGGCGGCGAATTTGGACCGTTCCAGGGTATACTTTTCCAGTTGCCGTCCGTAGTAGTCCCGGGCTACAGGTGCAAAGGGGTTGAAATAGCTATTCTCATTGTAGTCCAGCCCGCTACGCATGTTGAGCAGGTGCTCGATAGTCAGGCGGCTGAACCGTTCGTCCCTGTCCTTCAGTTCGGGCAGGTACTGCGTTACGGGGTCGTCCACACTTGCTATGGCGCCCTCCTGAACGGCAAAACCCACAAGGGAGGAGACAAACGACTTGGCCACGGAAAAGGAAGGGTGGGGCGGCCCATCCTCAGCATACCCATCGAAGTACGTTTCGTACAGAATGGTATCATTCCGGATGATGAGAAACGCCAGCGTTTTACCATAATCGCCTATGTATTCCGGCAGGGTGTATTTTTTACCATCTGCAGTCAGTTCCGTTTCCGCAAGCTTTTGCTGAATACTGTCCGGCGCATAGGCAAAAGTGAAAGGCGTTTCCGGAGCGTTGATGGTCGTAGCCGGGAACTTTTTGTAATCATTGACATCCGCGAAGTTCCAAAGGAAAAAACGGCCAATGTGGCAGCCGGAAGCCAGTAAAATTAAGACGGTCAGGATAAGTGTTCGGAACAGATTGGGCATAGCAGTAGGTTTTGACGGTAAATCTAAGCAAAAAGCACTACGTTATGCCCACTCAAATCCGTTAGCAGGCACCTATAGGCTATCTGCTTCCTTTCTGAAGAAATGCTCAAGGCGCTCCACCCCGTAGCGGGGGGCGACATTATCCTGCGCCATCATGGTGAGAAAAAATTCATAGGGCCCGTAGTTTTTGGAGGAGGTAAATGCGCGCATCAGCCAGATGAGCAAACGGCGGCTCCAGTCGGGCAGGTGCAGGATATTCGGCGGACTTCCCACGGCTTTCAGGGCAAGCGCGGCGATCTCATTTTGGGTGAGAATGTCGGGGCCGCCTACTTCCAGATCGGTAGCAGATGAGCCCATCTCGTCGATGATGGTTTTAGCCAGGTCCCGCCCGTGGATGGGGTTGAGCTTGTAGTCGCCATTCCCAAACAGGTAGACTCTGCTGCTCTTCGCCATATCCAGGAAGTCGGTCATGTCTGAGAAAAACCCATTGGGGCGGACGATTTGATACTCCAGCCCGGAAGCCATGAGCGCATCCACAAACCGCTCTTTGGCTGCCATAATTTTGAGGTGGCGCATCTGCCGGCCATTGATGGCGGAGATGTAAATGAATTGGCGGACGCCTGCCCGTTTGGCCTCTTCCAGCAGATTGAGGTTGGCCTGATAGTCCACATCCATATAGGTGAGCCCGTCTTTTTGTCGGGTGATCCCCACGGTAGAGATTAAGGTGTCGATGCCTTTTAGTTGCCCGCGCAGGGTGTCCGGTTGGGTAACTTCCGCCCGGATGAGCGTATCAGCAGGCAGTTGGAAGTGCTTAAGCTTCTGCGGGCTGCGGGCCAAAGCCTGGAATGGGAGCTGTCGTTCCTGCAATTCTGCGATGAGGTGCCTGCCAAGGTAGCCGGTTGCACCGGCGATCAGTATCTTTTTCATAGGAGTATTGTTGATTCTATGCAAAGATGCAGGCCCGGGCCGCGAAGATCGTCCGGGAATAAGAATCAGTACAAGCTTGCCCTCCCTATGAAATTTCGGACGCTCTAATTTTACCGGTTGGCCTTGAGCCAGGCACTCGGGGTTTGCCCGGTGGACTTTTTGAAGAAATCATTGAAGACCGATTTGGAATTAAATCCGCAATCGTAGGCCAGCCCCAGGATGGTGTAGTGGCTGAATTCCGGCAGCACGGCCTTTTGCTGGAAAGCGCCCAACCGCCAGGTGTTGATGTACTCGTTGAAGTTTTGCCCGAGCGTTTCATTCAGCAACCAGGACAATTTGTTGGGGTGGAGGTCAATCCGGGCGGCGAGCTCCCGCAGGTTGAGCTCGGGGCTGAGGTAAGCTTGCTCGTTTTCCATAATGCCCTGCAGGGCGGCTTTGTAGTCTCCTGCTTCTTCCGGCGATAGCTTGGTGCCGGCTTTTTCTTTTTGAACAGAAGCGGTAACCCGCCCTGCCGCTGAAGGGAAGGTGTTTTGAACCAGTTGCTGGAATTCGGTTAGCGGGCGCAGGGGGCGCAGCAGCGGGTCATTGCCAAAGTTGATGTACTGCCCGTTGCGTTGTTGAATACCCTGTTTTAAGGCCGCCAACGCTTGTGCCTGGTCACCGGTGTAGAGGGGAGCGTAGATGGCCCAGGGCAGATAAATAGTGGTATCGGTTACGAAATCGGAAGAGGAGAGGCTGTTTTCCGTATGTATGGCTTCGTAGAGCCGCAAGAAATTACTGTTGATACCCCCCTTCGGTGTGCGGTTGAGCCAGCTGTGCAGTTCCTGCTGCTGGCCTTTGAGGATATAGCAGCAAGCTTTAGTCCGAATTGCCAGTTCCCAGTTCAGGTCGATGGCCAGCGCTTTATCCATCCATTGCATGGCGGTATCGTATTGCTCCTGCAAATAGTAGATATTGCCTTTGGTGTAGTGGTGGTTGGGGGATAGGGGGTTGTACTCCAGGGCCTTGTTGATGTACTCCAGCGCCTGGTCAAATTGCCCGAGTGCGGTATGGCATTCTGCGGCGGACTCCAGCGACTCTGTATCCTGAGGCGAGATCACCAGTCCCTTGTGCAGTGCCTGAAGTGCGCTGTGCGGGTCCCAGTTTATCCAGAGTGCCTGAGTGGCTTTCGCAAAATAGGCCTCTGTAGATTCCGGTTGTAGGGCAATGCCCTGCGTAAGGTAGAAATCGGCCGCAGTCAGGGCATCCAGTTTATTCATAAAACCCCAGGACCCAAGAATACCATAGCACTGTACGAGCCCAAAGTAGGGCTGATAATAAGCGGGGTCAAGTGCTATGCTTTGTTTGTAGGAATGTATAGCCCGCTCGAAATCTTCGCTTTTCCATTGGAGTTGAAAAAAGCGGCCTTTCAGGAACATCTGATAGGCTTTGATGTCCCGCGTTTTGGAGGTCACCAGGTGGTCGTCAATATCAAGGTGCCCGTAGTTTTCCCTGATTTTCTCGGCAATCAGCAGGCTGATTTCATCCTGCAGCTCAAAGATATCTGTCAGTTCGCGGTCGAAGCGTTCGGACCAGAGGTGGAAGCCGCTGTCCGTGCGCACGAGCTGTGCATGGATGCGGATGCGCTTGCCCACTTTCCGGATACTCCCATCGAGTACTGTAGCCACGCCCAGTTGGTTGCCAATGATCCGGACATCGGTTTTCCGGTCGCGGTAGGCAAAGCTGGACGTTCTGGCTGTCACTTTGAGCCCTTCCACCCGGCTGAGGGCGAGAATGATCTCTTCCGACATGCCGTCGGCAAAGTAAGTGTGCTCCTGATCAGCGCTTAGGCTTTCAAAGGGGAGGACGGCTATGGACTTCGTTCGTATCAAGGTTGTTTAGGTGTTTTGACCGCTTAGGGTTAAAAATAGGAAATTATCAGATGACGGGTAAGCCAATTAAGGATCAGGAAATTATTCCGGCTGAAACAGGAACGGTAAACGACCCTTTTAACTTATGACAAAAGTCACCCGTCTGTAATGATATAGTTACTTTCAATGTAGATAGCATCCCCCTAATTTGTGGTCAGATTCAAACCTAAAAGATAAAACAGACATGGTTAGTAAAACTGCAGCTGAATTTACCGTAGGGAATATTACTGAGCTACAAGAGCTTATGGCCGTCGCACCAAGTTTCACTGTTGTAAGAAATATAGAGGAACTGGTGGAGCTGGCAGCGGGCGGAAAAGGAAGTGATTATCAGGAAGTTCGCTATGATCTTCCTGATGGGCAAAGTTACCTGGAAGCTGAAGTGCTCCGCACCAAAAACGGGATTGCCGCGAATTACACGGAAGTATACATGCGCCGGCGCGATCCAAATTGCATGGTCATTGCTGATAGCTTTCCTACCGATAAGCCCACCTTTGAAGACCGGTTCGGTCATTCTTTCGACGAATTGAGAGCCGAAACCTTTGACTGGTTAAAGACCCAGCACCTGGGGATGTTTTATTACCATGCCGGGCAGCCGGGTATGGGGTATAATGCCGTAGCCGTTATTCCCGCCAACGCAGGTTTTTTTGGCTTGGGCCTGGCACTGCTGCAGGGGATTATTGACCCCATGGAATTGCCCGAAGACTTCTCACCGGAAGCGGTTATTTATACTGCCCCGCCTTTCCGTCATACCCACTTTGAGGGTAAGCAGGTAGTGGTCCACAACCGTCAGCCGGGCAAATACGAAATGTTTTCCTACAATCTCTACCCCGGTCCAAGTGCTAAGAAAGGCGTTTACGGGATGCTGATCGGGCAGGGGGAAGAAGAAGGCTGGGTAACCGCGCACTGCTCTACTGTCCGGGTAGTGACGCCTTACGATAACGTTATCACGCTCATGCACGAGGGAGCCAGTGGCGGCGGCAAAAGTGAGATGTTGCAGCAGCCCCACCGGTCACCGGAAGGCAGCCTGTTGTTAGGCAAGAATATCCTGACCGGCGAAAAAAGGATGCTGGACCTTCCCCGGACCTGCGACCTGGAACCGGTAACCGACGATATGGCGCTCTGCCATCCCAAACTCCAGAAGAACGACGGCAAGCTTTGGCTGGAAGATGCGGAAGACGCCTGGTTTATCAGAGTGGATCACATCGAAGACTACGGTACCGATATGGTGCTGGAAAAAATAACAGCCAAACCGGAGAAGCCGCTCCTCTTCCTGAATATCGAAGCTGTGCCTGGTGGAAGGGCTATGATATGGGACCACAAGCAAGATGCCCCCGGCGTGCCCTGCCCCAATCCAAGAGTCATACTGCCACGGGATATCGTACCCGGCATATACTCTGATCCGGTGCGGGTGGATATCCGGAGCATAGGTCTGCGGACGCCACCTTGTACTCAGGAAAACCCAAATTACGGCATAGTAGGCATTATGCACATTTTACCGCCTGCCCTGGCGTGGCTTTGGAGGTTAGTCGCGCCCCGTGGGCACGCCAATCCAAGTATCATTCAGACCAAAGGGATAAGCAGTGAAGGTGTGGGCAGCTATTGGCCATTTGCTACCGGTAAGAAGGTCAAACAGGCCAACCTGCTGCTGGAACAAATCGTAGAGACACCTGATGTGAAGTACATCCTTACGCCCAACCAGCACATTGGAGCCTGGAAGACCAGCTTCATGCCGCAGTGGCTTAGCCGGGAATACCTGGCACGAAAGGGCAACGCCGAATTCCTGCCGGAGCAACTGAGCCCTTCCCGCTGTAGCCTGCTGGGGTACGCGATGAATAAAATGAAGCTGGAGCGCATCGAAATCCCTAAGTGGATGCTCAAGGTGGAGTACCAGGAAGAGGTCGGTAAAGAAGCCTATGACCAGGGTGCAAAGATTTTGTATGATTTCTTTGAGAAGACACTTGCCCAGTTCCAGGAAGATAGCCTCAGCCCTCTTGGCCAACAAATTATCGAATGCTGCCTGGACCACGGTAGTGTGACGGATTATGAAAGCCTCTTTAAAAAAGGGTAATCTCCCACTGCCTCCGGGGTTACACAAAGCTACGATTTAAAAAAACTGTTGTTGATTACATCATTCACCCTGAAGTCATTTCCGGCTTCAGGGTGTTTGTTTTTGCCTTTGCGCTCTACAAGCTGGGGCATCTCTTTGACCGGAGGCTGTTATCGCTTTACTACAGAAAAAGCAGACCGCTTTTGCCCCCATTGCACTTGTACCTGATAGGTACCCGAAGGAAGGTGGTCCCAGCCCCGGAGCATGACAGTGCCCTGGTTGGCTGTTTCAGAAACAGACTTTAGGACTCTTCCACTGCTGTCAAATATTCGGATGTGCACCGGGTCAGCTACTGTTGTACCCAATTCGATCGTCAGCGTGTCCTCTACCGGATTGGGGAAATAGCGCACTGTCGATTTCTGTGGAGAGGTGACTGCCACGGGCGATTCCTGGTAGATGCGTACGTAGTCCACTTCCATGGCGCTGCTGGTAAAGTCAGGCGCAATACTGGGCAGGATGGCGACATTAAATAACAGGTACTGCTCCGCATCAAAAGGCCAGGTCTCCGGGTTTTTATCAGCAGGGTTGTAGGTAAAATGCTCCACGCCATCTACCGCAAAAACCAGCTTCTCAGCGGTCCACTCCAGGGAATACACATGGAAGTCTGTGGCGTAGGTTGGCAGGTTTTGTCCGCCTACATTAACCGTGCCCCCAAAGCTGGAGGGCGTATGCGTGGCGCTGGAAACATAGCCGGGGTTGGTGCCCCAGTGCTCCATGATATCGATTTCTCCGCAGGCGGGCCAGGGCGTGGTGCCAAAACCTTCGTTATCCCAGTAGCCGCCATCTTCGTCAATGTTTTTGCCCAGCATCCAAAGGGCAGGCCAGGTACCGGGTCCGGTGGGCAGCTTAGCGCGGATTTCCACCCGGCCGTACTGAAAGGTGAACTTGGAATTCAGGCGGGCCGAAGTAAACTCCTTGGTATGCCCCTGATCGGTGAAGGTCTCCCGGCGGGCTTCGATTTTTAGTACGCCGTTTTCCACCCGGGTGTTTTCCAAACGGTCCGTGTAGTGTTGAATTTCACCATTAAACCAGCTGTTGCCCAGTGGGAGCAGGGTTTGGTGAAACCATTTGGTATCATCTGCAGCGCCGTCAACGTCAAATTCATCAGCCCAGATCAGCTGATTGAAAACCGGGCCAGGAGAGGAGGTGCTTTCAAATTGGACATTATCGATATAGGCTATCACCTGATCGTTGTTATTTTCCCCGTTGACCTGCAGGAGGACCCGGTCGAAGTCATTACGCTGAGTGGGCGGGGGAGAATCCGGAGACAGGTTGATGTAATTGTCATTCGCAAAGTCAAAGGTGACCGTTTGCCATTCATCCGTTAGGATAGGCTTGATGATCTCGCTCTGTGTAGACCAGGGTGCTGGCAGATTGCCATCCTGCAGCTTTAGCGAAATTTGGTTGGGCTGTACTCCGGTCAGCCCGCTGGATGGCACGTAGATTTGAAGTGAGAACAGGTGCTCGCCTGAAATATCAAACGGCATATCTGCATCGAAACGCACATTGGCATACTGCCCGCCCGTATCACCGTACCTGAGCACGGTAGCAGAGGTATTGCTGCCCTGAGGGAATGGATTGGGAAAGCTGGTATCAATCTGACAGTCATCACCCGCCCACGTGCTGATGTTGCCGTTGCCTTCGAAGTCATCGCCGATAGCAATCGTCTGGCAATAGGACCACGGCGTTAGGAAGAAGCTAAAAAGCAGAAGGGAGAGCCTGATCATCGTGCAGTTTAATTTTAGTGAGAAAAAAAGTAATATACGGGCAGGAGTTTAAAAACCAGCCTTTCGCAGGTGAAAGATCGGATTTAAGACTTGGGAGTGACAAAGTATTCAACAGAAATCCATGTATCTCTCAAAACTTAAATCCCGCTTCCACCTGAAAGCCAAAATCACTTTGGTACACTTCTGAAGTGAGCAGCCGCTGGTACAGCCCGAACCCGATGACCGGGCCAAACCGGCTGTTTGGAATGAAATACAGGCTTTGCTTTGGCGCCAGCCCCAGCAACAGGTTAGTCGATTGCCTGGCAAGCCGGTCGGTAAGGCTTTCTGCGCCAACGAGCAGCATGAAATCCAAATTGATGTAAACCCGGTCGGTGATTTCCCGGAACGGGCATATACCAAAAATACCGTAGTTGAGCCGGGCTTTCACGATACCAGACCGGGCAAAGGGTTGGTCTTCAATCTGCAAAAACTCTCCACCAAGCCGCCACGGAAAAAACCAGCCTTTATGGGAAGATTTAGAGCTGCGGTAATAGCTGAACTTCCAGCCTTCGGCATTGTCGCCTGCAGCGTAGCCAGCCAGCAGCAGGTTTAAAGGGACGATCTTTTGTTGGTCCAGGCGTTGTTTGAGTTGATCCTCTGTTACAGGGGTGCCGGCCTCCGGATTATCCCAGTCAGTATTACTGAACTCATTTAGGACCTGGTTTAGGGCCCGCCGTATTAAAGCCTCTGACGGCTCCTTCCCGGAAACAGAAACCCGGGTTTTGAAAAGTAAGACTTTATACCGTTCCCGTTGCTGGTAAAAAGAGGCTTGCAGTACGACTTCCAACTCCTGATCTGCACCGGAGGGTGCAGGGGTAAGCCACAGCTCGTCCACACCCATGATAACAGGCAGGTCCCCTGCATCTCTGGGCACGGCTCTATCCAGGTAGTTACTGAAAGCATTCGTCAGCCCTCTTGCCAGGTCCACGGGGACTTTCCTGGATTGTGCCCCAATGAAGAGATAGCCAATGCTATCCGTTGCAGGGCGGCTATCCACTACCTTTTTTATGAAAAAACCGGCGATCGTCGAGTCCGGTGGCGTATCCCGGAGTGCGATGAACTTTTTTTGCCCGAAGGCTGCCGCGCCAAAAAGGAAACAGAGCGCAAATAGTAACAAGTGCTTTTTCATGATTGATTATCCGTTGACTCTATCTTACAGAGGTTTAAATACCTTAATGTACCATTTTTTCACCGGAATAGCCTTAACTTACTGTGGTCTAAAGCCGCTCTGTTACACCCTTCCTGAGCCTTCTGAACCATGACTTTAGCTTTCTGTTAGAGTTATTGTTCTGTAAATCAGTTTGTTGTATTTTTTGGTGAAAATCATTTGTTATGCGTGCACCTGTCATATTAGGATTTGTTTTCTGCTTCCTGCTTAATTCGATTGCAGCTCAGGAGTACGATACCTGGAGCGGGCTGCATAACCGGCCTGCCAGATTGGGAACAGACGCCAGGATGGTGGTTCTGGGGGAGGAGGTATTCCTGGAGCAGCGTGATGAAATGAGCGAGGTTTTCCTGTACAAACTCAACCTGGAAGGGGAAATACTGGATTCGCTGGTTCGCGGGGATTTTGGCCCCTATTCCTTCTACGAGCAACTGCACGCAGACCCTGTAGACAGTACCCTGTGGATGATTGGCTTTGCCTACCTGCTGGAGGATGGAAACAGCGCTGCGCCCAACTTGTCTGTATTGCACTTTGACCGCGATCTGGAGCTGATCAGCTATCATACTAATGATGCGTTGGCGGACTTTTTCTCACCCAATATGGCTATGGTTAGCAATGAATCCAGCTTTGTCCGAAAAGGCGACCGGATATATGGCCGGTACTATGGCCGCCGCCTGAATACTTCGAATATTTTGCCTTACGATATTGTCATGGATACCGCCTGCAATGTTTTGAATAGCACTCCTGCAGATTTTTCCCAGCCTTATGCCGTTATGGCTATGGTGGAGGATCGGCTGTTTGGTTGTTTTGGATCCCTGTTCTCGGAGCTCAGTCTGGTCAGTTTGGAGCCCATTCAGGAAAACGCCCACGACTGGCTTGGTACCGCTTATAATTTTGATGGTTTTGGATTTACGAACATCGGGAATTTCTACCCCTACTTCAAGCCGAATGACGGTAATCTGGTCTTTGCCAACAGGATTTTTGAGCTCAATAGTGCAGACAGCATCTATCAGTCTATTGAGATTAGGACGCCCGATTTTGAGTTAATCCGCCGGGCGGTAGTGCATGGGCTGGCTATCGAAGGGCCAGGCCTGGAAGACGGTGATCTGCGCCCGGCATACCGATATCCATTAGACTTCAATTCGGATGACGAGTATTTTTTATTAGGCTTTGATTTTGCGAATGGCAACCGCTGGCGCCTGAGCAAGGCAGATGCTAACCTGGAGCGTATGTGGGATGTGCATCTGTTGCTACCCTTTGATAACAGCCGGGCTACGGGGGTGGTAGCGACTCCGGATGGGGGGTGCCTGGCGCATGGTCAGGTCATCCGCGACGACCTTTTCCCGGAGGAAAGCCGTCACATCATCTACAAGTTCGACTCGGAAGGAGAGATGACCAATGCGGAATTACTGGGCCCAACTCAGGCACCTGAACCTTCTGTTTTTCCTAATCCCTGCACCGAGCGGGCGCAGTTGTCCTTTCCCGAAGTATGGTCAGGCAGGCAAATGGAGGTGGAAATCCTTAGTAGCAACGGGCGCCCGGTGTATCAACAGTCTGTGGTTGCCGGTAACGAGATGAATGTTTCCACTACCAACTGGGCCACCGGTATTTATTGGGTCCGCTGCCTGGATGCCGCCACGGGGCAGCTGTTGGGGGCGGTTCCGCTCAAAGTGAGCCGTTAGTGCTGCAGCGGTTTGGGTACGCCTGCCTGTAAGCCGCTCACTGATTTATTGCCTGGGCGTAAAGTATGATACCTATCATCCATTTTCCGGCTATTCGCGGTTTTTCGATGATTAAGATCAGCGCGAGGCACAGCGCAGAAGGGTACCTTAGGGATCAAAATATTCTGAGATGCGATTCTTACTGGCCTTTATCCTGCTGTTACACGGGATCATCCACTTTTTCGGATTTTTAAAAGCGTACAATTTCCATCAGTTTGAGCAGCTTACCCAGCCTATTGCGCGGCCTCAGGGTTTGCTGTGGCTCCTGACCGGCCTCTTGTTTATCGGAGCGGTGGTACTTTATTTGAGCGGCGTCCAGTTTTGGTATGGAGTGGCTATGGCTGCAGTCGTGCTTTCACAGTTTTTGATATTCCGCAATTGGGGGGATGCCCGCTTTGGCACAGCCGCCAATTTGCTTATTTTGATTCCAGCCCTGCTCAGCTGGCAAAGCTACCGGTTTGAGCATCGGTACCGGGCGGATGTACAAGCCGGCATAGAGCGGACACAGGCTATTCAGCAGGATTTGCTCACAGAAGAAGACCTTGAGCATCTGCCGGCTCCGGTGCAGCGCTATCTCCGGTACGCCGGAGTGGTTGGACAGCCCAAGGTACACAGCTTCCACGCCCGGTTTAAGGCAGAAATGAGGGGCAAGGGCCAGGATTGGATGCGGATGGACTGCGAACAATATAATTTTTTTGATACCGACGAGCGGCTGTTCTTTTTGAGCGCAAAAGTCAAGGGGCTGCCTGCTCAGGGGTATCACCGGTATCAGGGGCATGAGGCCAGCATGGATGTGCGCCTCTTCTCTTTACTGCCAGTGGCTCAGGCCGACGGGGCGGAGATGTTTATTGCGGAGACCGTTACCCTGTTCAATGACATGTGCTTTCTGGCGCCCGCCGCACTGATTGATCAACGGATTAAATGGGAGACGATCGACCGGCAAACGGTACAGGCTCATTTTACCAATAAAGGCACCACCATCGGCGCCAGGCTCTTTTTCAATGACTATGGGCAGCTGATCAACTTCGAGTCCTTTGACCGCTACGATATCAATGCCATGCGACAGTACCGGTTTACAACTCCATTGAGCAATTACAAGCGATTCGGCAACCACCGGTTGGCATCCTACGGAGAGGCCACCTGGCATTATCCCGATGGCCCCTTCGTGTATGGCAAGTTTACGCTAAAGAAAGTGGATTACAATCCCAAACACGGAGTCTTAGGATTACCGTAATGAAAAGTCGATGGGGATGTTCAGTTTGCGGGCCCCGAGGTAAGCCTGATTGCTGACGACCGCCGGAGCGCTATCTATAACCCGCTTTACTTCGCGGCTGAAAGCAGGGTCGGGGCTCTGAAGAATTTCGTAAGCCTGTACTTGCCCGAATGGGTTGAGTGTGACTTTTACAGTAACCCGGCCTTCAACCATTTTTTCCCGCAGCAATTCCGGGTAGGTGACCCGTGTAGCAATGTGCTCTAGCAGGGTCCGCTGTGCCAATTGGTTGTGCTGCTTGATTAAAGCATTTCGGCGGGCAATTTTCTCATTGAGGGAGAGGGTTTCTGCTTTAGCCTCCTTAGGTGTTTCTTCATTAAAGGAAAAGTTGGCGGCATACTGCGCGCTGGCAAAGGAAAAAATGCAAAGGGTGAATAAAGCTACACAAATCGTTTTCATGATGGACAAGTTTTGATGTTTGCAGCTTTATTTATCCATTTTGAAAAAGGTTACCCTCCGTGTGAGCAATAAATTCAGCCTGCAGGTAAATACCCAAAGAGTTGAAAAATTCCCCCCTTGCTATAACCAGTCAATTAACGTATCTTTGCGTTGCTGGATAAACTCCCCCCTCCAGCGCCCAAATCCATCAATCCTGCAGATTTTACTCCCCTCATTCGGTGTAATGCACCTTTTTGATCACAAAATGCCTGTGCTGTAATATTGCAGTACGAAAGCGAACAACAAGTAAGCACAAAAACAGCTCCTATGAATAAACGGTATGCACAATCCGTTTCCCTGGCATCTACTGGCGCAGCCAGATTTTTTCTTAAGCGACTCTTAGCCACCCTTTTTTTGCTGGGCGGGCTGCTGAGCAGTCAGGCCCAGGTGTCCGTTACCTATCCAGAGCAGGCAGAAGACGTAGTGACCTGCAACCAGGATGGAGATCTCCGGGTGCGCCTGCGCTTTACGTCCAATAACGCTGATGCTCCCGTGGTAACCATCAACTTGCCGCCCGGACTGCAGTATAAAGCCGGTAGCCTGCAAACCTTTGATGGCAACCTAAATATCACCGAAGGTGATCTCTCTGATCCGGAATCGCCGCAGTTCCTGATTAGCCCTTCGGACGTTTCTGCAAATGACGCAGTGGACTTTTCCATTACCCGCTCCGGCGGATGTGATGCCCGGGATTTTGCCGTTGAGGGAGGCTTGTTTAAGGATACTGTAGTAGTGCAAACGGCGGCCGGCACGGTCATCGAAGATAACCCTAACCTCAATACCTATAACCTCCTGTTTGCCTCCCTGAGCCATCAGTATCCCAATGGGCCAAACAGTCAGGATACGATCATCAGCGACGTGCCGCAGACCATTGACCGGCCGGTGCGCCTGACACAGGGGGGGCTGGGTTTTGTTGACTCGGTCACCTATTTCGTTGTGCTGGGTGATGTCCAAAACTATGAGTTAAGGTACGATGGCGAAGCCCTGGTGCCCATATCTGCCAGTGGCGACACCCTTTTTTATACGTTGAGTGAAAGCTTGCATCCTGGTGTTTTTGGAGGGGACGGCCGCTTTTCCAACGGCGAGCAGATTGACTTCCGGGAGCGGTTTGAGGTGCAGACCTGCACACAGGCGCTGAATCAGGTCAGCCATCATGCCTACTGGGGGTGCGGTGCCGAAGTATGCCAGCGCACCATCCCGGCAACGGGTACGGTAGCGGTCATTGTACCTCAGCCTTCCATTTCTACCGGCACTTTATTCGAAAGAGCATTACCGGCCTGCCTGGATGGAGCGACCCCCGATCAGTTTGGTTTCTTTATCGAAAATACCGGGGCTACTACTGCTCAGGTCGGCTTTCAGCTTGGTTTCGAAGGAAATACCACACTGCCGGCATTTGGGGACTACAGTGCCAACAATGCCTCTATTGACACAGCTTCTATACAGCTGCTTTTGAATGGGCAGGATATCTCCCGGTCACCGGATGAAGTGTATGGCTCCGTCAATTTCTGTACTTCAGGGTTGCCCAAAGGGGAAGTCAGTGCCGCCCGGTATTTCAACTTAACGCTTCTGCCCGGAGAGCGCCTGGAAATCCATGGCGACTATGTTTACTGTTGCCGGGAGTCCTGTAATATTAGCTACAGCTGGCCAACGCCGATTGCGCGCTTTCAGGTGCGGGACGCCTGTGGGAATATCCCACGCCTTGAATTAGCCAGCCATGATTTTGCCGATGCCCGCCTGGCAACCACGCCCACCATTATCTCGGGGCCGGCCACCATTTTTGACGGTCAGACGGTTTCCTACTGCTTTCAGTTTCCAACGCTGGACGGTTATCCGGATGTAAGCGGTGAAAATACCTATGCTGTGGAGTTGGGGATGCCCACTGATTTTGACTTGTTGTTTACAGGCAATGCTTACGCCCTTGATGTCAATGGCGGTACTATTCCGTATGAGCTGGCAGGTGCAGATTCTGACCGGCCGACTATTATCATTAAGCAATCGGATTACAACGGAGGGGCCGTAGAATTCTGCTTTGACCTTTCATGGGGCTGCGGTGGGGCCGGGCTGGTTGAATTGCCCGTTGTGCTCTACCAAACAGTGGGAGCAGGGTGCGAAGAGGACTGCTACCTGGGAATCAGCTGCAGCAGTTTTCCGGTTTTATTGTTTTGTCCCGGCGGAGATTGCAACGGCGGCGGAGGTACGGTTCTTCTTAGCGAAACCAAGCGGGTGAACGTGGGCATGGCAGATCCCGGCAACGAGCGAATCTGGCAGTCCAACGCCCCGGCGGATGCGGCGCAGGCTCGCCTGGACCGGGTGGCCCCTTCAGATACCATTCTGACCAAAGCTGGCCTTGGTGTGCTTGCCGGCCCCAATGCCCCATGGGTGCATGGGCGGTTCCGGCAGACGATGCTTTATCCCTATTTCAAAGCCCTTGGTGCCAAAGCCCGGGTATATGATAACGGTGCTTTCATCGGGGAAGTCAGCACTATCCCGGTGGCCAATGTAGTTGGAGATTCCCTGTTTGAATATAGCCTTTCGGCAGCAGACTTGCATCAGCTCAATCCGGCTTTTCCGGAAAATTTCGTTTTCACGGAAGGTGATAGTGTGTACATCGAAACCCTCTATGCTTTTGATGCAGGCCTGGCACAGGGCGAATTCTATGATTATGCGCTGGAAGGCTTTAGCCCCATTACTACCTTCTGCGTAGACAATCAGGATATTCGCAACGCATTCCAGCTTTCCAATGATAACTTCCAGAGCCGGGACGCCTGCGGCGTGACTATAGACCGTGTGCAGATGGTTGCCGCAGCCGTTAGTTTTGCTTCAGGCGGATCCGGGAGCTTCACCGGGTGCGAGGAATTGACATGGGAAGTTTTCACCCGCACACAGCGGGGTTGCGTTACCAATGATGATATCGACTTCTTCCCTAATGAATTCCGGCCCGTTTTTGCTTTTGATACCCTGGCCCTTGCCAAAATACCCGGCTATACCTTCCGGCGGCTTCAATACCGGCGAAGCCCCGGGGTTTTCACTATTGACGTAGCGCCTTTCGCTGAAGATGCCGACAGCCTTTACTTTGATATCCGGAACCTGTACAGCGACCGCGGTGGCCCCATTCCGCTATGGGAAGAGCAGGCCCGTGACGAAATTCTAAAATCTTTCTGGCAGCCTTCCTGTGCTTCAGAGCAAGGCGCCGTATACGGGCGAGCCCGTGTGCAATACCAGGACCCTACTGCCAATTTGCGTTACAATCAGGACCGCAGCCGCCTGCTCAATTACACCCCTATCGGTCAGTTCAGCTTTGTCCTGAACCCCCTCGTCAACAACGCCTTTACCGAAGAAAATTGCTACACCCTCTCCGTAGCCAATACCGGGGTGGGCAGTGGCTTTGATGTGCCTTATACCTGGCTGGAACTGATTAGTGAAGATGGCCTGGTATCCGTGGAGCAGGTGCGTGAAAATGGTGGCAGTCCCATAGGGCTTGATGCTGCAGGCGTGTACCGGCTTGGAGAACACCCTAGCAATACCACAGAGCAAATTGAAATCTGCGTCAGTCAAACCGGATGCCTCCCCGACAGTTTCCTGGTGGTTTATGGTTGGAATTGCGAAGGGTTCCCCGGTATGGATAATCCCATAGAGTCCTGCTTTCTCGATACGCTGGTGGCCTATATCAATCCGCAGCTTGCAGAAGTACAACTGCAAATTACCAATCAGCCCAGCCCTTCGGAGTCGCTGGAGTTATGTGCCACTGACACCATTGAAGTCCTCGTAAACAGTGCGCAGCAGGCCGACCTGGTCAATCCGGTCCTTGATGTCATTTTGCCCCCCGGTGTGGAGGTGAACTCTATGAGCGCGGGCTACCCTAACGATGCCAGTATTGTCTTTGAGCCTCTATCCAGTGCGGTGAATGGGGATACCGTGACCTTTGACCTGACCACGCACTCCCGTGTAGTGGGCGACAGCCTGCCCGGTACCTTCAGCAACCCCGGAATTGCCAACCGGCAGATGCGGGTGGTTTTTGAAATTGAGACTGGTTGTGGTTTTGATCCGACCAAGACTGTTGCGTTCTACCGGGCCCGAGGTTTCAGCCCCTGCAGCGACCCTGCTATTGGTTCTGATATTCTGGTGGCTTCCAATCCGGTCAATGTGGTAGGCACGGAGCCGCCCTATGAGACTGATCCGGTGTCTTCGGTATCTGGTGCGTTACAGGGCTGTGGCAGTACGGTGCGTGTGCAGGCTGCTTTTGAACTGATGGGTGGCAGCACCACCGCTCGGGATACTTCAGTATTGATTGTCCCCCCAGGTATTGCCTATGTACCCGGCAGCCTGATTTGCGAAAGCCCCGATGCTGGCAGTTGCCCCGCCTATTCCACCACCCGGACCAATGCCGACGGGCTGGCAGAGATCCGTTTTGCCCTTCCGGAAAATTTGCCGGACGGCACAGAGATTGCCTTCAGTTTTGAAATCGAAGAGCAAGGGGCAGCCTGTGCCGCTCCGGCAGTGGCTATTTTCCGCAATACCGTCACCCGGGACCCCCTCAGTTGCGGTGGTATTCCCTGTCTGACGGAGCTGGAAGTCGCTACCGGGCAGGATACCATTGCTATACCTATTCAAAAGCCCATCTATACCTTTACAGATATCAACCTCTGCCTGAGTGAGGACAGTACATTCCAGTTGGAGGCAAAGCTGGCACTCAGTGGTTTGGGGCAGTCAGAAACCGATAGGGTGACTGTTAATGCCTATTGTATAGATGCTGACGGACAGCTGGGCGGAGTACTTTTGAGTACTCTGGAATTTGAGGGCAGCCTGTCAGCAGGCAATCTCATGCCCATTGACTTAAGTGGGGCACTCTGTGCTGGTGCCACAGGTATATGGCTGGAAGCAGTGCCCACTTGCGGGTGCGATACAACTACCCTGGCCCTGTACCCGCAAGCACCGTTGGAGCTTATCTGCCCTCAGGACTTCACCGTTTGTGAGGATGCCGGACTTGTTTCTTTGGAAGGAGGGGCGCCATCAGGAGGGGCATTTGAAGGCCCCGGCATTATGGCCGATGGATTTCACCCGGATATAGCCGGACCGGGTTTGCACACGATCACTTACACTTACACTGATGCCCTGGGCTGCCAGAGCAGTTGCAGTTTCGAAGTGACGGTCAACGCTGTCCCCGAAGTGGCCTGTCCTGATCCGGCGACTGTCTGTATCGATACTCCCGCTTTTCCGCTTGAAGGCGCAACACCCGAAGGCGGCATGTACAGCGGGGCAGGAGTGGAGAACGGACTTTTTTACCCGGAGCTTGGGGGGATAGGGGTTCATGTTATCACATACGAGTTCTTCGATAGCAATATGTGCAGTTCGGTATGTACCTTCACTATAGAAGTGGTACCATTGCCACAGGTAAGTTGTACGGACCTGCCTGCCGTATGTGCTGAAGGGGCCCCTGTTCCGCTGGCAGGTGGGCTGCCGGCCGGAGGCAACTATACCGGACCCGGCGTAGCGAATGGTGTTTTTGACCCTGCCGCCGCAGGCCCCGGCGCACATCTGCTTACTTATACTTACACCAGCGATGAAGGCTGTGCCAGCACTTGTACCTTCGATGTCTCAGTAAATCCGGTTCCTGTCGTTACCTGCCCGCCGGATCAAGAAGTAAACCTGGCCGATGGCGGGATTACGCTGAATGGGGGCGAGCCTGCAGGTGGGGTTTACAGCGGGCCCGGCGTGAGCAGCGGGCTTTTTGTTCCTGCCACAGCAGGCCCGGGCGAGCACGTCATTACCTATACCTATACCGATGTATCGGGCTGCACCGCTAATTGTACTTTTACCATTACCGTCATTGCCGCAGCACTGGCAGAACTGGGAGACTTCGTCTGGCTGGACGAGAACCAGAATGGCTTACAGGATGCAGGTGAGCCGGGGCTGGGAGGTGTGCAGGTTATTTTGGAACAAGCAACAGGCAATACCTTTATACCTGTAGATACCACCACTACAGCTGCGGATGGCTATTACCAATTCAGTACGGTGCCCGGCACGTACCGGGTCAGATTTGTGCCCACGAATGGATTGGAAGTCACCCTGCCACAACAAGGCGATGATCCGGAGATGGATAGTGACGTGCAGCCCGATGGGCGTCTCACGAGCTCTTTTTTGCTCGAAGAGGGGGCTGCTAACTTCTCCATTGACGCTGGTTTCTATTCAGTATGCGATAACGTGACTAGCCCCGGTCAGGTCGGTCCGGATCAGTATCTTTGTGGCGCCGGGAATATCCCCGCGCCGATTGTGAGTGTGGCTGCGCCTGAAGGTGGAAGCGGGGCTATTGAATACCTTTGGATGAGCAGTACGGTAGCGGGGCCTTTCAACCTTCAGACCTGGCAGCTCGTCCCGAACAGCAATACGCCGGACTACGCCCCCGGCCCGCTTGAAGAGACCACCTATTTTGCCCGTTGTGCCCGCCGGTCCGGTTGCACTGTTTATCTGGAAAGTAACATCGTGACTATTGAAGTAGGTGCCGAATCGGTGGCTGAAATTACCGGTCCTGCCATTCTTTGTGTCGGCGAGCCTGCCACCTTCACCGCTACAGATGCTGGCCCCGGTGCAATCTATGAATGGGAAATGGGGCTTGGGCTTACCCCTTCCTCCGCTACGGGGCAGGAGGTAACGCTGTCTGCACCCTATTCCCACGGGCGTTTCCGCTTTACCCTTTCCGTTACAGCCAATGGCTGCACGGCCACGCAAACCCGGCAGATCACTGCTACACAGAGCCCCTTTTACTGCGGGGTGCCCATGCCGCTTAGCGCCAGTCCGATGGATGTGCAGGGAGTCAGCTGTGTGAAAGTAGACTGGATGCGGGAGGAACTGCAGGCGGGCTATACCTACACGGTGATGCATGCTATGGCAGGGGATAAGGTATATGAGCCGATCGCCCGGTACGATCAGCCCAAGGTTTACATTGGTAGTCAGTGTTTTTACGAGCACTTGCACGAAGACCCGGGGCCCGGCGTACACCACTACCGGGTGGCCATTCATACCCCGGAAGGAGAGGAGGTCTACTCAGAGGAAGCCGTTGTAGCCCTGCTGGACGAGGTGTTGCTGTTCCCCAACCCCGCACGGGAGCAGGTCACGGTGTCTCTGGCCAGTCCCTTTGAGGCAGGCGACCGGCTGGAGCTGTTCAATGCGCAGGGGCAGCTATTACAAGTCCTCAGTGTGCGCACCGGCGACCGTCAGCTGGATATTGACGTGTCGGGGCTGCCTTCCGGGCCCTACTTTGTCCGCCTGCGCCGGGGACAGACGCGGTGGGAGATGCTGCCATTTGTGAAGGAGTAGGGGAGGCATGTGTATAAAGAAGAGTAGCGGTTTTTAATGGTGAACAGGGGGCATCAGGAGTCGCGATGGCGCCCCGGAGTTTTAGCCCTGGCAGAGCACTAGTGGATTAAGCCATAAATCCTTGACACCCCAAGTTTCGTTCTTTTGTAGCTACTTGTCGTTGGGTCCCGGATAAATCCGGGATTACATAGCGCTGCTATGCGCGGGAACCTCGGCCTCAATTAGCTGTAAAATAACTTCAACTTAGGTATCAGAGACTTAAAACCCGAGGCACTAGCCCCAAAATCAGCGGCGTCCTATTGTCATACAATGCGGTAGGCACGAAGTAAAATCCTGGTTTGTCAGACTGTGCAGAGACACCCTTGTTAGACTTATGGTATTAGAGTCATAGACCATGAACAACTTTTTGCCCGTATTGTTACAGTTGATGCTCTGGCATGAAGCATAGTTTAATAACAACACAAGAACTTATGAGCAAAGCTATTTTTGTGGTCGCCTTACTGTGCGGCGCTCTGCACTTGCAGGCCCAGTCATCCGAACAAAAAGCCATCATGCAAGCCATAGAAGGGGAGAGCCGGGCCTTTTACCAGAAAGACCATACGGCCTGGAGTGAGTACTACGTGCAGGGTCCTGAAGTATTCTGGGCCTGTGTGGAAGAAGCAGTGACCCTTCGGGCCAGTGGTTGGGCCGACCTCTCCCAATTTGTGAGTGCCTGGATGAAGGATAATCCAGAGCCTGTAGACTACGATGCAGCGGAATTCCGGCACACGGATATCCACATGACGATACATGGTAGCCTGGCTTTTGTATCCATGCGCAGCTCCAATATTCAACCTGATGGCAAGCTTCGTACCCTCAACAACAGCCGGACAATGCAAAATGTGGATGGAAGATGGAAGATACTGTCAATGGTCTCTTATCCGAATGATGTGCCGCAAGGGAGTACGCCTAATGTTTATGTGCATCAGTGATTTGTTGCAGTTAGTTGCGACCACAGAAAACACGGAATACACGGACTGTGGTTTGAATTCTAATGAGTTGCGATCAGGCATTTTTCCGTGGCACCTCCATGTGCAGTATCCAACATTAACCTCCATGATTCAGTTACAAAAGCCCCTTTAGGTCATCAAAAGGCTGGTCCGTAACAAAACCATACTGGTAAGCTTCATCATATTTCAATTGACAAAGCTGCCTATTCCTCTCATCAAAATCTCCTTAGATGGCATCCTTGCTGATTTCGTACTTATCGGCCAATTCCTTTCGGTATAGTGGTAAGGTTGCTCCTGAATGGCTCTGAGCACCCAAGTCAGCCGCGTTTTGGTCCCGTATTCATGATCTTTGGATGGCATAGTGACTTAGATTAGGGCGTAAGTTAAGCCGTATGACATTGGGAATTTAGGTCAACGTGGATATTTTGCCAAAGCAGCCAGCTCTTTTCCTTACCTTAGCTTGTATAGGCTACAAATAAATACATATTTGGTTCCTTTCTTATTCAAAGCAACCCCGATAATTATGGCACATCAAATGGTCAAGCCCTATAGTTGGTTACTGTATCTGCTAGCTGTTTTAGCCTCCTTTTTTGCCGGATTGTCCTATGCCGGCTTTATTGATGCCGGTAAGGATCAGGGGCTTGCGGCCGCTGCCATCGTTTTGGGCTATGGGGTAATCGCCGCAGCAATCGGTTTGATCGTTGCGCTGTTTGTGGCCTGGCAGACACAGCGTAGAACGATAGTGCGGTTGAATATCATTCTGGCCTTATGTATAGCCGCCTTTGCCGGGTACTTTTATATGACTTACCTGGAGCGGCAAAAAGCTAAAGCGGAAAGCCTGGAGGCAACGGAGCAAATGGTGGATTAGCCGGGACAGAGCCCTCAACCTGATACGGGGGGGCGAAGCTGGAAGCGCCAATGTCTATTCGTAGGGACGGACTTGTCCATACGGGCATATACAGGAAGGCGGCAAACTCTACAACACGATCTAAAGGAGCAGTTCTTTTGCAGTCGGTGTTACAAGCGATAGGATCAGTTAGCAGGAACGCTTGACATAAATGGTTGAGAGGACTATCTTACTTCAAAATTTATGTGTATGAAACTCCAGTACCAAGCGCTTTTTCTCTTCCTATTCTGCTTCGCGGGTCATTCCTCAGCCCAAACCCTGTCAGATTACTTATCGGCACCCGGGCTTCAGATCAATTGTCAGAGGGCTCATTATCTCTCTGGTCATTCCTTTTCCACGGGCTATAGCTTCCTCAAAAAAGAAACCCGATGTGAAGGTATGGAGGTGCTGGTTTTTGTCCACAATAACTATGGAGACTTGGTTTATTTACAGGCAGAGCAGCAAAGGTTGTACCTCATCCAAAGCGATTGTTCCCGGATTTTAGTATTCGATTACGGGCTGCAGCCCGGAGATCAGATAGACGAAGGCGTTTACGCTCAGGCGGAGGTGCTGGCAAAGTATCCGGTAACCTTACTAAATGGTGAAGAACGAATTCGCTTTGATCTGAATTGGCGGGGTCATAGGGTATCGCGCATAGAGGGGATAGGGGACCTTAATGGGAGTTTGTTCCCTTATGACCCTGGGCATTATCTTGAGGAGTTGATTTGTGCAAAAACGGAAGATGGGCTCCTGTGGCTAAAGGAGGGGGAGTCAGTGTTGTGTGAAACCCTGAGCTGTGTCGGGCCGGTCCTTGATTTTGAAGTGAACGCCAATGGAAGGTACTTAAATATTGACAATAATAGCCGGTATACATCTGATTTTGAGTGGCAATTCGGCGATGGGCAGGGTGGGTCTGAAAGGGCTCCGCGTTATCTATATGAAGAGCCGGGCTGTTACACCCTGTCGGTAAAGGCAACTAACCACTGCTATGAAGGTGAACGGATATGGAAAACTAAAGTACCAGTTTGTATCGGTGATTCATGGGAAACTGATTTTTCAACTAATCTTTTACGCATTAACGGTTACCATCGTTTCGATGATGAACTGGAATTTATCTATGATAATAGTCCATGGGCACCCAAACTTTTCCGGACAACAGATGGTGGAGTAACCTGGAACTTAGTAACCATAGAGGAGCCCGTTGAGGGCTACCGGGGGAAAATAAAGGATTTAGAAATGATGGACGCAACACATGGTGTGTTGACTTGTGTAAGCGAAGCCCCTCCCTTTGGAGAACACCCGATCTCCGGAGTACTAGTGACCCACGATGGCGGACTAACCTGGGAAGAAGTGGAAGGCTTACCAGTTTGGGGGTATGTAATTGAAACTGGCTCTGAAGGAGAAGTATGGGTTACAACATCTGACGGATTTTACAGGAGCCTGGACTATGGCTTTAATTGGGAAAGGCTTTCTTCTGCGTCAGGGTTCAGTTTTCTTGGTGTTCAATATGTCCACGACTCCTTGTTGGTAAGAAGTAATTATCGTCAGGCAGATGAAGATGGTAATGAATTTCGCTATTTGAGTAAGTCCTATGATAAAGGATTGACCTGGGAGGATACCGTTGCGGTTTCCAATGTTTCAGACTGGTATTTTTTTGACGCGTTATCGGCTTTAGCCCTGCACCCTGAAGGCATGGCTTCGACTGATGACGGTGGAGCATCCTGGACTGTTATTCCTCTTGATTTTACGGTTGAGGAATTTACCTTTTTTAACCGGGAAGCAGGTTGGCTGAAGGATCAATCGGGTGTCGTTTATTATCCTTCAGATGGTCTGCAAATGGTACAAGTCACGCTTTGCAATAAAGAATCCATTTATAGCCTGGAGGCTATTTCAGATTCAGAAGCCATTTTGACGTCCAGAATTCAAGGTCGATTCCACAAAAAATCCTTTGAACTTAACCTGGAGCCACCGGATTGCAACACTGATAATGATGGGGATGGCTACCCAGCTGGCATAGACTGCGATGACAGCAATCCCCAGGTCAACCCCGGCGCTCAGGAAATCCCCAACAATGGTATGGATGAAGACTGCGACGGTTCTGATACCAAACTGACAGCCTGTGCAGACCCCGCCGTTGCCATTACGGTTTATCCCAATCCGGTAGAAGATCAGCTCAGGGTGGACCTGAGGCATCAGCCGGCTTCAATTACGCTGTATGATATGCTGGGGCGGGAACTGCAGGCTGGTAATTATGATGGGAAAGGCATCGTGGAATTAGACTGTACCCGGCTACAGTCCGGCGTTTATCTGCTGATGGTCTCCGGTGAAGGCCGGGGAGATTGTGTTGCGAGGGTGGTCAAACGCTAAAAGGGTACTACCATATTAAAGCTTCTAAATTAGTGATCCAATGCCTGAAACCACAAAAGAAACTGCAGCGCTCCAATTAGATTGGCTGCAACAAGGTTATACCACATTTGCCCATCACGGCCCGGAAGCCCTGAAGGTCGAGCGTCTGGCCCGGGCAGTAGGCAAAAGTAAGTCCTCTTTTTACCATCATTTTGCTGACCCGGAGGGTTTTCAAGAGTCTCTTTTACGCCACCACCTTGAAAAGGCCCGGCTGATTGCCAAAAAGGAAGCGGCCTGCCAGTCGCTGGACGACCTGATTGAGGTGCTGCTGGAGCACAAAACAGACCTGCTCTTCAACCGGCAGTTGCGGGTCCACCGCAGCCATCCGGTGTTTGAGCGATGCTTTGAGGGCACCACCGAACTGACTGTACCGGCGATACTGCCAGTTTGGAAGAAAATTATTGGGCTGGAAGACCAATCTTACCTGGCGGGGCTCGTCCTGCAACTCAGCTTGGAAAACTTCTACATTCAGCTCACCCCGGACACCCTCAACCGGGCCTGGCTGTTGGATTATTTTGTGGGGCTTCAACATCTTGTTCGCTCTTTTCAGGCTCAGAAAACCAACGTTTAGACGGTACCGTCTAAACGGGCTCCGGCGGACCCGCTAACTTGCCGTGGAATCAAAATACGATGTCCATGTCAGTTACTCCAACACCCCGTTACCGTTCCCTTTCTTTCCAAAAGCGCTACCTGAAGTTCACTGCCCTCGTGGTGGGGGCTTTCGGGCCCGTTTTCTTCCTGGGGAGTATGCTTCCTACAGCAGAACCAGCCCGGTGGACGCTCGACCTCCTCAGTTGGCCGCTCGATGGGGACCAAAGCTACGCAGCCGCCACTACCCGTTTCCTTTCCGCCCTGACCGGCGGGTTTCTTCTGGGCTGGGGCGTTACGATCTGGGGGATGTCCGGCCGGCTGTTTGATGCTGCTCCGGAGCCAGTACGGCGGGTGGTGTTGTCCGGGATTATATCTTGGTTCGTGCTGGACAGCGCGGGTTCTGCGGCCTCCGGGAACGCTTCGAATGTGGTGTTTAATACCTTGGTTTTGTTATTGGCAGTGGGACCACTTTGGTGGCGGGCGGAGTCTTGATTGTTTTTCTGATTGAAGAAGAGTCGCTATCAGATCGTTAAATAAAGGATAATGGAAAATTAGGCTGAATACGAGAGGGTTTATAAATAAACCTCCGTATGATGGTAAAGAATCTGTTTGTACTACTGTTACTGGTCTGTTCACTAATGGCACTTCGCAGTCAATCCAGGACCTTCGATGCGGGCCTGGTCGCCGGGCTAAACTTTGCAGAACTCGAGGGAGATGGCATTATGGACTATTATGGTCCTAACGCCGGGCTGTTGGGTCGTGCCAGGTTGTCTGATCACTTTGAGCTGGGAGTCGAAATACTCTACAGTCAAAATGGGGAGTATGTACTACCTGAGTTTTATCCGCAGGTCCGCTTCGGCAGGGTTCGGTTGCATCATCTTGAGGTGCCCGTTTACCTCAGCAAAACCATAAGCCTGTCAAGGGAGCATAATTACGTTGACCTTCGCTGTGGTTTGGGGCTTGCCTATGCCCGGCTTTTGGGTTTTCATGCTGAAGACTTGTACCGGAATGAACTAAATCCTTATATCCGTTACGAAAATACGGAGGCATTGCTCCTGCAGGCTCATCTGACCTTTCAGCTAAGTCGGCACCCGGGCGTAAACCTCAAGGCTACTTTGCCGGCACGCAGGGAAAGATTGGATTGGACCCTTGCCAGCCGGTTGGTTTATACGCTGGGCTGATGTTCATCGGTCCCGGTTCCGTCACCTCAACCTGCCCCAATGGCTCGCAAGCAACGTTTTTCCCGGTTTTTGCTTTTGCTGAATGGCAGCTTATTTTTCCTCGGCGCCCTGACAGCCTGGCCCACCGGGCGGTTTTGGCTGGCCTTGGTGCATGTGCTGGCGGCCGTTTTTAACGGGGTGGCATTCCTGCAATTCAATTATCCCCGGCGCAAACCCGTGCTGAACCTGCTCGTCCTCCTCATGAACGTGGCCGTAGCCGGGGCCGTGGCGCTGGACTATCACTGGTCAGGGGCTCAGTACATACAGTACGCCTGGGTTATCGCTGCGATAGTGTCGGTCATTGCCCTGTTTGTTCAGGCCTGGAAAACGCAAGCCCTGCCGGGGTGACAAACCACTTAAGGGGTTAACCGATACCGAATACCGAATACTGAATTTTAATCTAATACAATGGTAACCCTCAAGGGCTGCAGCATCGGCATTGGTGTAAGATTGTGGTTCGATTACCGCACTCACCCCGCCCAGTATACTGGTCCGTTGTCCGATGGGGAATACGGCCATCGCCTGTGCCTGAAGGGTGTAACTGAAGGAAGATTTGTAGCCATCAATATTGGGCCAGATTTGAGGCTCCTGCGCTCCATTGAGCACCATGCCGCTTCTTGACCGCTGCAGTCGTAAGGAGTCCCGGTTGGATTGTTATCGTAGCGCGACAAATAGACAAAGGTCATGGTAATGCCATCCTCAATATCGGCATTCATGGTCAGAACTTCTGCCTGGGCATCACAGGTAGTCAGTGTGCCGATATCCAAATCATCGGCCAGTAAGAGCGCAAGGGTCAGGGCGATAATGGGAAATAGCTTCATTGCTTCATTTTTTACCGTGATTAAGGCGTGCTTCACGCTTAGAGTAGGATTAGTGCGGCAGGTGCTGCATCTTCAACAAAAATATTTTTATGAAAATATTCACCGTTTTCTTTTACGTTGTAAGCTTTATCGCAATCATTGCGGAAGCCTTTCAATATTTTACAGTAGGGTTGGGGCTGGAGTATGTTTTTATGATCCCGCTCATTTTTGTTTCCGGATTATTAAGTGCTTTTTTACCGGCTCTGATTCGCCTGCCAGTGATAGCTACTGCATTGCAGGGGCTGGCCAACTGGTTCATTCTGATGGCAATAGGGATAGGAATGGTTTATGCTTACGTCTATATCCGGGATCAACCTGAAACAATACTGCGGGCTTCTTTTTATATGGAGTCTGGGCTGGATATTGAATTTAGAGCCAATGGAACTTACAAAGCCATAAACAATGGAATGGGGGGCGCGAGTGCCCATTACGGAAGCTATGCCCAATCAGGAGCGTACTTTATTACGGACAACCGTTTGTACCTGGGGCGGTCCCGGCTCAGGGATACGCTGATACGGGACTCAAATCAGCTGCACTTCCGGCTGGGGCAACCGTTCAGAGGGATCAATGCTGGAATAATGTGGATTTCGGCAGAAGAGTAATGTTAGAAATGCTGACATAGCATCTCTTAAAGGAGGCCGACTTATTCCAAATTCTGGAACCGCCACTGCCGCCCCGAGCCATCCGTAAAGGAGACGATGCCATACTGACGGTTGAACCAAACCTCACCGGGCCCACTGGCGACCTGATGCATCCATACCTCCTGGAAAATTCGGTTAAAGAGGGTGATTTCCTCAACTGGTGGCGTGAGCTCATCCCGGGGCCAGCTGCGCTGATTGAAAACGGTTTCAAATGTTTTCCGGAATGCGGTTTCGCCCGGGGTTTTGGACCACACTTCCACCCAGTCGCCTACATCCCGGCTGCCCGGGTTAGCCAGGTTGGGCCTCGCCCGCAGGCGAACGATAAATTCCATGTTCAATGCCGCACTGCGCAGGGTGTCGTCGAGGTACTGAGACACATAAGCCGTCCGTACGCCAGTGCTGTCGTCGTAGATATTGTCAACAAAAACATTTATAGAATCCAGGCCAGGAGCCTCTGCATGAATGATCTCAAAGCTCGCTGAAGCACTGTTCTCATCCACAAAAAAGACGGATTCCCGGTCGTGGTAGGCGAGTTGAGTCCGTGTCTCACCGAGAAGGCTGAACTGGCCTAAGTCGAACTGGGTAGGGTAGCTGGTATCAATTTCTCTGAGAAAGCGATTGCCACAGCCAATAACCGTTAGAACACAGATTACAAACAGCAGATAGCCTATTTTTTTCATGAACTCTTTTTTCGGTTTACACTACACGCCCAATTCAGGCACTGCATGCAAAAATAGAAAAAGTCAGACAGTATGCTGTCATAGGATTGTGAGGAGTGTGTATAACAAATTGCACAAAACACAAAGGCAACCCACTGCATTTAAGCCCTATGGCTGCTGGGGTAGAGCTTCCCGCTCTGCTCCAGCTTATCCAGGAGAGGCAAACGGCAAATGCTGGCAAGCTATTCAAAAAGTGCAATTTGTTATGCACACTTGTGAGGATGCGCCAGGTAATCCAATTACGGCCTCGGATAATCCAACCGATCGATCAAGGTGGGCTTGTAATAGCTGTCCAGCCCGGCAACGCTAAGGATACCGGCTTTCTCCAATAGGATGTGGCCATCCTCGGCAATCAGGGCTTCGTCAATGACGACTTCCACCACTTTGCCAATCACGAAGATGGACCCGTTCGCCTTAATATGGTGTTCCTCTGCCAACTCAAGCCCCAATTTGATCGGGCTTTCAGCAACATAGGGAGCAGGGTGGATATCGGTGTACTGGGTTTTCAGTCCCACGGCTTCAAACTCAGAATGGTCCGGTTCGTACTTGGCGGAAGCCTGATGTGCCTGATGCATCATCTCTTCTGTCACCTGATTGAGAGTGAAGTAGCCCTGTGCCTTGATGTTGTGATAGGTCTGCCGGGGCACGGTCAGTGGGCGCATGATGAAACCCAGGTGAGGGGGCGTGGCGCCTACGTGGGTGATGCTGTTGAACAGCCCCAGATTGGGCACTTTCTTATAGCTCAGCGTGCCCAGCAAATGGCAACTGCGGTAACCGGAAATGGTATTCATGAAATCGCGCCGGTAAAAGCGCTCCATAGCGAGGATGTCCTCCAGAGAAAATTGCTTCTGCATAAATTATTCGCGTAAAGTTGGTGTGCAATGGCTCAAACAGTATGCGGGGCAATAGGTTCGGCACAAAAGAAAACAAATGGCAGGCCTTATTTCCCCACTTTCCGCTGGTAAGCGAAGAGGTCCAGAAAGGCACGGGCGGTTTTGGCGTGAGACAATAACGGGACCCCTTTGCGCCGGTTTTGGCGGGCAATTTTATAAATAATGGACCAGTGCCGGGCCAGATCGCGCAGGGCCGACCAGTAGGTGCCCCGTTGAGGGTCATAAATATGGGTGGGTTCTGAGCAAACGCCGTTGACTTCGATGATTTTTAGACCTTCACCGGTGAAAAGGCTGTCCAGGCTGCGGCATTTAAGGTCGAACCGGCCGTAGTAAAAGCCATTGATTTGAGCGCTGATGCGGTCAAAAACAGCCACCATGTCTTCGTTGATGAGGTCGTTGCTGTTGATGAAGCGGGTGCCTTTGGCATGGTTGCCCACAATGCCCAGGCGGACCTGCTCGCCTGGTCCTGGGACCTTCGCCATCTTATGAGGGTAAAGCGCCTGAATCCGATTCAGCTGAAGCAGGGCCCGTGGGCTTTGTCGTACCAGTTCCAGCACGGTAGATTGTCCGTCCCCCAGCACATGCAAGAACTCCTTGGTGGTCACGGAGGTGATGGCGCCCCTTTTCGCCCCTGGCATTCGGTGGTACAACACCCCAACCTCTTCCGGCCAGTCTATGTACTCCTGAGCGATAAATGGAATAGCCCGATAGCCAAGGTGCTGCATCAGAGCGCTGATGTCCTCTACTTTTTGGACCAACAGCCCCCGAAAACCGAGGTCGGGCTTGACAATCAACGGGAAAGTCAGCCCTGCCTCCCGCAGCTGTTCTTCAACCTGGGACTGTGAAATGCCAGCGGGCAGAAAGACGGACTTTGGGCGGTAAGCTTCAGGCAGGAGCTTCAGGGTATCGAATTTGGACTCCATGCCCATACCTGCGGTATAAATGCTGGGGTTAACTGCTGACCAGTAGCACATGTGCCGCGCTTTGATCATAAGCCAGATCAGGTAAGGAGCAATAGGATAGTAAAAGGCTTTAGAAGGCCAGTACTCCCAGTTGCGCAGCTTAATTTTTGCGGTGGTGGACGGCCAAAGCTTCATGGTTAACGGGCAATTGTGCTTTTTTGGTTTGTTGCCGCAGCAGGTCATGGTAGGTAAAGTCCAGCTGCAGCGGCGTAGCTTCGATACTGCTTATACTGACGGTCCGGACGATGTTATTCCGGTTCATCACCACATCGTTTTCCGGGTCGCCTTCCCCGGCTGTGCGGTGCCAGTGGAGGATCGCGCTTTGCTCAAAGGTGTCCTGCCCGTCCAACCATTCGCTAAACCATTGTTCCCGTTTTTGCTGCATCTCCGGCGTGTAAAGGGTGGGGGAGGACCACACGTGCGGCTTTGTGGCATCTTTAGCCTGTACATTGAGTTCTTTTTCATCCCAGCGGATATCCGTCACCTGCCCACTTCGGATGACCAGCATGGTAAAGGGCTCCATGCCTTCGAAGGTATACTGTTGCACAAAGGCATGGAGGGTATCGAAGCTGAAAAAGTCCAGTGCCATAAGCCCGCGGCTGCGGCGGTAGGGAGGTTGGTGTTTATGCTTCAGGAAGGCACCATTAAGTATGCAGACTATGGTTCCGTTGCTGCCTGCAATGACCCAGGTTCCCCCGGCGGCAGTATCACGGGGGAAAAGGAGTTGGGTGCCACTTATAGTAGTAGTGTCCAGATTTTCAGGCGACCGGTGCGGGGCTTCGTCCCGGTTGCTCGTGAAAATAAAACAGCCATCGGTTTTTGGAAGATAGGTTACGGTACACATAAGCATTAAGGATAGTAGATCAATACCTCGTCTTTTGCTTTGCGGTCTATGTCGGGCACCTTTACTTCCTCGCCCGGATAGCCTACAGGGATGAGTAAGAATGCGCGCTCGTTTTCGGGCCGCTTTAGTATCGAATGGAGAAAGTTCATGGGGCTTGGCGTATGAGTTACCGCCACAAGGCCGGCATTGTGGATGGCCGTGAGCAAAAAGCCGGCAGCCAGGCCTACGGATTCATTCACATAGTAGTTCTTCTTTTTCTCTCCATCCACCAGGTCGTACGGCTTCTTGAAAATTACAATCAGGTAAGGCGCAATCTCCAGAAAGGGCTTTTTCCAGTCGGTCCCGAAGGGCTGAAGGTCTTCCAGCCACTCTTCTGACATCCGGCCGTTGTAGTTGTCGTACTCCTCCTTCTCAGCGGCTTCCCGGATTTCCTTTTTCAGCTCCGGGTCGGCTACAATACAAAATGACCACGGTTGCTTGTGAGCCCCGGAAGGCGCAGTAGAGGCCGTCATGACGATATTCTCAATGATCTCATAGGGGACCGGCTTGTCGGAAAAGTCCCGAATGGTGCGCCGGCGGTCCATAAACTGATAATACTCCCGGCTGCGGTTGAGCATTTCTGCTTTGGGGTACCGTATGCATTTGTAGTTGATAAAATTATGCTCCGTTGCTGGCATCTTGGTAGGATTTGTGTTGACCTCTTGAACCTCGCTGCAAAAGTAGACATTATTCGGTAAATCCTTCCGAGGGAATGGAGCATTGCCTGAATCATAATCCTTCGCTCGTTTTTAGTCACATTTGAACGGGCTAAAACTCCTATAAATAAACATAATCAATAAATATCGTTTCTTTTTTTGTTATTTTACATGTCACAAAAATATTTTTATAATACATTCTTTTTTGCGATCGTGAAGTATCTTGCAAGTGCAAGTCAGTTATTTATGATTTGACTTGATTAAACAAATATGTACGACCACTGAATCCTTCCCAAAAACGCATTCCTATCCTGATACCGGTTTGAGTATATCTCGACCCATTCAACAGTCAAAGTGCACAGGTTTATTCCGGAGTTCCCCCCACTCTTGAATATCCGAAAGGGCAACTATAGACACTTCAAGCACTATTCACTTCAACACGATTTTTTATTGGTCTTTGCCTTGTTGCAAAGCCGCTATTGTAATGTCTTTTCGCAACCGCTGAGTTGTATTTGGCACATCTTCCCCCCCCACCGTGCCAATTGTAACAACGCAGCGGAGTCAAGATACAGCCCATGAACATTCATAGTATGTCGACTGCCCGAAGTGGGTAGTTTTCTACACGGAGGGACAGTCGACTACCTTTATGACACATTCATTTGGCTGCATTCCTTTTTACCTCGCCGATAGCACTAATGCAGTATTCTTTGCTGTCCGGGGGACCAACTTCAAATTTGGAAGCACCATTTTTATAGGAGGAGGCGCAAGGCATCTGTACCGATGTATACGGCGGTCCTTTAGGAACGTTTGTTTCTCCGCCTATCGGTAAATACCTGGCCTCGGGGACGCCCTTTATCCCCCTGGCGTGACCTTCAGGTATGCCCGGTCCCTTGCCCCAATTAACCCAAGCAAGCGTGTAACTCCTCCGTAGGTAGGCCCGGCCGGGCCTACCTTTTTGTTTGCATGGCATGCAAACATTTCCGA
>ENA-UENT01000081-UENT01000081.1-marine-metagenome-genome-assembly--contig:-NODE-81-length-76272-cov-4.849185_pt1 | contig 76272 bp, 46 predicted proteins | sample MGYA00237879_ERZ529330 | MGnify/ENA primary metagenome ERZ529330 (study PRJEB26372, sample SAMN05368345) | marine metagenome | biome: cultured habitat; feature: ocean water; material: water; isolation... | reverse complement strand
GATTCAAGGTGCAACAGGTGTACTAAGCTACACTGTAAGCACTGATGAGTTCACGGCTACTAAGACTATGATCGCTGTGAAGTAATGAATAACAAGTTATAGGAGTCCAGCTTGCTGGATTCCTACTAACTACATTCATAAAAGCTAGAAGCCCGGGTGGACCAGTTCCATCCGGGTTTCTTATTTCATGTAACTCGTTGTAGCACGATATATTGGTGAACTACTTATTCTGATCGCACTCAAGTTAATTGAGAGCAATCAAAGGAAGGAAGGAAGGGATAACCAACCTAAACCGTTGGTCATCTCTACCAGTAATGAAATTGATCGAAGGGGAGCAGTGGGTCAGGCCTCCTTATAAATGCCTGTCTTCTGTAGATGAGCGAGCGCTATGCGCAATGGGCCATAATCAATATTCCCGTCAAACATTTCATAAAGCGCTTTGAGACGTATCGGTTTTTCCAGATATGGAATAGCCTTAGTCATGGCATCAATGGTCTCTTCAGAAACAAGAAGCTGAACGTCTAAGTCTTCGCCGTTCAGATAGCAGCTAGCTAAATGAGAATAGATGGTATTGGCTTGAATACCTCTTTGGGTCGCTATTTCTTCAACGGATTTTCCTTGCTGGAATAATTCGTAGGAAATTTTCTGGGTACTCCCTGGTTTCGCATTACCATGTTCGGCCTGGTAATCAAGGATTGCCTTCATGAAGGAATCTCCATATAGCTGTAGCTTGCGATCACCAACGCCTGATATAGCACGCATCTCTGCATCACTTACAGGCTTGGCTGCAGCCATTTCTTCTAAGGTGGCATCGGAAAATATAATATAGGGTGGAACGCCTTTTTGCTGAGCTAATTTGCGTCTAAGGGCGCGTAGCACCTCGAACAACTCATCGCGTAGTCGATCAGCTTTGGTTTTCGTCTTGAGCTGCACCTTCTCTTTTTCACGACGCTCCTTCAAGGTCGCGATTCGTACAAGCTCAACTTTTTCTGCTTCAAACAGTACTCGCTGACTTGCAGGTGTAAGCCTAAGAACACCATAATGATCATAGGCTACTTCCAAGAAGCCAAGGTTTATCAATTGTGAGAGATAGCTCAACCAAGCGGAGGCGGGTATGTCCCGACCAGCTCCGAAGGTCTTAATTTGATCATATCCTAAGTCGCGAATCTCTTTTCTGCCAGATCCTCGAAGAATATCAACTAACAAGTTTAAGCCTACTTTTTCGCGTAGGCGATATACCGCAGAAAGTGCTTTTTGAGCTAAAACAGTACCATCAAATGCTTGAGGCGGGTTACGGCAGATATCACAGTTGCCACAGTTTTCTTGATGGTCCTCGTTGAAGTAATTCAGAAGGATTCGGCGTCGACACGCAAGACTCTCCGCATACTGCTTCATCCGATCCAGCTTGGCTAACTGCACCTCTTGATTCTCACTCTCATTTTTTTGAATGATATCGGTGAGCATCATGACATCTTGATAGCTGTAGAACAACATGGTTTTTGCTGGCGCACCGTCCCTTCCCGCTCGACCAATTTCTTGGTAGTAGTTTTCGAGATTTTTGGGGAGGTTGTAATGGATCACCCAACGCACATTGCTTTTATCGATTCCCATACCGAACGCGATCGTGGCACACACGATAGGGATCTCATCCCGGAGGAACTGATCTTGTACTTTTGCACGATCCTGGCTGCTCATACCAGCGTGGTAGGAGGCTGCCTTAAATCCTGCTTTCACCAGATCTGCAGCTAGTTTCTCGGTACTTTTACGACTTAAGCAGTAAACAATACCACCATCACCAGGATGTTGCTTTAGGAACTGAAAAATCTGCTCCTTTCGACGTTGCCCCGGACGAACTTCCAAGCTAAGATTTGGTCGGTCGAAGGAGGCAAGGAATACCTCGGGAGTGTCCAGCTTCAATTGTGTAATGATGTCATCTCTGGTAATGCGATCCGCGGTGGCAGTTAGTGCGATTACAGGAACATCTTTAAACTGTTGCTTAATGAATTGTAGCTGCGTGTACTCCGGACGAAAGTCATGGCCCCAGGCAGATACACAATGCGCTTCATCAATAGCGACTAGTGCTAAGTTGGCCCGTTGCAATAGGGGCAAAAAGCTTTCTGAACAGACTTTTTCCGGCGAAACATAGAGAAGGTCTAAGTTTCCTTGAAAGAAATCATCTTCGACCACTTGCTGTTCGGTAGCGTCCAAGCTACTATTTAGAAAGGCCGCCTTCACGCCATTTGCCCGTAGCCCTACTACTTGGTCCTGCATGAGAGATATCAATGGAGATACTACGAGTGCAGTTCCGAGCATGGTTATGGCCGGAATTTGAAAACATACAGACTTACCCCCTCCAGTAGGCATTAGCACCAACGCATCCTTTTTCTGGTACACGGCTTCAATGATCTCTGCCTGCATAGGGCGGAAAGAATCATAGCCAAAGTACTGCTGAAGGGCTGCCTGGGCCTGGGATAAATCCATGCTGTGTTTTGTTTTTACTTGTGCAATGATAAAACAAAATAAGCGTAAAGTCTACTGCTGTTGGTCTCAATTTTTGAGACTAAGCTATACTATAATATAAGTGGGAGTATCCATTGCGTCAGACTAGCTATTAGGAGGATCGCAATCAAATTGAGCCAGAAGCCAGCCTTAGCCATGTCAGCTATTTTCAGATGCCCACTAGCAAAGACAATGGCATTGGGCGGTGTGCTCATTGGTAGCATAAAGGCACAGCTAGCAGCGAGTGTAACGGGGATGCAAAATAGTATTGGATCAAGCTCCATTCCCACGGCAATAGCTCCGACCACTGGCAGAAAGACCGTAACCAATGCTACGTTGGACATAATCTCGGTGAGGAATAAACTAACTGCTGTCAATCCTAACAAGATCCAGAAACCTGTCGCTGCTGCATCAGTGAATTGGGCACCAATTAAATCTATTAATCCTACACTTTTGAGTGCGTCGGCTAAGCTTAATCCACCACCAAAAAGAAGTAGAATTCCCCAGGGTAAGCGTTGAGTATCCGCCCAATCGAGAAGAAATCGACTCTTTTTCCAGTCAACTGGGAAGATGAAGAGTGAGACGGTGGCAAACATGGCAATCATAGCGTCCGTGATTTCCAGGTCACCAGCTGCTTTATCCAAACCCAATTGAATATTGATTTGTTTCCGGAAAATCCAGGCTATGGCCGTCACGGTAAATACTATCAACGTACGGCGCTCGGGTAAACTGATCTTTCCCAACTCCTGAAGTTGAGAGTGAATGAGCTGTTGTGCTCCTTCAAAGCGCCCTAAACCATTGCGGAAGATGAGTCGTGTCAATACGATATAGGTGAGCAGAAGCAATAGCAGCGCGAATGGCAAAGCGAAAGCGATCCACTTGGCAAAGGATATCTCGGTATCATAGGTTCGTTCAATAAAGCCACTAAACACTACATTAGGTGGGGTGCCAATAATGGTAGCGGTACCCCCAATGTTTGCCGCGTAGGCAATGCCGATCATTAAACTAATGGCGAATGCGGCCGTACCTCTATTCTGACTTTGTTCATCTTGCCCTGAACGCAAGAGATCAATTACAGAAACACCAATTGGCAACATCATTACGGTAGTTGCAGTATTACTAATCCACATGCTCAAGAAACCTGTGGCCAACATGAAGCCGAGGATTATTCCATTAGCATTGGTGCCAGTAAAGCGGACAATTGTTAGTGCTATACGTCGATGCAACATCCATTTCTCCATGGCAAGAGCTAACATGAAACCACCCATGAACAGGAAAATGATTGGACTGGCATAAGGGGCCGCTGCCGTCTGCATACTGTACACCTGTAAGGTGGGCAGGAGTATCATTGGCAGAATTGCAGTAACAGCGATTGGCACAGCCTCACTTACCCACCAGATCAACATTAGTGCAGCTATCGATAAGACTCTCCAAGCATCTAGTTCAAAACCTAAGGAGGGCCCCACAATTAGCATCATTGCAAAGGTGGCCATCCCTAGAAAAAGTCCGATTTTCTTCATGCGTTGAAGTTATCAATAATCATCACCAATTCGAAGCCTGGAGGAGTTGAAGACAATATAGGGTGGAAATGGAATAAGCTTCTATCTTTGCCAGCATAGTCGGCAAAGCACTTGTCAGAAATGAGGTGCACATTCGCAGCTTTCTAAAACCATCCTCCTCCAGCTATTTTGTGCTCGTTAGTCAGTTGGTTTTAGGAAAGATGCCGGATAATTACGAACGGCCTAACCAACTTGAAACATGAAAATAGGAATCATTCGGGAGGGAAAAGTACCTCCGGATACAAGAGTGCCACTTGATCCTCAACAGTGTGCGCTATTGCGCTCCGAATATGGACTAGATGTTGTTGTTCAATCTTCTCCCATTCGCATTTTTAAGGACGAAGAATACGCCGCTGTAGGGGTGCCGATAGTCGAATACATTGGCGACTGCGACCTATTGCTCGGAGTGAAGGAGGTACCGATTGATGATCTTATTCCTGGTAAGACCTACAGTTTCTTTTCCCACACGCATAAAGAACAAGTATACAACCGTCCACTGCTAAAGGCGATGTTGGACCGGCATATTCATCTGATCGACTACGAGGTACTAACGGATAAGTTTGGACGCCGGGTTATTGCCTTTGGTTATTTCGCTGGTGTGGTAGGTGCTCATAATGGATTCTGGACTTATGGCCAGCGTACTGGCGAGTTTTCCTTACCTCGCATGAGAGACCTTTACAACTATGCCGAAGCAAAGGAGGTCTATGCAAAATTGGAATTGCCACCCATCAAGATCGCGCTAACTGGAACAGGTCGCGTTTCCACTGGTGCTGCGCAGGTATTGGAGGATATGGGAATCCGACAGGTATCTCCGGTTGATTTCATTAATCAAAGCTACGATGAGCCGGTCTACGTACAGCTGGTGAGTCGCGACTACTTACGTCACAAGGACGGTTTACCATTTGATAAGCTCCATTTCTATCAACATCCTGAGCAGTACGTTTCTGCTTTTGATCCTTTTGCCGAGGTTGCCGATTTGATGCTCAATGGTATCTATTGGGATAATCGTGCGCCAGCGTTCTTTAGCCAAGAACAAATGGGAGAGGAGCGTTTCAATATCAAAGTGATCGCTGACATCACCTGTGACATTGCTCCTGTATCTTCTATCCCTTCTACGCTAAGAGCATCAACTATTGCAGAGCCGGTATTTGGTTATGACTCGAAAACTGGTACCGAAGTAGCCCCTTACGAGGAAGGCGTGATCGATATGATGACTATCGATAACCTGCCTAGTGAACTACCACGAGATGCATCAACAGCCTTTGGTAAGATGTACATTGAGCAGGTGCTACCTCATATGTTAGCTCCAAATAGTGCTATGATTGAAAGGGCCTCGATCGCTCGTCATGGCAGATTAGGTCCGCAGTTTGGCTACTTAATGGATTTTGTCAACGGATAACTTTAGCTGAGTGCGGAGATGATATTCTGTTCTACTCGTTCGAGTAGATTCGTTGTCTCCGCTTTCACAAATGCTTTGCCGGTAACTTGTTCGTACAGTTCTATATACCGGTTAGAGACTTTCTCAACAAAAGAGTCTGGCATTTCTGGCATGGTCTGACCGTCTAAACCTTGGAAGCCATTTGCAATAAGCCATTCGCGAACAAATTCTTTTGACAAGTGCTTCTGCTTCTCGCCTTGTGCTAATCGTTCTTGATAGCCGTCAGCGTAGAAGTAGCGAGAGCTATCGGGGGTATGGATTTCGTCAATGAGATAGATTGTTCCATCCTTTTTTCCAAACTCATATTTGGTGTCGACCAGAATAAGACCTTGGGCAGCAGCCATCTCCGTTCCACGTTGGAATAGAGCTCTAGTGTATTGCTCCAACTGCACATAATCCTCTTCAGAGACGATTCCTTGCGCAATGATTTCTTCCCTGCTGATATCCTCGTCGTGCCCCTCTTCTGCTTTAGTGGCAGGCGTAATGATAGGGGAGGGGAAGGCTTGGTTTTCTACCATCCCATCAGGCATAGGAACGCCACAGAGCATACGCTTACCGGCACGATATTCGCGCCAAGCATGACCTACGAGGTAGCCGCGGATAACCATTTCCACCTTGTAGGGTTCGCAGGCATGACCAACGGCAACATTCGGATCAGGAGAGTGATGGAGCCAATTGGGACAAATATCTCGTGTAGCCTCTAGAAAGTGAATCGCTACTTGGTTAAGGACTTGCCCTTTGAAAGGAATGGCGCGGGGTAGAATATGATCAAATGCAGAGATCCGATCGGATGCAACCATCACCAATTGGTCATCAATAGTATAGACATCTCTTACCTTTCCTTTGTATACTGCAGTTTGTCCAGGTAGGGTGAAATCCGTTCCTTCTAGTGCTTGAGCTAACATAATTGTCCCGGTTAGTTGCCTGCGAAGGTAGCAACTTTATTATTGCGGAAATATCTTACCTTTCTAAAAAAATGGCACCCATGCTTTTGCCCAAACTTGCTTCTTTGACGAAGCCCCTATGCTTGCTGTGTTCTTTCTTATTACTGTTGAATAGTTGCCAGCAGAATACTGGCGATACTGCCGAAACACAAGCAAGTGTTACTGACACAATTACCACGAACGAGGCTGAAACTGACACCAAGGCAGAAGACGTCCAAGCAGTGCAGGCAGAGCCAAGTCAAACCTTAGCAGAGAACTTTCCCGAGGATCAAATGATACAGTTTACCGATGAAGGTCTAAACGGTCTTTGTGGTCACAAGTATGGTTGCGTAGAACAGCAAATTACACCACTGGGATGGTCGCCCGATGGGAAATTTGCCTACTTTCTCGAAGAGGCAAATGAAGCGGTTCAGAATACGACTATCCACTTTGTAATCCAGGATTTGGCGACAGATGAAATAGTGGAGCAGCAAACGTTTAAAGCCAGTGAACAGGCTGGATATTCCGAGGAAACGGACAATTATACGGTGCTCACAGTTTGGAAACAACAGGAAGCAAGTTACCGTGAAATGTTAGAGCGGCATAATGTGAAACTTGGGCAGGGCACTACATTGCTTTTACTAGGAGACTTAGCTGAAAGCATTCCTTTTACCTTTTCTAGTCGTGATAAGATGCGCAAGAATGAGCTTTTTGCCATTAAAGAGGTCGACCAACACTGGTTGGTAGCTGCCAACGAAAAGGGGGGTGAAAAGCGCATTGCTCAGCAGTATATGGGCAAGTATGACTTAGTCCTTAAGACCAAGCCACTGGGAGGCTTCGTGAGCCCTTTTGAAGAGCGAGTTGCTGTTCTTGAAGGGCTAGAAAAGCGAGGCTATGAAGGCCCGCCTAATGTGCTAAGATTGCAAATTGTTGGCTGTGATCTGAGTAAAGGCTTTGAGTAGAACTTAAGATACTACCTCACCGTACAAATCATAGTCTGAAGCTTCCGTGATTCTGACTTGAGCATAGTCACCAATGCGCACGTACTGCTTTGCGGCAGGTACCAGTACTTCATTGTCAACTTCTGGAGAATCATATTCAGTACGTCCAACAAAGAATTCACCTTCCTTTCGGTCAAAGAGTACTTTGTAGGTCTGGCCTACTTTGGATTCGTTGTGTTCCAGAGAAATACTCTGTTGGATCTCCATCAAACGATTGGCACGATCTGCTTTTACTTCTGCAGGTACGTCATCTTCGACCTCGTATGCTCTAGTATCTTCCTCATGGCTGTATTGGAAGACACCAAGACGGTCAAACTTCATGTCACGCACGAAATCGCAAAGCTCCTGAAACTCCTCTTCGGTTTCTCCTGGGTAACCAACAAGCATCGTTGTGCGAATGGCAATATTTGGTACTTGCTTCCGGGCTTCTTCGATCAGTGCTCTGGTTTCTGCCTGCGTAATCTGACGACGCATTCGTTCCAACACCGTATCACTGGCGTGCTGTAGCGGGATATCCAGATAGTCACAGACTTCTGGAAGTTCAGCCATGGCCGCGAAGATCTCTAGCGGAAACTTACTAGGATAGGCATAGTGCAAGCGAATCCATTCGATTCCTTCCACTGCTGCTAAGGCCCTGAGCAATTGTGGCAACTGGCGCTCTTTATAGATGTCCAGGCCATAGTATGTCAACTCCTGGGCGATGAGCATAAGCTCTTTTACCCCCATCCGTGCGAGGTTCTCCGCCTCCTTAACCAATGCTTCGATCGGCTTACTGATGTGCTTGCCACGCATCAATGGAATGGCGCAGAATGAGCAAGTACGATTGCAACCTTCGCTGATCTTTAAGTAAGCAAAGTGCTGTGGAGTAGTCAGGACGCGCTCACCGATTAGCTCATGCTTATAGTCGGCGTTGAGCTTAGCCAAAAGACCCGGTAGCTCAAGTGTGCCGAAATAGGCATCCACTTCCGGTATCTCTTGCTCTAAGTCATCCTTGTATCGTTGAGAAAGGCAGCCTGTTACGTACAGCTTATCAATGCCTCCTTGTTTCTTAACATCGGCGTACTGAAGAATGGTATTCACCGATTCCTCTTTAGCCAAGTCAATAAAGCCGCAAGTATTGACGATGATCACATTCGCGTCTTCTTCATTGCTGTCGTGCACGACTTCGTAGTCATTGGCCCGCAATTGGGTGATCATGTCTTCAGAGTCCACAAGATTTTTGGAGCATCCTAGCGTAATCACATTCACCTTATCCTGACGCAGCGTCCTAGCTTTCATTCTACAGCTTTGTTTAAGACCGCAAAGATAAGCTGAATTATAGCAGTCGGTGCAATATGTGAGCAATATTACGCGCGTCGTCAATACCACGGTGGTGTGTACCTTCCAAGGGTAACTCTAGTGCTTTTAATACACCAGCCATCCCAATCGGGTGCTTTAGTTGGTTTCGAAGCGCAAAAAGAGCTTTCACGTTTAGATGTTGTGCGCTAACCGGTAACTGCACTTGCTCGCGCTGGCACTGCCGTTGCATCTGGTTGTAGTCGTAAGCTCCAAAACTGGCCCAAGGGTGTTTCTTAGTTTGGAAACGATCAATGAGAATTTGACAGGCCGTCTTGAAATCCGGGGCATCCGCAACCATCTCGGGGGTAATGGTAGTGAGTTCCGTACAGAAGGGACTCACCTCCGAGCTGGTTGGTTTGACGAGAATTCCGTCATTAGCCAGTACTTTTCCGGTTGCTACTTCTAATACTGCTACGCCAAATTCAATGATATCGTGATGAACACCTTTGGGTTTTTTCCCCTGCCAACAGGTGGCTTCCAGGTCTATTACTATGATTTTACTAAAGTCGAGCGCCATAATGGGATTGTTTTTTGCGGTAAACGCAAATTAACGCACCAAAGTTCCTATTCAAAATTGAACGATCGGTTATACATTGGTGTATTCACCTTATTATACTCAATAATCTTTCACTATCAACGTTTAACGTCTTATGAAACGACCATGATTTTGTTTAGTCATAACCTCATACTTGGGAATGATTAAAGAAGATCATGTGAGAGCGTAGCGTTTACATGTGTGCAGAAGTTTTTCTGCATATTGGCGCAGTCGCAGAAAAAATTTAAATACATGAAAGCCACTCGAGTTTTCCTTTCTATTGGAATATTAGTTTTTATTCTTCCTACTGCCTTCGGGCAATTTGGGGCTTCTGCTCATTTACTAAGCGGGCAGGCTGACAACTGGGAATGGACTCCTCCGATCTCATCGCAAGACCGTATTGAGCTTGTCGGAAGCGGTTGGCAAGGTGGAATCGATTATTGGTTTCGGTTGAAAAACACACGTATTGAATTTCTTCCGACGCTTGCAGTAAGCCAACAGAGCCAGACTACAGGTCAATCTCCTTTTACACTAGAAAGCCAGATTCAGGGTGTTCACTTTTTCTTTAACACCAATATCTATTTCATGGACCTGTCTGGAGATTGTGATTGTCCTACTTTTTCCAAGGAAGGGCCAACCTTACAGAAAGGGCTATTCCTACAACTTTCTCCTGGCTATAGTCTATTTGATTTTGAATTGACGGACAATGAATCTGGACAAACCTATGAAGCAAACGATGGAGCCTTCAGTATTGGAGCAGGTCTTGGGTTTGATTTAGGCTTGTCGGACTTTTTTACGTTTACGCCAATGGCGGGGCTTCGCTATTATCCTTCAGTTACATGGGAGACGCTCAATGGGGAAAGTGGTATCATTTTTCCATCGGAGGTGGAGGCGGAGAGTAACCTCATTCAATACCATGTTGGACTACGCCTAGGCTTTCGCCTTGATAACTAGAGGGCTATCCGTCTGTATTCCATCCAGCTTAATCTAATTTTCTCGCTTCTCAACGAATAATCCAGCTTATTGGTAGCAAGCTTTACAAGAACAGAACATCTTAATTAAAAAAGCAGTGTGATCCCAGTTGTGGGGTGAGCACACTACCAAAAACGCCCGGCTTATGAGTGAACTGAAGCAGTTTTTTCTATTCTGCTCTGGTATCGACCAGAACATTCTGAAAGAGTGCCCTACCGATGAGAACAAGTACATGGGTATTGGTGCCACCGTATTCTTCACTGGTGTATTGGCTTTCTTTTCTTCGGCCTACGCCTTATTTACCGTATTCGATAGCTGGATCGCCGCAGTCTTGTTTGGGGTGGTTTGGGGGTTGATGATCTTCAATCTTGACAGATACATCGTTTCTAGTATGAAGAGCAAACGGGGCTTTTTCGGGAATCTGGGAATGGCCTTACCACGTTTAGCGCTAGCGATTCTTCTTGCTTTGGTGATCTCCAAGCCGTTGGAGCTAAAGATCTTTGAAAAGGAGATCAACGCGGAATTATTGGTGATGGAGCAAGAGAAGTACAAGCAGCAGGAAGATCGAATTCAGGAGCGTTACACGCCTCAGATTATGGCTTATGAGGCCGAAATTGAGCGCCTGCAAACAGAGATAGATACCAAGACCCAGGCTCGAGATGAAAAGGCCCTTGCAGCACTACAGGAAGCAGATGGAAGTGGCGGTTCCCAGATTCGAAATATGGGACCCATTTACCGTGCTAAGAAAATCGAAGCCGACAAGGCGCAAGTTGAGTTGGACCATACCTTAGCTGTTAACCAACCACAGATACAGGAGAAGTCGCTAGCCATTACGGAGCTTAAGACGAAGGTTCAAGAAGAGATTACCGCCCTAGAGCGTGGAGCCTTTGGAGGACTAGCCGCCCGTACGGAGGCCCTGGCTCGCCTGGGGACACAAAGTGAGGCTATCTACTGGGCGAGTCTGTTTATCATGCTACTTTTTGTAGCTGTTGAGACGGCTCCAATTCTGGTGAAACTCATTTCTCCTCGCAGTCCATACGATCACCTGATTGCTGAGCACGAGCAGCAATATGAGTTGGCGGCGAAGGAGATTATGGATGTCCGTCGTAGTGAGGTCTTGAACCGGATTAAGGAGAAGACCGAAGTCGGGCTACATCAAACGAAGGCCGATATCAAGCATCGGACCGCCGAGATTGATGCGGAATTACAAGATAAGTTGGATCGCTTGCGAAATGGCGGCTACATGCTCGAGTAATTGCATGCTAGCAAATAAGAAAGGCGCTCACTAATTTAGTGAGCGCCTTTCTTACTTTATCGCAATTCGCTTACAAAGGATTCGCAGCAAAGGTGTCGCCTTGACCAAGATCACCGGTCTTTAGCCCCTTGACAAACCAACGTTGGCGTTGCTCCGTGGTGCCGTGAGTGAAAGACTCAGGAACCACATAACCCTGTGATTGCATTTGGATATTATCATCACCTACTGCGCCGGCAGCACGGATAGCTTCTTCAATATCCCCTTCCTCCAAGAACTTGCGCTTCTTTTGTCCGTGATGTGCCCAAACACCAGCAAAGAAGTCAGCCATTAGTTCGAGGCGAACCGATGCGTCGTTGTACTCTGCTTTTGGTACACGTCCACGCATACGATCGACCTTTTTGGTGATGCCTAATAGATATTGCACATGGTGCCCTACCTCATGCGCCAAGACATAGGCCATCGCAAAATCACCAGGTGCTTTGAATCGGTTCTTCAGGGTTTGATAGAAGCTGAGATCAATGTACATCTTCTGGTCACCCGGGCAGTAGAAAGGGCCAGTGCCAGCACTAGCACGCCCGCAAGCAGATACAGTCTCTCCGCTAAAAAGTACTAGTGTGGGTTTACGGTACTGAACTCCAAAGTGTTTAGGAAAGAGTTCCGTCCAAACATCCTCCGTGTCAGCTAACACCACGGAGACAAACTCTGCTAACTGATCTTCGGCCGAATTCCCAGTAGTAACAGGACCATTCGTATTCTCGGTTGGTGCTGTGGCTACACCACCACCATTGAATACTTGTAGTAAGTCCGCTGGATTCTGTCCCATGATGAGTGCGAAGATGACAATCAGGATGGTGCCTATACCAAATCCTCCACCCACTTTACGGGCAGTGGAGCCGCGTCCACCACGACGATCTTCTACATTTGAGCTTTTTCTTCTGCCTTGCCAACGCATGCTTGTACTTGTTTTATGTCCTTTAAATGAGTGCCACAATCAGTCGTGGCTTGCCTGTTTAATAGCTTCCTTTTGACCAATGCTTCCGATGGAAGTCACATCATCTGAGATGCTATGACCTTAAAATTAGCAAAAACCAAGAGGGTAGGGCTTTTCGGTATGAAATTCTTTTTCTTTTGAGCCGTAAGTAAACAGTGTGTTAACTGCTGTTTTTCAGTTGTTTATATTCTTTTTAATGGCAATAATGAATCGTAGCAGTAGCCTTTATTCATTGTGCCGGACCCCGAGGAGATTCTAATTTTGATAAGATCAAGGAACTAGACAAGCAAGAATGAAAGAACTGAATCGCTATAGCCGCGAATTAACGCAGAATGAATCCCAACCTGCTGCTCAGGCGATGCTCTACGGAATAGGGTTAAGTAAGGAGGATTTAGACAAGGCGCAAATCGGAATTGCCAGCACCGGCTGGGAAGGCAATCCGTGTAATATGCACCTTAATGGCTTAGCAGAAGTAGTCAAGCAGGGCGTTCAAGGAACGGACCTGATTGGACTGATCTTCCATACCATCGGTGTTTCGGATGGTATCAGCATGGGTACGGCGGGAATGCGATACAGTCTTCCAAGCCGTGATATTATTGCTGACAGTATCGAGACGGTCGCTGGGGCGCAATGGTACGATGGTTTAGCGACTGTTGTTGGTTGTGACAAGAACATGCCAGGGGCGATGATTGCACTGGCGCGTCTTAATCGGCCTTCCATTCTAGTCTATGGCGGTACAATTAGCCCTGGTTGCTATGCAGGAAAGAAATTAGACATCGTATCTGCTTTCGAAGCCTTTGGGCATCGGATCGCCGGTAATATGGACGATGAGACCTATCAGGGCGTGATTCAAAACTCTTGCCCAGGACCGGGTGCCTGTGGTGGTATGTATACTGCCAATACTATGGCCTCAGCGATTGAGGCCTTAGGTATGAGTTTGCCTTACAATTCAAGTTACCCTGCTGGCAGTGCAGAGAAAGAACAAGACTGTCTTCGCGTAGGGCCAGCTCTTCGCCATTTATTGGAGCAAGATATTAAGCCACTGGACATTCTTACCCGTAAGTCCTTTGAGAATGCGATTACGCTGATTACGGTACTAGGAGGATCTACTAATGCAGTGCTCCACCTAATTGCAATGGCAAAAGCAGCCAATGTGGATATCACTATTGACGATTTTCAACGCATCGCGGATAAGACGCCTTACCTCGCAGATTTGAAGCCTAGTGGCAAATATGTGATGGAAGATCTTTACCACGTAGGTGGTGTGCCCGCAGTTATGAAAATGCTCCTGGAGGAAGGCTACCTGCACGGTGACTGTATGACGGTTACAGGCAAGACAGTGGCAGAAAACTTAGCAGAACTACCGGGACTTAAAGAAGGTCAGGATATCATTTATCCCTTTGATCAGCCCCTAAAACCGAGCGGACACATCCGTATCCTCTACGGGAATTTGGCAGAAGGAGGGGCCGTAGCTAAGATTACGGGTAAAGAAGGAGAGCGTTTTCAAGGTCCTGCACGTGTGTTTGACGGCGAGGCGGCAGCAAACGCAGCCATTACGAATAAAGAAATACAGCCTGGTGAGGTCATCGTTATTCGGTATTGTGGCCCTAAGGGAGGGCCTGGAATGCCAGAGATGTTGAAGCCAACTAGTGCTATTATGGGCGAAGGCCTAGGTAAAAAGGTTGCCCTGATTACTGACGGACGGTTTTCAGGGGGAACCCACGGTTTTGTGGTAGGCCACATCACACCGGAAGCTCAGGTAGGTGGCGCTATCGGTTTACTGCAAGACGGTGATGTCATTACCATTGATGCTGTACAAAATACCTTGACCGTTGATCTATCAGAAGAAGAATTAAATGCGCGCCGCGCAGGTTGGGAGCCAAGGCCATTGGCCGCTTCTACCGGTGCACTACGCAAATATGCACAACTAGTGAGCAGTGCTAGTGAGGGCTGTGTCACTGATGAATTTGAGCCCGTTTCAACCACCTTAAAGTCAATGTCATGAGTCAGCAGACTACCGCTGATACCATTCAGCAAAAGCAAAGCGCTACACCTACCCGCGAACGTATCAGCGGTGCCGAAGCCGTTCTTCGGTGCCTACTAGCAGAGGGTGTGGATACCATTTTTGGTTATCCTGGTGGAGCGATTATGCCGGTATATGATGAGCTTTACCATTATGAAGATCGACTGACTCATGTACTCCCTCGTCACGAACAAGGGGCGATCCATGCAGCAGAAGGATACGCACGTGTAACTCGTCGAACGGGCGTCTGTATGGCGACCTCAGGTCCGGGAGCAACCAACCTGTTTACAGGGCTTGGTGATGCATTGCTGGATAGTACGCCCTTGGTTTGTATCACAGGCCAGGTAGCTAGTCACTTACTTGGTAGTGATGCCTTTCAGGAAACAGATGTGGTCAATAGTACGATTCCGTTGACAAAATGGAATTACCAGATAACCAAGGCGGAGGAGATTCCAGCAGTATTTGCAAAAGCATTCTTTGTTGCTAACTCAGGCCGCCCAGGACCGGTAGTTATTGATATCACGAAAGATGCCCAGTTGGCCGATCTAGATTTCTCGTATCAGCGTCAACATTACGTTCGTTCCTATCATCCATTACCAAAGATTGATTCAGCACAAGTAATGGCGGCGGCAGCGGCTATTAACGCCGCTCAAAAGCCGATGATACTGGCTGGGCACGGGATTCAGATTGCAGGTGCTCAGGATGTATTCAAGGCATTTGTTGAAAAAACGGGAATACCACTAGCTTGTACAATTCATGGGCTATCCAGTATTTCCTCTCGACATCCTTTGCACACTGGTATGTTAGGCATGCATGGTAATTATGGGCCCAATATGAAGCAGAATGAGTGTGATCTGCTCATTGCTATAGGCATGCGCTTCGATGACCGAGTTACTGGAAGACTAAGTGCGTACGCCAAGCAAGCGAAGGTTATTCATATTGAAATTGATCCTTCGGAAATCAATAAGAATGTCCCTGCAGACTATCCCATTTTAGGAGATGCAAAGCAGGCGTTAGAGGCGTTGATGCCTTTGGTGAAAACCAAGTCCTATCCAGAATGGCTGGAGTCTTTTGCTGAATGTGCCCGTATCGAGCAGGAGAAGGTAATTGACAATGCTCTACAAGCCACTGAAGATGGGCAGATTCGGATGGGGATGGTAGTAGATAAGGTCAGCAAGCAAACTAAGGGGCAAGCCGTGGTGGCAACTGATGTAGGACAACATCAGATGATTGCCGCTCGCTACTATGTCTATGAATCAACCAATCAATGGGTTTCTTCTGGTGGAGCTGGCACTATGGGCTACGGGCTTCCTGCAGCTTTTGGGGCAAAATTTGCTCAGCCAGAACGAGAAGTTGTCGCCTTTATTGGTGATGGAGGCTTCCAGATGACCATACAAGAATTAGGGCTTTGCGCCCAGTGGAAGGTTGGGGTAAAGATCGTATTGCTAGACAATAATTTTCTTGGGATGGTACGTCAATGGCAGCAGCTTTTCTTTGATCGGCGCTATTCCTCAGTTCATCTGCAAAACCCTGATTTTATCAAGATTGCGGATGGTTTTGGCGTGCCGGGTAAGACCGTTGACAAGCCAGAAGAATTAGATGAGGCTATTGCCGAAATGCTTGCTCACGATGGTCCTTACTTGCTCCACGTTCGAGTAGCGAAGGAAGAAAACGTCTTCCCAATGGTACCATCTGGTGCCGCTGTAAATGAAATTGTTCTAACTCCTGAAGAACTAAAAAAGTAAGGTCATGACCCAAGATTATACGATCACCGTCTTCTCTGAGCACATCACTGGTATACTGTCGCGTGTAGTTTCTGTGTTCACTCGCCGGCATATAAGCATCGAGAGTCTGACGACAAGCCAGTCTTCTCTGGAAGGAATTCACCGCTTCACTATCGTTGTTAAAGTGACGGAAGAGATGGTGAAAAAGTTAGTAGCACAGCTAGATAAGCAGATTGATATTATCAAAGCTTTCTACTATACTCCGGATGAAACAGTATACCAGGAAATTGCCTTGTACAAGGTTCCATTCAGTATGTTCTGTGATGGCAATAAGGTAGAGCGCCTGGTACGCTCACACAATGCCAGGATCTTGGTAATAGAGCCGGAATACGTTGTAGTAGAAAAAACCGGGCATCCTGAGGAAACCGAGGCACTGCTGGAAGAATTTCGGGCCATTGGTGATATATACGGCTTCGTTCGTTCTGGACGGGTAGCTATCGTTAAACCAATGGAGCGTCTCAACCGCTACCTGGAATCTTTGCCGGCCATGGAAGAAATTGGTTAATTCACCAATTTTCGAAGTCCTTTACGGTATTCTCTCGGACTTACTCCGGTAATTAAGCGGAATTGCTTGTTGAAGTGAGAAAGGTTATTGAAGCCACTTTCAAAAGAGATGGCAGCAATACTCATGTGCTCGTCCCGTAGTAACCTGGAAGCGTAAGTAATCCGAAACTCATTGACCATTTGAGTAAAGGTACGGTTGGTCAGTTTTTTGAAATACCTACAGAAAGCAGGGACCGTCATGTTAATCAATTTCGCTACCTCTTCCAGCGGTATAGGGCGTTGAAAATTCTCCTCTACATGATGATAGAGTCGTTCCATGCGGTCTTGATCCTGAGGATTTACCTCTACCGCAAAGCCAGTAGCATTCAATGACTGATAGTCAGAGGTGGTTGCCATTTGCTGCAAAACACTAAGTACACCTAATAACCGATCGAATGGTGACATATCGATCAAGCCAATAAGGGTTTGACCAATCTCATGTTTAGTAGATTCGGTGAATGCAATACCTGTTCTCCCGCGATCAAATAGTTGCTTGATGGCCTTCATTTCGGGGATGTCCATGAATTGATTACCTAGGAAGTCTTCTCGGAGCTGAAGTACCACTTCTCGACTCTTGGGTGCATAACTTAGATGCGGTAAGTTAGGTCCAAGAAAAATCAGTTCTCCATCCTCGTATCGCCCGATATGATCCCCAATATGTCTTTTACCATTACCCTCGGGTATGTAGACGATTTCATACTCTGGATGGAAGTGCCATTGTGGCTTATCGTGGCAGGATTGGTCAGTGAATTGATCCAAAAAGAAGGAATTGCCGAAAACCGGATCAATTTTTTCAAAAGTGGGCTTCAGTTTGCTTTCCATTATTGTTGTGCCTTCTTGCTTAATATTGTCTAAAATAATACAAAATTAACTCTCAAAAGGTTTTAGAGAGCGTTCTATTGTTAGAATACCACCTGGACTTGAAGTGTGAGGCTGTAATTTTGTGCCCATGAAAAATGATCAATTAGCGGACGTTGGAGTGAAAGTAGTCTTGATAACTGGAGCATCATCTGGTATTGGGGAAACGACTGCAAAGTATTTTCATGAGCGAGGTTGGACGGTGTTCGGGCTATCACGCTCGGGGCGAGTTCCAGAAGGGGTTCAGGCCCTTCTTGCAGACGTAGCCAAGCCCGAAGAAATCCAGGCTGCAGTGCAGGAAATAATGAATCGGACTCAGCGATTGGATGCAGTTGTACATGCAGCAGGGATTGGCGGATCCGGGAGCTTGGAAGACTTTCCATTGGAAGAAGTGCGAAAGATTATGGACACCAATTGGTATGGATCAGTACACCTTCTACAAACCTGTTTGCCACATTTGCGGCAGCGCTCACGAGCAGCTTTTGTGGCCGTAAGTTCAATAGCTGGACTTATGGGAGTACCATTTCACGGTGTATATAGTGCCAGTAAATTTGCAGTAGAAGCACTAGTCGAGTCTGCTCGCATGGAGCTATCCGGAACAGGAGTGAAGGTAGTTAGCGTCTGCCCAGGTGATACGGCTACACCAATAATTGGTAACCAGCATCGCGCTGGTGTCGAAGATTTACAACCGATTTATCAGGAGAACTATGAGCGAGCAGAAAGAGCTATGCGCGAGAGTGTAGACAAAGGGCTGTCACCTGAGCGGGTAGCTGCGATTATTTGGCAGGCTGTTAATCATAAGCAGCCACCTGTCCGCTACATAGTTGGCGATTTCATTCAGAAGCTTGCGCCTCTGGCAAAGCGAATATTTGGGGCGCAACTATTTGAACGCGTAATGAAGTTATACTACGGTTTGAGTTGATACCGCCTATTACTGGTCGAAAGCGAATTACGAAGGTTTATTACCAGAGGATCGGATGTTCACCAACTTGCGAAGCAAATCGAACCAGAACGGGGCGCCGAGTGAGATAGCTAATGCCGTTACCAGATAGCCTAGTATCTTGGCTATCCAATCATAGGTGCCATAGTTGCTGAAATCCATATTAGCCCAACCAAGCCCAAGCGGTGCGCGTACACTATTGATCTCGTTGTCTACTAAACTTTGGAGCGCATCTAGGGATTGCTCGAAAGAGGGATCGACCGGACGAACAAGCGTTTCTTCCTGAGTTTGTACGTAACTGTCGGCTAATGCAACGACTTGCTGTAGTGTCTCTGGATCACTAGCAAGACGCTCATAGATTGAAAAGGTATCAGCATTGAAGACTAGTGCAATTAAGATACCAACCCAGATAAGAATCTTCTGTGTGTAACGCTTATACCAGCCAGAAGCACGATCCATCACATCGTTATACCATTTTTCGATATTGCCTTTGAATTGATCCAACTCATTATCCGCATCGCGCAGAAGCTGATTGAGCACGTTACGCAGGTCTTCATCTGGTAATGTGTCGATTTTTTCTTTGAGTTTTTCCACCCCTTCATCTTTCAGTATGATGTCGAAGAGAATGCTTTGGAAGGTTTCAGAATCCATATAGGAAGGAGGTCCTTGGGTGGTCCTACTGTATTGCTGAGAGAGGTGCTTGTATAGCGAGTTTCCCTTGAATTCGGCAAGAAGACCTTCTGATTCATCGCTGCTGGCAAGCATATTGCGCAGTGCTTTTGTCAAGTTGCGACCACGAAGGTGAAAGAAGGAAGCCAACAACTCCATAATAGTCGTGGCCAATAAACTTAATAGGAGAAGAACAAATACGATACCGATTACAACGGTTAGAATAGTCATAGTGGGTACAGGTAGGTAACAGAAGTTGGATGAACCTTTATCCGTGGAAAGATAGGATATTTTGTTTGAATTGCTGACATCCCATCGGAGTTGCACTGGTGGGCATACGTGAGAAACAAGTCAATCGATAACATATTACAGAAACTTATATCCGAATTCTACCGGAGTAGAAAAAGGGTATTCTTAAAAACTTGTTTTACATTTGTTTGGTCCGTGTAATCAATTCCCAGTTGTACCATACTTGCAATTATCTATCTGTTTGGTGTTGAAGAACCGAGCAGGAGGAGAGACCCTGAAATCATTTAGGGGATTGAATTTTTGTCAACAAACCAAATGTACATTATGAGAATTTTTTACTGCTTGCTAGGCGCGCTGCTCCTTAGCGTAGCTACACTTTCAGCTCAAGAAGAAAAATGGGACGGAGGCTTTTTCCTTGGTGGCGCTAACTACGCTGGGGATTTATTAGAGCCAGATTTTTTTGATTTAGGAGAGACCAATGTTGCTTTTGGGTTTATGCTCCGTCGGAATATTAGTAATACCTTTGGAGTTAGGTTGGGCCTGACGACAGGAAAGCTTACAGGGTCGGATTTGAATGCTGATGAGCCTGATTTGGTTAGGAGGGGATATTCCTTCGAAAACCGATTGACTGAGCTAGGTTTACATGCTCAGTTTGAACCTTTTGCTAATAACCGTTATCGTGGTGGCTTCCGGAAAATTCTTTCACCATATATTTTTGCTGGTCCAAATTTGATATTCAGTAATCCTGAGACTGATTTTGGTGTCAGTGATAATGAACGAATTCAGCAAGACCAAGATGCGGCCAATCAAACAACTATTTCTGTTGCTGTTGGTGGTGGTCTGCGGTATGACATTACACGCAAGTGGAACCTTGGCCTAGAGCTAGGTCTACGACCTGCTTTAAATGATCTGATTGACGGTGTTGAGATTGCTGGAAATCCAGATAAGGACGACTGGTATATCTTCGGAGGACTCACCCTAACCACCCGCTTCGGTGCTAAGGATACCGACGGTGATGGTATTGCTGATGACAGCGACAAATGTCCAAACACGCCAGGTATTACGGCTACAGGTGGTTGCCCAGATGCCGACCTAGACGGCATTGCTGATAACCGTGATGCGTGCCCAGATGTAGCTGGTGATAGTAAGTTTAACGGTTGCCCAGATTCGGATGGCGATGGCGTAGCCGACAACCAGGATAATTGCCCTAATACTGCAGGTATTCGTCGTTACCGTGGGTGCCCTGATACAGATGGTGATGGCGTAGCCGATCCTGTTGATATTTGTCCTACGATTGCCGGTGTAGAAGCACTAGATGGTTGCCCTGATGCTGATGGCGATGGTGTAACCGATGCCGACGATGCTTGTCCGCAGTTGCCAGGTATTGCGGAGGCAAATGGCTGCCCAGATGCCGACCTAGACGGTACTATCGACCCTAATGATAAGTGTCCAGAAATTCCTGGCGATCCGAAGTTTAGTGGTTGTCCTGATACTGATGCGGACGGTATCGGAGATGGTGATGATGCTTGTCCATCCAACGCAGGTCCACTTGAGAATGATGGTTGTCCAATCATCGCACAAGAGGATCTCGAGACATTAGAGCTTGCAATGCGCAACGTGCGTTTCCGTACAGGTAGCGATCGGATTTTGAGTATTTCTCATAGTATCCTCGATGAGGTTGCTGAAATATTGGAACGTTATCCAAACTACAACCTGAAGATGAGCGGGTATAGCGATAACCGTGGTAATGATGCTGCAAACCAGGCTCTATCAGAGAAACGTGCTTTGGCTTGTTATCAGTACCTTCTAGTGAAGGGAGTAGCTCGTGAGAAAATGAGCTATGCGGGTTATGGAGAAACTAATCCAATTGATTCGAATGAGACGGCACAGGGACGGGCTCGAAACCGCCGGGTAGAGTTCAAACTAGTGATCGCTCAATAAGACTAACGGTGACTATTGACCGATAGGGAAGGGGAGCAGTTCTAACGACAGAGCTGCTCCCTTTTTATGTTTTGGAAGATACTTTAGCCATTAATGGCCCTTGGCATAAGTGTCATCGCTTGGTACAAATGCGCTGCTCCTGACTAAACCATTTCTAGTAGGGTTTCTTATCAGAAAATTCTTTTCTAACTTAGGATGCAAATACTAAGCCTTTGCGTTCGCCACTCACACTTCGTCGATTTCTCTATTGCTTTGTTTCCTTCCTTCTGCTTTTTGCTGCCACTCCGCTGAAGGCCACTCATATTGTAGGAGGGGAAATGGGGTATACCTGTTTGGGTAATAACCAGTATGAAATTCGACTGACTATTTATAGGGACTGTGAGAATGGTAACCCTGATGCCTATTTTGATGATCCGGCGTCCATTGGGGTATTTGATGTGAATAATGTCTTACTACAGGATATACGAGTGGATTTAATGGGTGATGATACCCTTGCTCCTACCTTGACGGATGAATGCTTAGTCGTTCCACCTGATGTCTGTGTTCATACAACTACCTATCGCACAGTAGTGGAGCTTTTGCCGCGACCTGGAGGTTATCAACTGGCTTATCAACGTTGTTGCCGGAACTTTACGATCGCCAATATTGTGGAACCGTTAGCAACAGGAGCTACCTATGGGGTGACCATTACAGAACGAGCATTGCAAGAATGCAACAGTAGCGCAGAGTTCTTACAATGGCCTCCGTTGTACATATGTGCAAATGAACCCATCATCTTTGATCAATCGGCGATTGACGCTGATGGAGATAGTATCGTTTACCGCTTGTGTACCCCCTTGGAAGGAGCTACCCCGAACATACCTAGACCACAGCCACCTAATCCACCTCCATACCAAGAGGTTACCTGGAATGATCCCCCTTATAATACCGCAAACATGCTCAATGGGCTTCCCGGAGGAGTTCCCTTGGCTATTAATAGTCAAACAGGGCTATTAACAGGGGTGCCCAATACGGTTGGGCAATTTGTGGTAGGCATCTGTGCTGAGGAATATCGCGATGGAGAACTGATCTCCACCTCTCGTCGCGATTTTCAATACAATGTGGGTATCTGCGGGAGCACCACTGCAGCCTTTCTGGCTCCAGAACTACAATGCGATGGACTGGAGGTCAGCATGTTTAATGAAAGCTTAGGGACAGAAAATTTCTTATGGATCTTTGGTGACCCAGATAATCCACTGGGAACTACCACAGAAATTAATCCCACCTTCACTTTCCCGGATACCGGACTCTATGATATTACTTTAATCGCCGAGCCAGGAGGCAACTGCGCAGATACCTTCAACCAGCAAATCCAATTACTTCCGTTAACTCTTAACCCTGCATTTAGCCTTGATACCTTGAGCTGCGGGGATAGCTTAGTTCTACAAATTAACGATCTGTCTGTTGATGAACTCTCGACTATTACTAGTTGGGAGTGGACAATTAATGGAATGGTATTTAGTAACGATCCTTCCCCTGAACTGATTATTACGGCGCAGGGCGAATATACCATTGAACTCCTGTTGACCGCTGAAAATGGGTGTCAAAACGGCACCGCTACAGCCTTGACAGAGGTGGAGTTTATTCGAGAGACTTTGTCCGCGGATACCGTTTTGATATGCCCCGGAGAAAACATCAATCTCAATCCAATATTTATCGCCAGTTTGGATTATCAATGGTCACCGCCGGAAAGTCTGGATGATCCGAATAGCCCCAATCCAGAAGCGAGCCCTGACGAAACAACGACTTATGATTTGTTATTGACTGATCCCACATCAGGTTGTACTGCAGATCGTCAGATCACAGTGGTTGTTAGTGAACCGCTCCAAGTTGATCTTACCTCTGATTTTACTACTTGTGAAGAAACCGTCAGGCTCGAAGCTTCAAGTAATACTGGTATTCGCTACATCTGGTCAGAAGAACCAGATTTCAACCCGAGCTTAGGTGAAGGTGCAGTAATCGATGTATCACTCATTGGTGAACAGACATATTATCTATTGGTTGTTGACCCTGCAGGATGTGAGCTAGCAGACTCCGTGGTTGTCAATAGCCAGGCAGTGAATTTGCAGTTAGTCACTCAGGACACAGGGCTCTGTTTAGGCGAAAGCCTGTTTTTGGCGATTGCCAATCTAGACCCTGTGGATGTCCTTTCCTATCAATGGGAACCTGCACCTCAGATTGTTACAGGACAAGGTACCCCAAATCCAGAAGTGCAGCCGGCGGAAGCTGGTACCCAAGTATATACTGTTCTGACAGAAAACCAGTTTGGTTGTACCTCATTAGATACCGTACTAGTTACAGCAGTTGATATTAGTGATTTTGGAGTAGATTTCGAGGTAAGTCAGTGCAGTGGGAATACCGTCCTATTTACCGCCAATGAGGGCTCCGCTAATCTCTATCAATGGAATTTTGGTGATCCAGCTAATCCGGATGCCTCCGCATCTGGCGCAATGGTAGACTACAAATATAGCGCGCCGGGCTCCTATCAGGTGACGGTATCCTTACCGGATTACCTAGACTGCTCAGAGACGTTCACTATAGATGTCGAGGTGGTGGACGGTGGGCAAATTCAACCTGATTTTACCTGGATGTATGAGGAGTGTGGAGAAACGGCCACGGTAGTGCTCAGTGACAATACAACTGCCAATAATACAGCGATTGTGGCTTGGGAATGGACAATTGGTGGAGAAGCTTTCTCTGGTCCAGAACAGATGTGGATGGGTGATAGCTCCCAAATTATCCCGGTAACCCTGGTTACATTCGCTGAAAATGGTTGCGTAGATAGTATTCAAAATGTCATCAATATCAACTTGATTGAATTGGATCTTCCAGAAGACTTGGTCCTTTGTCCTGGGGAAAATGTTGCGCTGAACCCAAGTGGTAGTCCAATCTATGAGTATATATGGTCACCCGGAATTAGTTTGAACGATAGCACGGCGGTGAGTCCGATCGCAACACCTACTGAAAACACAACTTACTCCGTTACGGTGTCTGATGCTGCAGGTGTTTGTGAGCGTACAGGAACAGTTATGGTCACAATTGCACCTCCGATCTCTTATTCCCTAACGCAAGATACCGTTACCTGTGAAGATGACTGGCTCCTTTTTGTGGATAGCAGTCAAGACCTTACCTACGTTTGGTCAGGTAATAGTGATTTTACCGAACCTCTAGGAACAGGAGAAACTCAAATGGTTGCACTCGATGGGAATTCCACCTTCTATGTGCAGCTTACAGATGAAAACGGATGTACAATACGAGATTCGGTCAATATTGATAGTCGAGCCATTGAGGTAGAACTTTCCGGCAATTCTTCAATTTGCGTAAGTGATACGCTAGAACTTGAGGTGATCAATCTAAGCGAAACGCCACTCACAAGTTTCCAGTGGCAACCGATTGAAGCCATTGTAGAGGGACAAGGAACTAATACGGTTCTAGTAAATCCAATGGAAACGGGAGCTATAACTGTTGCGATTGAGAATGATTTTGGCTGTACGTTAGACACATTTGTAATCATCAGTGTTTTCCAATTCCAGCCTCCATTATCTATTATTCCCGAGCAGGATACTTTGCGCCCCGGAGAATCAGTACAACTACTGGGAACGGTGGATCCTACCTATACTTATAATTGGAGCCCAGCGGTAGGGCTAAGTGCAACGGACATTCCCGACCCTATTGCTAGTCCTGAAGAGACGACACTCTACACCCTCACGATTGTTGATGGGAACGGATGCTCGAATCAGGCTAATGTGCTTTTGTTTATGTTTGATTCTCCATGTATTGACCCTTACATTTTCGTCCCGAATGCCTTTAGCCCCAATGATGATGACTTGAATGATGTCCTCTTTGTTGAGGGGAACGTGATCGACGAATTCTACTTCACCATCTATGATCGCTGGGGTGAACAGGTGTTTGAGTCCCGTAGTCAATCCGAAGGATGGGATGGTACTTATCGCGGGCGTGCACTGGCACCCGATGTATATGGTTATTATTTAGAGGTACGATGCTTCGGCGGTGAAGAATACCGTGCTCGTGGAAATGTCACCCTGCTACGATAGAGAGGAAACTCATCTTTCAGGGAAGGGGTTTGATCTCAATAGTTAATGAAATGAAGAGAATTTTATGCGCGCTAATGTGCCTGCTGATTTTGGCAGGCTGTTCCTCGGTGAAACAAACTGTCCCAAGTGTACCGATTGATACGGGATCGGTACCATTTAAGCTTGTGAAAGGTGCCATTGTGGTACCTGTAGTGATTGCTGGAGTAACGTATGATTTCGTGCTGGATACCGGAGGTTTTCTTACCGTTTCTGATGGTGTCAAAAAAAGAGAAGGACTGGCTGTAGCCTCAACCATTAAAGTCTCTGACATCAGTCAAATAACTAAAACGTTTGACATTGTTAATGTACCTGCTCTAACAATCGGTAATTGGACAATTACCAACAGCGAAGCTATTGTGTCCGACAGTTACGCATCCTATCCCAACCGCTGTTTTGGCCTTGACGGAATGATAGGTAGAAATCTATTAAAAGATGTGTTATTGCAATTCGATTATTCTAAAATGACCTTACGCATCACCAACCAAGCATCTAATCTAGTGCTACAAGAAGATGCCAGGCGGAAAATGAAAATTAGCAAACGAGGTTTACCGAGCTTGAATGTTGATATCAATGGCAAGAGTCGTTATATCGAGCTTGATTCGGGGTCTCGGGATTGGTTCAGTTTTCAATCCAGTGAGTCGCAACAACAATTGCAAGACGAAGAGACTGAGGTTTTAACCTATGAGGGGGTATTCTCTTTCGGCGTTTCCGGTAAAAATCTAAATGCAGAATCCAGGTATAGCACACCCGTTGATGAAGTAGCTATCGGAAATGTGACATATTCAAACTCCTATACAGATCTCTCAAAAAAATCTGCTCCAAGGTTTGGTAGCGGGCTACTGGAATACGGTATGCTCACTATTGATTACCTGAACAAGGCCTATTATTATCAGGCCTATTCTAATAATCCAGTTTCGATCCCTAAAGAAAGACCGAGCTTTTCCATTGCCAAAATAGATGGACAATACCTCATAAAGTGGGTAGCCAAAAACTCCGATGCAGAGCAAAAAGGCTTGAAGTATGGTGATCGGGTGTTGGAGGTAGAAGGAGCTGATGTAGAATCCTTCGGAAGTGAATGTGAACTCTACTTATCTGATTACCCATTTCTGGATCAAGAATCAGTGCAATTGCGGGTTATGACGACGAGTGGGGAGCAAAAAGAGGTAGTTGTTCAACAGAAATAGTAAGTCTCAAAAAAGAAAGGGCTGGCACACTTCAGTGCACCAGCCCTAATGTTTTTTCAATGATCAGTAGATTACTTGATCATTAGCTTTTGCGTTCCACGCTCGCCTAGTTCGTTAGTGAACTGTAGCAAGTACATGCCAGTAGGATAAGCAGTAACGTCAATAGATACGTTACGATCAGTACCCAACTGAACCTGCTCTAGCAACTGGCCAGTCAAGGCATAGAGGCTTACGGTGTGCTCTGCGTTGTTGTCGTTGCTGAAAGAGATGTTTACTACGTCAGTAGCAGGGTTTGGAGCAACCATTAGACCGCCCAAAGTAGACACGTTCTCTGTACTAGCGATAGTACTCTCATTACAAGAGTTGAACTCGTAAGTAGTCAACGTCATAGCGCTACCTGCAACAGTGAAGGTACGGTTGAAACCACCAAAACCATTGTCAACACCACCACAGCCAGAAAGGTCAGCCTGGTAGTTGTCTCCGCCACCGCCAGCTTCGCCATTAGGCCATCCGCTACCGTTAGCGTACTTAAATTGGTAGTCACCATCAGGAAGCATTACCGTAAGGGTGAAAACACCGTCACCGTCGCCGTCCGTCAAAGCTGCGTCCATGTTGGAACCTGGCTCCTGCCATTCACCACCAAGACCAGCATCATCCATCCAGTTACCGGTAGCAAATACACCAGCAGCATCTGGAGCAGTTACGCTCATGTCTACACTGAAAGTTACTTCAACTTGGCCCATCAAAGGAGCCGCAAAAACTGCAAAAATTACAAGAAAGTACAATTGCTTCATCTGAATCAATTTTTGGTTAAAAAAGCAAATATGTCTTATGTGATAGCTACACCTCTATAGCACGGGCTATCGGTGAGATATCCGTAACAGTTGGTTCTGTCAAAAGCTTGATGATGTAGGGTAGATAGAGCGCTAGGGCTTACCGCATTTCTCAGCTTACTAGTGTACACACTGGCAAACTCTCCTCAGGTAATAGCAATACAAACCTGTACTTTGCTATTACGTCATCAGCCTTAACTATAAATAGGATAGGAAAAAAATCGTAGCTAAGATACGGAAAAATATGACGGTGTGCCAAGTTTGGCCTCGACAGATTTAGAGCTCAGAACGTAATTGTTTGAAAGAGCGGTATTTATCCTAAACGAGCTATTAGCATTAGTAAGTACGTAAAAGACAATTGAGGTTTGGTGATTATTCCAGTCGCTTATGTACCTTTAGACGCTTAAAAATAAAGGGTCTGACTATGAAATATATTTCACCATTCTTGTTCGCAATCTTAATGTTAGGAACACTATTCTCGTGCCAACAAGATCAATCGAGTCAAGCAACAGAAGAAGAGGAAGTAGACCTCAAAGCTGCTTTGCAAGGTACTTGGCAGACCTTTCAAATCAATGTAGCAGTTAATTCTGCTGATGGTCTTGATACTTTTCGGACGGAATCTCTGACGGAAGCGCTCTGGAAGGATGTTTTCAATATGGAGCCTCCAGTATGGTACTTTCAGCCTGATCAGAAATTCCGTCGTGTCCACCGCAATCTAAATGGTGGAATTGTGGATCAAAGCCGCGGTATGTGGAATACCTTTGGGGATACGCTAGTCCTTATTGAGCCAGAGGCTACTTATCAATACTTGGTCAAGGTAGGAGAGGGGAGAGCCGCCTTTCGTACTTTCCTTGATTGGGATGCTGATGGTGAGTCTGATGACGAATACCAGGGGCTACAAAGACAGATTAGTATAGGCGTTGAAGAGGAATAGTTTACGGGTTACAGAACGCCAAAAAAGAAGACGGTAGTCTGCTCGATTAAAGCCAGCTACCGTCTTCCTCAAAAATGCCATTTCATCTTTTGTCGGGTCGACTATTTCTTATCGGCCGCTAACAGACTCTAAGTCACCAGAGCCACTTATGCGGGATTGTACGTTAGGCTTGCCGCGGTAGTAAACATCGCCAGAGCCTGAAACGCGTACATTGAGGTCTTGGGTTGCATGCACTTTGGCGGTACCTGAACCAGAGATGCGAACTTGGCAGTTGCGTGCGGTTAGATCGATAGCGTCAATATCGCCAGAGCCAGATATGCCTACGTCAATGCTATCGGCACTTCCGTCCAATTCAATATCGCCAGAACCGCTGATCCCAGCTTCAATACTACGTGCATTGGTGCGGAACTGTAAGTCGCCGGAACCTGAAACACCGACTTCAACGGTATTACCAGTGTTCTCGAAAGTGCCTTCTGTATAGATGTCACCAGAGCCACTAAGCTTTACGTAGTTCATTTGCTCTGCGGTGATGTAGATTTTGATCTTGGAGTGATCATCTAGGTTCTCTTCGGTGCTGATCTTCCAAATGCCACCGTCAACATCGGTTTCGATCAGGTCGATGATGTTTTGCTGAGCAGAGATGCGTACCGATTGTGAGCGGCCAGGAGTTAGGTAAACATCGGCATTGATTGTCAGGCGGATTCCCTCGAAATCATCGATGTTCATATCTTTTTCTACACGTGGTCCTTCGCCGTCGACACCGCGGCCCCACCATTTTTGGGCTTGGATAAAGGGGGTTGTAGCGAAGAAAAATAAAACTGCTAGATTCAACCAGGTTTTCATTGCTGAGGAGTTGTAGTGTGTGGTTAGAAATGAAATACAACAATAAAGACCAGCCCAGAAAAGCAAGGTTGCACCACCCTGTCTAAATAAGTAGTTCAAAGAGCATCTCGCGATCGTTAATGGTCTGATAATCAATTTGATTTTCATCCATTCGCGCAATTAATTTTTGATAATCACCTGATTGCTTTACCTGGATGCCAACCATTGCAGGGCCTGATCCGCGGTTGTGCTTCTTCGTGTATTCGAAGTGCGTGATATCATCATTAGGACCGAGTACATTGTTGAGGAAGTCTCTCAACGCACCGGCACGTTGTGGGAAGCGGATTATGAAATAGTGCTTAAGACCCTCGTAGAGTAGCGCTCGTTCTTTGATTTCTTCGGTTCGAGTGATATCATTGTTTCCGCCACTGACCACAACGACCACGTTTTTCCCTTTGATTTCGTCGGCGTATTGGTCCAATACCGCCAGCGTGAGTGCACCCGCGGGCTCCACCACCAGACCTTCTTCGTTATAGAGTTGTAGAATAGTGCTACAGATCTTTCCCTCAGGAACGAGCTGTAAATCATCAACTACCTCCTGCACAATATTAAAGGTGTTCTGTCCGACCTGCCTTACTGCGGCCCCATCGACGAAGGCATCAATATGCTCTAGATTAACGAGGCTTCCCTGTATGAGGCTCTCGTACATTGCAGGGGCACCGGCTGGTTCAACGCCGATGATTTTTGTTTTGGGGCTAATCTGTTTTACATAACTGCCGATCCCCGCGGCAAGGCCACCTCCTCCGACAGGTACGAAAATATAATCGATTGGGCCAGTGGCGCTATCCAGAATCTCTACACCAACGGTGCCTTGTCCGGCTATCGTTCCTCGATCATTGAATGGGTGGACGTACCCGCGGCCTTCTTCCTCTGCACACAATTGTGCTTCAGCGTTGGCATCATCGAAGGTGTCTCCAGTCAAGACTACTTCGACAAACTCCTTTCCGAAGAGCTTGACCTTGTTTACCTTTTGCTTGGGGGTTACAATGGGCATGAAGATCTTGCCGTGTACTTGCATCTTCTGACACGCAAAGGCAACACCCTGGGCATGATTACCAGCACTAGCACATACCACACCGTTTTTCAACTGCTCTGCGGTCATAGTAGCCATATTATTGTAGGCCCCTCGAATCTTGTAGGAGCGTACTACTTGCATATCCTCGCGCTTTAGCCAAATAGAGCAATCATACTGCTCGGAAAAGCGGTAGTTGTACAGCATAGGTGTAATATCAGCGATCCCTTTTAGTCGGACTTTCGCCTGATAAATCTGTTCTACACTGATTAATGAAGAGGATGTCATGATTGGCTTAGCCATTGCCTGAGGGGAGATTTTGATAGACCCAGAGTCGAATTAAAAAAAATACGCTCCGTAGGGAGAACGGAGCGTATTTACCAATAATCTACTGCTGTAGTTTTACTGTACAGCAAGTGTGGAAATTGTTTGTTTATACTTCCTGTGCCTTAGCAGCAGGCTGATTTTCTGGGCGAAGGCTCCGTACCACTCGTCCAGCTCTCCACATTTCACTATTGTGCAGTTCGTCCAATTCACACTGCAGCTTTTCACGGTAGTCAGGTTGGCTATTGGAATCGATTGAGCGTTGTGCTTCATTGCCAGAAGCTACGCTGTCGTAGAGGTCGTTGAATACTGGCTGAACAGCGTCGCGGAATTTGTCTTTCCAATCCAGGGCACCACGTTGAGCGGTAGTAGAACAGTTGGCATACATCCAATCCATTCCGTTTTCAGCAACCAACGGCATCAGGCTCTGAGTAAGTTCTTCAACCGTCTCATTGAAGGCCTCACTTGGAGAGTGACCGCGTTCACGAAGTACATTGTACTGTGCTTCAAAAATACCTTGGATCGCACCCATTAGCGTTCCGCGCTCACCAGTAAGGTCACTGTAGACCTCTTTCTGGAAGGTGGTTTCGAACAAGTATCCAGAACCGATACCAATACCAAGTGCAACTACACGTTCTTCAGCACGACCAGTAGCATCCTGGTGAATGGCGTAAGAAGAGTTTAGACCACGGCCTTCTACGAACATTCGGCGGAGGCTGGTACCTGATCCCTTAGGCGCTACCAAGATCACATCTACGTCAGCAGGTGGAACGATACCAGTGCGATCACGGTAGGTGATACCAAATCCGTGAGAGAAGTAAAGTGCTTTACCAGGAGTCAACTGCGCTTTAACGGTCTCCCACAGAGCGATCTGTGCCGCATCAGATAGTAGGTACTGGATAATTGTGCCGCGCTTCGCAGCCTCTTCAATAGAGAACAGTGTTTCACCAGGTACGAAACCATCGGCAACGGCCTTATCCCAAGACTTGGAAGGTTGGCGCTGACCAACGATTACATTGAAACCGTTGTCTCTTAAGTTAAGCGCCTGTCCTGGGCCTTGTACACCATAACCAATAATGGCGATGGTCTCATCTTTCAATACAGCCTGGGCTTTTGCCAGGGGGAATTCTTCTCGCGTGGCTACATTTTCTTCTACACCACCAAAATTGAGTTTTGCCATGATATGCGGATTTTTCTAGTTTTTGCATAGACAGGTCAAAAATGGGCATTATTCATTGCTCTGCGGCCCAGAGCAATCCCTTCATTTACCCATAATTACGATCTCATTAAGGGGGGTTTTGGGCGTATTCTTCTGTTTTACAGTTGATTGTGTGATGTGGACTTACGTAGATATAGATCACGTACAAAGAAAAAGGCAGATGCCGAGTTACGACATCCGCCTTCCTTATTGCGGTCTGATGGGGCGACCCACCGGCAATATTTCCTTACTTCTTGATGAAGCGAGTTACAACTACGCGCTCTCCATCATGCCATTGGAGCAAGTACATACCACTTTCCAATTGGCTGATATCCATGCTTTGACGTGCGATACCTGTTTGTGGAGCTAACTGCTGCTGGAACAATAGCGTACCACTTAGGTTATAACAGCTTACCATTTGACGGTTAGTCAACATGTTATCTGGAACGTGAAGCTGAAGGTTCAATACGTCCTCTGCCGGGTTCGGGTAAATGCTTAGCACCACACGCTCATCGGTTGGAATAGTCAATTGCTCATCGTCTTCAGGTTCGATATTGCCTTCGCTTAGACGCGTCACCGTTACGAAGTTGTCTGAAAGATCATAACAGTCATCAGACAATACTACTTCATCAGCATCGTCGCCTAGCATTGCGGTAATGTTACCGGTATATGAAAGACCCCAAATGCGGCAAACGCCTTCCGGTACGCCTTCAAAGTTGATTACGCCATCAGCAGAAGTGCCTAGGATTACATTTTCCTCATCAGTAATTACGTAGAGGTATGGTGTCTGCTCAATACCAGTGTTCACCATTGTTACGATGTCTTCTTCTCCGTCGTCAGTAACAAATTCAACATCGATGCTGCCATCCTCCGTGCTAACTGTTCCGCCTTCTGGCTGCTGACGCACCAGGGTGATGTAGTTGTTGGAAAGTGCCCAACAATCATCAGAAAGGGTAGCAGTGGTGATATCCTCCATGAAAGGAGGGTCAAATGCGCCAGTGAATACGACACCGTACACGCGACAAATGCCCGGTAGGGTAGGGTCGAAGTCGATTACATCTGTCTCTACGTCACCAAAAATGATGTTGTTTTGATCATCAGTGATGATGTAACGATATCCCGGATCGCCAGTGTCGTTGGTTAGTACAACAATATCAGCAATACCATCCTGTGGACAGACAAAGACAATTTCTTCTCCTTGGCTTGTGCTCACGTTACCAGCGTTGAGGCTCTCGGTACGCTCTACTGTTACGAAGTTATCCGACAATTCGAAACAGCTGGTTGATAGATCACCCTCTGTAACGATCTGTCCTGGTTCTACAAGAAGGCTGCCAGTAAAGGAAACCGCCCAAATGCGGTAAATACCAGCTTCTAGATTATTTAGATTCACTACTCCATCATCAGGAATGCTTACGTCAAGTACCGCGTTCATTGTATCAGTAACAATATAAGCGTAACCTACATTGGCTGTGCTTGTAGTGTTTACTTGAATGCCAGGCATGAAATTACTGTGGCAGAATCGAGTGAAATCACTACCGTCATCAAAACTCAATGTTCCACCTTCTGGGGTCCCAATGAAGATGTCAACAAAGGTGTTTGATAGGTCATTACATCCTGTGGATAGCTCTACTTCAGTAATGTTGTTACCGATAGATAGTTGTAGGTCGCCGGTGTAAGAAACACCCCACATACGTAGTGCATCAAGTCCAGCAGCTTCTTCCAGATCAATTGTGTTACCAGATAGAACCTGTAATACAATATTACTCTGGGTAGTCAGAACGTAGCTGTAATCAGCTTCAGATGAAGAACTACTGTTGATAAAGTTCACAAAATCCGAAGTACCGTCTGGGCAAGCATATACAGTTGTCTCACCTAGGTCGGTAAAGATCTCTCCACCATCAACTTGCGTCTTATCAACAAAGAGGAAGTTGTTACTGATGTCAAAACAACCGCTTGCTAGAGGGTCTTCGAAGATATGTGCACCAGGTAGTACGCTCAATGAACCAGTATAAGACAAACCATAGATACGCCAATCACCAGGGGCTGCCATGTCGAAATCAAAGGTTGGTCCTTCCAGGGTTCCGACTAGGATGCTATCCAGGTCAACGATTAGGTAAGTGAAAGCAGCTTCGCTTGCACCAAATACAACCACATCAAAAGGATCTGGCGTACCGTCGCCAATACAAATTGAAACTTCTTCTGCACCAGACTCAGTAAAGACTAAGCCAGCAGCAGGAGCTACATTTATTACTGTTACAAAGTTGTCTGAAAGGTCGAAGCAACCAGTTGCCAAGTCAGCTGTACCTGCATTAGTGCCGATGTCAGCTAATAGGTCACCCGTGAAGACTAATCCCCATAGGCGATATTCACCTTCTGGTAGCCCTTCAAAGTCAACGGTGTTGCTTTCAGCAATAAGGACGATCTCATTGTCAGTATTGGTCAAAACAAAAGAGAAAACACCTGAGCCCGTACCCTCATTAAAGAAGGTTAGGACATCGTCCTCTCCGTCACCTGGACAGGTAAAGCGATCGCCAGTTCCAAGCGTGCTTGATACTGTTCCGGCGTTTAACTCACCACGGATTACCGTTACGAAATCATCACTTAGGTCATAACAATCATCAGAAAGCTCAACTTCAGCAGCGTTATCACCAATGTTAGCAATCAACGAGCCAGTGTATGCTAGACCCCAAACGCGGCAAGTACCGGCAGGCGCTCCTTCAAAGTCGGCAGCGTCGCCAGGCTGTACAATATCAAGAATGTTGTTGTTGTCATCGGTAATGACGAATACATAGTCGGTATTACTAGCGCCACTAGCGGCAAAAGTATATAGGTCCGCTTCACCATCATCGGTACATAGATACAGTGTGGTTTCGCCATCTGTTGTAGCAACACTTCCGCCTTCTGGTGCTTCGCGGATAATAGTGACGAAATTCTCAGATAAGTCGTAGCAAATGTTGCTTAGTTCAGCATTTTGGATATCACCACTTATGCCAACCAATTGGCCACTGAAGGCAAGGCCCCAAACTCTGATTTCAGACGGTACGCTGAAGTTGTCAAAGTCAGTTGGATCAGTGCCAATGTTACCTAAGAAGTTATTGTTTACATCAGTAATCAAGTAGGTGTACTGAGCAGTTGTACTACCTGTATTGATAAATGATAGAATATCCTCGACGCCATCATCTGGACAAATATTAATCAAAGTGCTACCATCTTCCAGGCTTACCGTACCACCAATAACTTCATCACGGATGACAGTAACGAAGTTTGATGAAAGCTCATAGCAATCGTCAGTAAGAGCAACCTCGGCAGCGTTTTCGCCTACTTCGGCTGTGATCTCTCCGGTGTAAGACAATCCCCAAACTCGGCATTCGCCAGGAGCAGCTTGATCAAGATCAACACTGTTGCCAGCTAGTACGGCCAGGATATTGTTTTGGTTGTCTGTTACTACATAAGCGTAAGACTCGTCAGTAGCAGTGCTTGTATTGGAGAAGATGAAGAAGTCCGCCTCGCCGTCATTGCTACAAGCAAAGGCTTGCTCGCTGCCATCTTCCAAGCTTACAGTGCCGCCATCCACGAATGTGCGGATAACTACTACAAAGTTGTCAGATAGATCGAAACACTCTGAAGCCAAATCACTGGTAGCAGCGTTTGTTCCTAGTTCAGCAGTAGCATCACCCAGGTAGGCTAGGCCCCAAATGCGGCAGATACCTCCTGGTGCGTTCTCGAAGTCAATTTCTGGAGAGTCGCTGATGCTTAGAATAATGTTATCCTCGTCAGTAACAATGTACTGGTAATTGCTTCCTGCTGGTGCTGTGTTGGTAAGGGTCAGTACATCAGCTTGCCCATCACTAACACAAACAAAAACCTGCTCGCTACCATCTTCCAGGCTTACAGTGCCACCATCTGGGCCACGTAGGTCAACTAGTAGGAAGTTCTCGGTAATATCATAGCAATCGTCAGAAATGACGGTGCCTTCATCAACAGTGGTTCCATTCTGCAGTAGGAAGTTGCCACTGAAAGCAACAGCCCACACGCGAACGAAATCGCCGCCATAATCCTCAAAATCTGTGCTTGGACCAGCCAGAATTTCAATGATCGTGTTGTCAGTGTCGGTAATTAGAAAAGCGAGGTTGTCTACTCCCGTGTAGTCAGTGGTGAAGCCCAAAACATCTACAGAACCATCGTCTGGACAAATCGCAGCCACTGTGCTACCATCTTCGAAAGTAATTTCACTCACACTTACATCACGGTTCACGACTTCAATGCTGTTGTCACTCAAGTCAAAGCAAAGGTCCGCGATACCTTCACCGGTATAAGTGTCACCTACAGAAATCAGCAGATTGTCTAGGTATGAAACGCCATATACGGTGAATGAGCCCAAACCGAGAGCATCAAGATCAAGATCTGAGCTGGCCTGAATAGCGACAATTTCATTCGTTTCGTCATCAACAACGATAAAGCTGTAGGCAAGATTTGGATCTGCGTCGGCAGCCACTAGTTCAAGTACGGTACCGCTGCCACCAGCCATGCATTCCACAAAACTTGTGCTACCGTCGGCAAGACTAATAGAACCACCTTCAGGGCCATTGCGGTTAATGATTACGAATTCATCACTTAGATCGAAACACTCACTGGAAAGAGGTATGCCGCTACCAGCATCATCACCAGGACCGACAGTTAAGTCTCCACTGAATACCAATCCCCACACTCTACAAATACCTGCTTCTGCACCTTCAAAGTCTACCACACCATCGGTAGAGACTCCTAGAATAATGTTATTGTCATCCGTAATGACAAAGATGAAGTTGTCATCGCCAGTGTAAGATGACACGAAAGTCAATTCATCTGGATTTCCATCTCCAACACAGATGGTCGTTTCTCTTGTACCATCCTCCAAGCTGACGTCACCTGCGTCGAGAACACGCTTAACCAATGAGAGGCGATTGTCTGAAATGTCGAAACATTCATCGCTCAACGCATCTTCATTAAACACATCGCCCGCAGCTACGGTAAGGTTTCCGGTGTAGGCAAGACCTAGAATTTCATATGCTCCGGCAGGAATGTCTCCCAATTCGATACTAGTGGAAGTAGTTACATCATATACAGTACCATCTTCTGCGACGATAACGAAGACAAAATCAGTAGCTGTACTATGAGTGCTTGACAATTCTACAGTAGCGGTTGGCTCATCAGAGCTACAAGAAATGAAGGAGTCTGAGCCGTCGCTATAGCTGAGAGAACCAGCTTCAGGGAAAAGTCGAATGACTTCCACAAAGTTAGATGATAGCTCATAACATGCTGTAGACAGGTTGATTCCCAAGAGATCATCTCCAACTTCTGCTAAGAAATCGCCCACGTAAGCAACTCCCCAAACACGGCATATTCCGGGAGGAGCATTTGAAAAGTCTACTTGTCCGTCTTCGGAAATACCCAGGATAACGTTATTGTCATCAGTAACGACAAAAGTGTAAGGTTCGAAACTGCTATCCGTGATGAAGTTTTCTACATTGACTACGTCGGGATCAATACAGAGGACGATCTCTGTTTCGCCATTTGCAGTGCTTACTGCACCGCCATCTGGTGTCAAATTAGAAATAGAAATGAAGTTAGCGCTGAGTCGGCCACAGAAGCTACCTAGTTGCGCGTCTTCAATGTTGTCTCCTACTTGAGCCGTAAACTGGCCAATGTAAGAAACGGAATACACGCGCAGATTACCATTCGGTAATTCTTCGAAGTCGATAAAGCTACTCGTGCCGGCATGGACAATCGTTCCGGTTTCATCCACCACAATGTAGCCTACCGGCGTTGCCAAGGGGCGAGTACGAAAACGAATGCGATCTTCCAATCCATCGCCTTGGCAGAGCTCTAGATCTGCATCTCCAACGACGGAGATCTCTCCTTCAACGCAGGCGGTGAATACTTGACTCTGCAGATTGAAGCTGCAAAAGAGTAAAGCAATAAAAGTTAAAGTTTTCAGGATTTTCATAAATAAATATGTTTCTGTAGTTGCTTCCCGGGAGGAAGTGATGATGTGTGGCAAGATATTAAGGGTTTGCATATATGAGAAATTTTTGCGCTATGATTTTTGCAATGGTGGTCGCTTTCTCGTGTAGGGTGTTTATGCTGTTCGGCAAGGGCTGCTTCAACTTTTACTTATACTCGATTTTTGGCAGCTATGTTACTTGACACAAGATATATTTTTTGAATACGTTCGTTTTAACATATGCAGGCTTCTTATGTAATTATTTACACTTATCTTTAGCTATCTAAATTCTCAGCAATCCATCGATAAGTCCGGCTTTCCCCTTTTGAGGGGACGCTTCATGATCCCGCAAAAACTAAAACTGGCCGCCCGGATGGTGATATGCATGGAAAAAAAGCAACTTCTTTGGGTTCTAATGCTTGGCATTAGTCTCAATCTCTTCGCTCAGGGGCAAATCCGTACCCATACTGAGTTTTCAACACAAGTACTGGTCAAAGATATTTTCGCAAGCGGAGTTTGCGATAATATTGACGTGATCACCATGATTGGTCATGAAGATGGTGTGGGGTTTTTCGAGAATGGCTTGGGAAGTATAGGTATCGAAAGTGGAATTATCCTTACTACGGGTGTGACGCAAAACGCACATGGCCCCAATGATGTCACTGATAAGAGTACAAATCTTCCAGGACCAAATGGGGATGTTGATTTGAGCCGCCTTGCTAGTGGGAATGTCAACGATGCAGCTGGGATTGAATTTGATTTTGCTCCGTTGGATTCCCAAGTCCAGTTTCGCTATGTTTTTGCATCTGAAGAGTACTGCGAGTTTGTAGGAAGCCCATACAATGACGTTTTTGGTTTCTTCGTCAGCGGACCCGGTTTGTCAGGCCCTTTTGCTGACGGGGCAGTGAACGTAGCATTGGTTCCTGGATCGTCAGATTATGTGTCCATTAATACCATCAATTACGACGAGAACCCGGAGTACTATATTCACAACGAAATTCGCCCAGATCAGGAACAGTGTGGGCTACCAATTGTCAGCAACCCTTTTCAGCAGGCGATTCAGTATGATGGCTTTACTCAGGTTCTGACTGCTCGTTTAGATTTAATCCCTTGTCAAACCTATCATATTCGGTTAGTCGTTGGAGATGTGTCCGATGCTTTTTTCGATTCAGCAGTCTTCTTAGAAGCGGGAAGTTTTAACGTCGGACCCACCATTAGCGTTGATGCGATTGGTCAGACGGCAGGGGCTGGGCAAGTGTATGAGGGCTGTGAGGATGCCAGCTTCCGCTTTACACGAACAACCGATGCACCAATTGATGGTCCACTTACTGTTCAGTTTCATGCTTCTACGGCTTCTACAGCTACAATGGGACTGGATTATGAAGTACTACCTCAGGAGGTGACTATTCCTGCCGGATCAACCTTTGTTGATCTGCCGATATATAGCATTCTGGATAACCTTGCGGAGGGCGACGAGTTTCTTCGCTTAGTCCTGGATATTCCCTGTGCTTGTTATTCAGACTCTGCTGATCTCTACATCGTGCCACCTCCACCCTTGGAATTGGCTTTGCAAGATGCTTTCTTATGTCCGGATGATGAAGGGCAGCTCAGTGCGCAGGTGAATGGCGGAATTGCTCCGATTGAATATGAATGGTCAACTGGGAGTACTACTTCGACTACTTCGGTTCCTGCTGAGGAAGGTATTTTCCATACGCTGATGGTTAATGATCAATGTGGACAATCTGTGATAGATTCCGCTACCGTTTTCCTTCGAGATCCACCTCAAGCTATGCTTAGTGGTAGCGCTCAAATTTGTGCGGGAGATACAGCAATGTTCCCTATCCAGTTGGAAGGAATCGCTCCCTTTGAACTGACCCTGGATCTTGATGGGGAGGAGCTTACGATCATTGTCCCGCAGTCTGTAAGCGCTATTCCTTTGTCAGCAGCAGGACAATATCAGTTACTAGGCATTGAAGATGCAGCCTGTGTTGGAGAGGCTGCTGGCGACGCTTTTTTGGGTGTCTGGGAAATTGAAGCTACTGCCGATGTAGTAGACTTAACATGCTTTGGTGATACCAATGGCGAAATCAGCGCGCTGGTAAGTCAAGGGAGCCCCCCCTATGAATTGAATTGGCTGCAGACGGGGAGTACTGAAAGTACCGCTCAAGGACTGGCTGCCGGCTGGTACGAACTAGAAGTTACCGACGCTAATGATTGTGTTGCTTACTTTGAATGGGAAGTAGCTGGTCCGGATCAGATTCAAATAGAGCCGCCCAACTGTGAAGAGCTGTTGGTGGGCAACTTGAAAATTAAGACTGAAGGTGGTACCGGCCCCTATCAGTATCAACTGGATGATAGTGGGTTCTGGTTCCCAGAGGATGTGGTGCTTGAAGTCATGGAAGCCGGGGAGCAATATGAGTTAATTGTACAGGATGCCTTCGGTTGCGAAGAACGTTTCTCTTGGCTTATGCCGCAATCTTATCCTGACGGAATGGCCTGGTTGCCGGAAGAGATCAAGATGATTTTAGGCACTACCGAACCTTTGGAATGGGAGTCATATGTGCCGGATAACCTGATCGCTCAATTAGCTTGGACGCCGGCGGATCAGTTGTCTTGTACGGGGTGCTTGGATCCTTCGATCACGGCTATTCAGCCTTCGGAAATAAGTTTGATCATCGAAGATGTTTTTGGCTGTAAGCAGCAGTTATTCAGTGAGTTAATAATTGATAACTCGATCAAGGTATTTCTGCCTAATGCCTTTTCTCCAAATGGAGATGATTACAACGATGTCTGGCACATCTATGGAAATGAAGCCCAGATAGAGCGAATCGTTCAACTCCTGGTTTTTGATCGTTGGGGTAATCTGATGTTCCAAGCAGATGATTGGCCAATCAATAGCGACCGTCATGGCTGGAATGGTCAGTTCCGCGGAAGAGATCTTGATCCCGGGGTCTATGTATACAGTATTCAGCTCCGATTAGTGAACGGAGAAATACGAACGCTCGGTGGCGATATTCTGCTCATGCGATAACCTATTCTTCTTCGTCAGATTTCGTGCTCCACGGAACAGTAACCAACGCAGTGTGAGAATGACCGCAAAGCAGAAGCAATTTCTTATCGAAGTATAGCATCTGATTTGGAGAGCCATACCTGCCCGGGGCAGTAAGGATTTGCTGGAGCTCAAGACTATGGCTAAAGGAGAATAACACAAAGGTTTGCCCAGAATTGTAAGATCGCTGATAGGTAACAATGCCATAATTCGGTATAGCCACCAAGTCAAGAGATTGGCCAGTCTCCAGGTTCTGCAAATTGATGGATTCAATTAGATTAAAATCTTGATCTAGTTTCCCAATGGTCATGAAGTCTGCATCATGCAGATAGGATTTTGAAGAGTTGCCCGTGTTCGTTAGGAAGTAGTAGTAACCTTGATCATCCATAATCACATCTTGGGCATCGTCTAGTCCTGAACTTCTTAGTTGTCGATAACGCAGTAGCTGATAGTTGGCGTTCAATTCAAAAATCACACTACTCGTATATACATCACGCCCTTCATACTCTTGATGCGTACCAATACCGATAATTCCTCCATCCGGTTTGAAAGAAAATGATTTTGGGGAAAAATCATCGTAGAAAAAGAGGGCTTTGCGATCAACTATCTGGCCGTCAGGGCTAAGGCGATCAAACCCCACATTGTCGTAATGACTGGAAAACAACACGATGTCACCGGCCCCATCCAATTTAAGGAGCTCAAGACCACTCGTGCCGAAGCGTTTTCCAATATTCGTTTCCCAGAGGAGTTCTGCCTTTGGGCTAATTTTTGCTACGTATAGGTCCCGGTCACCGGAGCTGATTTCTTTGGTAAAAGCGACGTAGAAATTATCATCATCGTTGGTCAGTCCTCTTATTCTGATTCCTTTTTCATGGTGGATCACAATGGAATCTTCCATTTCACCGTCTGACTCTCTGAGTTGTAAGAGTAACTCGCTTCTGGACAGCTTACCGTCCTCGTAGATAGATCTGGTAGTGGCCAAACAGAGTTGTTTGGTCGTCCTAGCGATCCGGCCAAAGCTTTGATTCTTGAAGGATTTACTGGACAAGCTACCATCCGTTGCGCTCAGGACTTTCGGAGCCTTTGGTGACCAGCGAGTGAAAGTGGTGTCAACGGCAATTAGGTAAGTAGGTACTTCCAGCTTGTCTGTATTTTCCAGGCCGGGTGGAGGCGGTGGTGGAGGAATAGCGGCTGGTGAACGAAATACCTGGGCCACAAGAGTATGACTAAAAGCCAAGCAGAAAATCAATAGGGCGAAGTAACGCATGTTTAGAGATCTATTTCAGAAGGAAACGAAAGGTAACGATTCCTATAAAAGAAGAACGGGATTCGAAAGTATGACTCTCGAATCCCGTCCAAAATTCAATGAAGAACTAAGCGTGATATTAACGCATCAGCATCACATCACCTTTGAATAGTTCTGTTTCACCGTCGATGAATTCTACTTCCATGAAGTACACGAATACTGCTGAATTCAGCATCTGTCCACGGAATCGTCCGTCCCAACCCTCTGCAGGGTTGTTCGGTAAGAATTCGTAATTCTCGAATATCGTTTCACCCCAGCGGTTAAAGATGAGGAAGCTCTTAATCTCCACAATCTCGTTACCACCTTGAGGGAATAGCAAGTCATTCACACTATCACCATCTGGCGAGAAGGCAGAAGGCATAAATACCGGACGCTGCTTACGTACGATGACTGTGATGTTGTCGCTGACCGTACAGCCATTTACATCAGTAATCGTCACGCTGTAGGTAGTCGTCTGAGTAGGACTAACCGTCACGGCATCTTGAGATCCAATACCAATCGTATCTGGTTGCCAGACAATCGTATCAATTGGGATGTTTGGATCGTATAGTGCTTGTAGCGTGATTGATTCTCCTAAGCCGATATCATTAGCGTTGTTTTCTAGACTTGTGGTCAAACTTACTGCTACTTCGGTAGGCTCGATCAACTCAAGTGCTAGTTCTGTGAAACACCCATTAGCGTCGGTGATCAACAAGGTGTACATGTTGCCATCCAGATTGCCAAAGAAGGTGTTTGTGGTTGGCGCACCCCCATTCAAACTGAATGAGTATGGTGGCGTACCGCCGGCAACAGTATTGATGATTATGGCGCCATCGTTAGCCTGGAAACAACTTACTTCACTGATGCTCACATCAGCAACTGGGACATCAAAGTCGCTATCAACTACTACTTGGTCGGTAGCAACACAACCAGCTGCATTCGTAACCTCAATGGTATAGGTGCCTGGAGCACTTACATCGATCATCATCTCAGATGGATCCAAGATGATTGCATCCGGGTTGTCGCTCATCCAGTTGTAGGTAGCTCCAGTACTAGAGCTACCGCCAAGAACAACCATACCCATATTACAGGTAAGTTCTTGATCAAGCCCCGCATCAGCTACTGGCTCTTCATTAATCGTAAAGCTGATCTCTGATGTATCATCTGGACAAGCTCCGCCATCTACGGTGTAGGAGAAGGAATAAGTACCAGAATTCTGGCCTTGCGCATTGAACGTTCCGGCTGCTGCTTGGAATGCTCCACCGAAACTAGGTGTTGCTGAGGTTTCCGCCCAAACACCATTAGCGTCCGCATTTTGGAGGGCTGTTGCAAGGTTTACTACTGTTGCATCATCCGGACAAACAGGATCGATCGTGCCATCTAGACCTGCGCTTACTTGTGGGTCAACAGCTAGAATAAACTCAGCTATTGGCATGTATACACAGTTGGTGTTTACCTCATCAGTTACCTGTACAATTGTAATGGTGCTTTCAGCAGTTACATTGGTCAGGTTGATTTGATCACCATCACTTACGCCAGTGAGCTGCTGTGCCGCTCCGTTCACGGTGTAGTCGATAGTCACCGCTGTACCTTGACCTCCGCTTATGCTGATGGTTAGATCAGCATTATCACCTTCGCAAATTACAGCCGGGCCATCGAGTGAAATCGTGAGTGGCTGGCATGTAAGTGCGTTACAAGTGCCTTGTGCAGTACTACTTCCACAAGAGCTGGTTCCGCTTGCCGTTACCTCGATTATCACTTCCTCCCCGTCAGTTAGTCCAGTTACCGTGTAACTATTTCCGTTTTGCGTGCCCATTGGCCCCTGAATGACGCTTACTGTATAGGTGTCGGCGCCCGCAACAGGATCCCAGTTAAAGGTTACGCTGCTGGTAGTTGCGTCACCACAAGTAATCGTCACTGGTGGTATCTCTGCGTCAACAGTCACTGTTGCGGTAGCAGGATCGCTCACGCAACCATTATCAGTAACCGTAAGGCTAATCATCTTATCCCCAGGTGTATTCCACATGATTTCATATGGGCCTACACCAGTTCCACTTACAACAGTACCTCCGTCGAAGGACCAATCGTAAGTGGCCGCAGCAGTAGCGCTGCCGGTAAAGGTTATGATGCTCGTACCAGTAACACAGATCGGTGAAGTGACCGTAAAGTCAGCGACCGGCTTAGCATTAACAACTACGGTATAGGTCGTATCGTAGAAACACCCCGTTTGCTCGTAGGAGAGCGTTACAAGGTTGTCACCAATGTTCGCTACAGAAGGATCAAACATGCCGTTCGCGCTTGTAATGCCATCTCCAGACCACGTGATCATACCGGTAAGGTTACCGCCATTGATAACTGGAATTAGCATTTGCACACCTGCATCGTCACAGAATGGGCCATAACCATCTGTGCCAAAGCTGCGCTCTGCGCAAGGTTCACTTGAACAAGTTTCAGTGCTGGTAACTCCACCGCAGATATTGTCGGTCAATACTACCACTTCAATGGTGACTTGATCTTCTGGCATCAAATCACTGAAGGTGTAGGTGCGGTTGGCCAAATCTGGTGTTTCAGTTGCGCCAGCTGGAGCACTGATAACATTGACTTGGTACCCAGTGGCACCAGCAACAGCATTCCAACTAAACGTGATAGAGGTATTATCGCTATCGCAAGTGATGATAGGTGCGACTAATGAGTCCACGACCTCCACGGTAGTAGAGAATGGATCAGAAGCACAAGCATTTTCGGTTACCGTAAGGCTAATTGTTTGGTTTCCACCATCGGCCCAACTAATTTCATAAGGCCCTGCATCGGCACCACTTACGATAGTGCCGCTGCCGAAGTCCCAATCGTAGGTAGCCATAGCAGTTCCGTCACCGGTATAGGTAACAATGCTAATGTCGTCCTCACAAATCGGGCCAGTAGCAGTAAAGGATGCACTTGGTTGTGAATTGACAACTACACTGGTGGTATCCGTATAGAAACAAGCCATTTCTTCGTAGGTAGCAACAATGTCAAAGGTTCCTGGTCCGGTAGCTAGCGGATCAAAGGTGCCAGCCATGATATCGGTGATACCGGTTCCAGACCATACCAATGTTCCTGTGGTATTACCGATCAGGGTAGCTTCCAAGTCGAATGCTGCTGCGGTATTATCCAAACAGATCGGAGTTACATCAGTGATATCAATGGTGATATCCGGACAGTTCTCCAATTCGCAAGTACCTTCAAATGTGATATCCGGACAAGCTGTACCACTAATGGCAGTTACAGCTATTGTAGCGGGTTGACCTGGGGTGAAGCCAGCCATGGTGAAGGTCCTGTCGGGGTCTCCACCAGTAGCGAAGGCGTTTGCTGGAGCATCGATAATGCTCACCGTGTAGCCGGTAGCGCCGGCAACATCAGGCCAAGTAAAGATGATAGAATCGGAAGTCACTTCACAGCTAATCATCGGTGCAATCAACTCAGGAGCAACGCTTACCGTCTGCGTGAATGGCTGACTTGTACAACCATTTTCCGTCACCGTTAGTGTGATCGTTTTATCGCCGTCGGTGTCCCAGTTTACACGATGTGGGCCAGCACCCGTGCCTGGCACAGCTACGCCACCGTCGAAGTCCCAGGAATACGTAGCTTGATCGGAGCCCGATCCAGTGTACAATACTGTAGTACTATCCGTTACACAAATAGGCGTGCTTGCGGTAAAGTCTGCCGTTGGGATAGCAAATATCTGTATGGTGATGTCGTCTACATAATCACAACCATCTTCGCGATAGTTGACAGTTACTGCAGCTGATCCAACACCAGCATTGTCTGGTGAGAAGGTACCCATTGCTGCGTCGGTAATCCCATCGCCACTCCAGGTGAAGACACCATCTCCGTCACCTCCCGTGATCGTTGCGGTAAGGTCAAAGCTTGGAAGACCAGCCTCGAAGCAAATGGGTGCTACCGCATCAATTTCTACAGTGATGTCAGGACAATCTTGTGCCTGACAAGTGAAGGTGTTACTACTATTGCCACAAGGGCCATCGCCAAGTGCTATTACCTCAATCTCTACATTGTCACCAGCCATGAGGCCCGTCACGGTAAAGGTTCGGTTCGGTTCATCCAAGGTTGTCATTGCACCACCCGGGGCGCTTACGACATTCACTTGGTAGCCAGTGGCACCAGTAATATCATTCCAGCTAAATACAATCTGAGTTGTATTTGGGCTACAGTTAATAACCGGTGCGGCTAATGGTTCTTCTACTTCTGCAGTCTCCGTTACCGTATTGCTAGTACAACCATTTTCACTAACCGTCAAACTAACATTTTTTGCACCACCTGTTGGCCAACTAATCGTATGTGGTCCAGGCCCTGTACCAGGGGTAGCGTTACCACCAGCAAAGTTCCAAGTATAAGTGGCACCTGGCGTAGCAGTTCCTGTGTAAGTGATAGTTGTAGTCTGGTCAATACAAACCGTATCTGGGCTGATAGTAAAGTCAGCAGTAGGCGTATCAAATACGTTGATCGTCAAGTCCTCACTATCTGAGCAGTTGTCTTCTGTGTAGGTAACGGTTACGACTTGTGGTCCAGCAGTTGTTGGTGTAAACTGGTCTCCAACGACATTCGGTCCACTCCAGACGAAAGTTCCTCCGCCAACACCACCACTTGCTGTGGCTTGCAGGGTAATCGGTGCATTCGCACCGGTCAAACAGATGTCAGCTACAGGTGTGATATTGATATTGAAGGTCGGACAGTCGTTAGCAGCACAGCTTACTTCTGCAGAAGTAGTGGCACCACAAACATTATTAGTGTTGGCAGTAACGGTAATAGTCACTACCTGTCCAGGATTCAGGCCGGTAACGGTATACGACTCACCCGCCAGCACGCCCGCTGGTCCAGTAACATCAGTAACAGTATAGGACGTAGCTCCTGCTACAGGAGACCAGTTAAAGGTTACAGAAGAGGTTGTGGCCGTTCCACAAGTTACAATTGGTGTTGCAATTGGGTTAACCACGCTTACACTTTGGCTAGATTCTGTTGAAGAACAACCGTTCTCCTCGACAGACAAGGTGATGGTCTGGGTGCCGCCAGTTGGCCAACTTACACTATGTGGACCAGGGCCGGTGCCCGGAACAGCAGTACCACCATCAAAGTCCCAAGTATAGGTAGCACCAGGGGTTGCATTTCCTGTGTACTCTACCGTAATCGGACTATCTACACAAATAGGCCCAGGAGAGCTAATAGAGAAATTGGAGTTAGGAGTCTGGTTGACTACAACAGTTTCTGTATCAGTGTATTCGCAAGTTCCGTCGGCATAGCGGATGGTAACTACGTGCATTCCCACCCCTGCATTAGTTGGGCTGAATTCACCGGTTGATGGATCAACTAAACTAGCTGGCTCCCACGTAATTGTCCCTGCATTACTTTGTGATGTGTAGGTCAGGAAGAAGTTAGGTGTTGTACCGGTTAGACAGATAGGAGAAGTGGGATCAATATCCAGTTGGAAATCAGGGCAGCTCAACGTACTACAAGTGAATGTCACTGGAGGTACTGGGCAAATATTAGCCCCCAACGCTTGTACCGTGATGGTTACATCCGTGTTGGAACTAAAGCCAGTAGCAGTGAAGAATGGACCTGATACAATCCCTTCATCCATACCGTTGATCGTAATTTCATATTCGTCTGCACCAATTACATCTGTCCACAGGAACTCCACCGTTGTGGCAGTACTAATTCCACAACTGATCGTAGGTGGCGCTGGAGGATCTTCAATACCAACGGTAATTGTATTTCCTTCTGATAGACAACCATCCGTACTGGTAACATCAGCTTGGATAGTTGTTACTTCATTGATGGTTACAGTGATTGGATTCTGATTGTTGGGCCCTGCTCCGTTCCAGTCAATGGAACTGATAGGCTCAGTAGAAGTAGCCGTAACGGTCACCTCATCACCAACGCAAACTTCGTCATCGCTTACGGTAAGCGTAACTTCTGGTGGTGGGATAATTTCTAGATCTACAGAGCCGATACCGATACATCCATTCTCATCAATACCCTGAACTTCATAGGTGTTGAACCCAACAGGTTCATTGATCAAGAATCGAGGATTATCCGCTCCAGGATCGTCAGTCCAGATGTACGTAGCATTAGGTTCTGCTCCAGAGGCGGTGAGGATCGTTTCTGAGTTGCTACATCCAGTACCATCTACAAAGATATCGATGATTGGATTTGGGAAAACGGTAAGATCAATAGTGGAGGTTGCCTCACAGCCATTGGGGTCCGTAGCGGTTACTTGTATAGTATAATCGCCAGGAGGCAAGATGGTGGTCAACTCCTGGTCAAATCCAAGTGTACCACCGTTGGTAAGGTCTTCCCAAACCCAACTTATACCGTCTGAGGCTTCCAAAGTGAATTCAGTATCCTCACATGCGGTTGCGTCACCAACAATGAAAACGCTGAAGTCTACAAATTCAACATCAACAGTAACAGGTTCTGACGGGCAGCCATCCACCGTTACGATAAGTTCGTAAGTGCCGGCTTGGTCGACATCAATCGTTTGCCCAGTGTACGGACCGCCAGGGCCTGTCCATTCATATTCTTCTGTGCCTCCAGGAGGATCAACACTACCTTCTAGGGTAGCCATCCCTCCAGGGCAAGGCATATTCAAAGCTTGTGCATCAGCGATCGGTTGATCGGGTGCAAATACTTCTACCATAGTTGAACGCGGGCAGTTACTTGAGACATTAATGGCCGTAACACTATATTCTCCCGGTGGTAGGTTAGCATCTGTAATTACCAGACCAGAGCAGCCTAGGCACTCAAAGACAATATTGTTATCAGAGTCAAAGACATAGAAGTTGAAGATTTCTGAAGGATCAAAACCGCCATTACCTTCCATCTCAATCTGACCGTCATCTGTACCGATACAAGTGGCATCGATAGCGTTGACTATTGGATCATCGTCATTACAACATACTACTGAAGAGGTAATATCCAAGACCTGACCACTATTACAACCGGTTTGCGTCCAGCTACCACTATCCCCATCAGACCATACTTCTACAGAAATACCAATATCGTCTCCGGTGAAGTTTGGTGGACAGTCTCCAACTTCAATGTCGAAGCAGAATGAAAATGGTGCGCCACCATTGGGGAAATTGGAACAACCATTATTTCCGTCACCCCAGTTATTGCCAGGGTTGCCGTCTAGTGGACCACCTAAGCTAGAATCATAAGCAAAACCAGGTCCAAAGTCAAGTCCTGTATTACTACCCGTCCAGCTATCATACCAACCCCACTGTCCGCTACCATCACAGGAAGCAGGAGGGTTTGGAGCAAGCGTACCGATATCCCAACCAGGGCCTAAGTCAAAGGTTACCGCGTGTATCCATTCGATTGTACCCGCAGCATTGCCGTCCCAAATGTTGACATTAACGCATATTTGAACGTTCTGACCAGAAGGGTAAGTACCGTTAATCGGAGGTGGGTTTGGAATGATTTCAACTGCACCTGGAGGAGCACAACTATTACAAAGGTTTCCACTTTCAACCGTGAGGGTAAAGCTGCCTTGATCATCCACATCTCCGCCGGAGACTAGTATGTAGTAAGTTGTACCAATTAGGGTGTTAGCAACTACAGATGCGCTACCGTTTCCACTGCTACAGTCAATCGCCAGTAAAGAAACACAATCCCCCCCCTGATAGATTACAATGTTAGGGTTGATCAATCCATTTACTGTGATTTCTGTTTGGTTGGCTGTGGCAGTGAAGGTAAACCAAACCTCGGCAGCTGGTCCAGTGGTAGAACCACTCGGACAATCGTTGAACACCGGGTAAGGTGTAGTTGGTCGAGCATCGACGTTGCTGGCATTGAATGTATTCGTCACAGTTGCCGTACTTGGGCAAGACGGTGGCATGAACAAATCCAAGTTCGTCGCGTCCCCACAGTCATCATTCATGGGTTGAGCGAACGCAAAGAATGGTAGAATAAATAAAATAGACAGGGTAAAAATTACTCGCATTGCTACTCTTTTTCAGAACGCTGTGAAAAGTCACATATGGACATAACCAAGAAAAAGCTTCGCATAGCGAAAGCTTATGGGTTTATCCAAACTGGTACACGAGTAGTTGTTAACTAGGGATTGGTAATAGGTGTGATGTGGTAGATGTAAGTGTCTTCCCAGTACGTTCTTTTACTTGAATAAAATGGCGGATAAAATGAATTACCGACCTTCAGGCTAGCAAAGATAGCTTATTTTGGAATTTATTCATTTTGGGCAGTAATTTTTGCCGTATCCTTGCTTTGCCCGCAGGGTATACGGTTCACTGACACTAATGTTACTTATTGAGATCATATATGCAACAGGATAGAATATTCAACAGGATGCTTCACGACCGGCCGATGGCAGTAATTTTTGTCACTTTGGTCGCGATGCTTTTTGGAATGGGGCTTGGCGCGGGCCTAGGAAATGCGGTAACTCAAGCTATGGGCGTGGATGTCAGTGACATCCTGAGTTGGTCTGAACCTCATCCTTTGGATTTACAGGATCGTCAAGGAATTCGTTGGTTCAACCTTGTTGCTCATTTCTTCTCATTCACCTTCGTGGCTCTAGTTGTTGCATATCTGGCTAAAGATCACCGTGGGGCTGCATATTTCCTGCAGCTTAAGGGTAAGCTTCACGGTCGTGATTTGGGCTTAGGCGTAGTCCTGTTATTTGCTAGTTTGCCACTAATTATTTTCAGCACCTGGCTGAATAGTATTCTCCCGCTGCCCGAAGGTCTCATTAGTATGGAGAACAATCAGAATTGGCTGGTAGGAGAGGTACTTCGTATGGAAAGTGGAGGCGAATTAATCATGGCTCTCCTGGTGGCAGCAGTTGCTCCTGCAGTAGGAGAGGAGCTGCTATTTCGAGGGGTTCTCCAGCCTAGATTGGAGCAGGCTACCAAGAATGTGCATCTCGGAATTTGGATTACAGCGGCTCTGTTCTCCGCTATTCACTTGCAATTTGTAGGGTTCTTGCCACGAATGCTATTAGGTGGCTTGCTTGGCTACTTACTCGTTTGGAGCGGAACGCTCTGGGTACCTATTATTGTACACTTCGTCTTTAATGGTGTGCAAATTGCCGGTGCCTACTTCCAACCAGAAACTTTCAGCGTACGCTCACAAGAGCAAGCTGTGGAAGCACCTGCCTGGTGGATGGTATTGGTGAGCTTAGGACTTGTCGTTGCTATCGTTCGTTTTTGGCAACGGAAGGAAGAAACGGAGAGTGTCTAATATCTCCTAATTTGGGTGGCTCCCAGCCTACGAAGAAGCGGAGTACCTGCTATGCAGATCACGAACACGCAATAAATTGTATTTTTGCCGATCATCAATCTGTTGGGATAACAATCGTCTATGCAGGGTTTGTTAAAGCGAGGATCTACCGCCTTTATTTTTGTTCTGGTGATGTTGGTCGGTTTATTCGGTGGACGGTATAGTTTTGTATTACTGTTTGCCATAATCACTGGCTTGTGCCTTTGGGAGTATCTGAGCATGGTCTTAGTTAAGGATACTCGCCGTGATCGGATTCGAAAGGTGGTCGGCTTAATTATGGGAATCATTCCTGTCATTCTCAGTGCATTGACGAAACTTGGATTCGTTAATGATCCTGAGTCATTTGTGATTCTAGCTTCGTTGCTTTTCTCTCCATTTATCTTCATGGCTTTTGTCTACGAGTTGTTCACCAAATCGGATGCTCCGTTTGAGAACATTGCCTTTATCTTTCTAGGAATCATCTACATTGGTGTACCTTTTGCTTTGCTGGATTTTATCGCCTTCGATGGTGAGCACTTCAATGCCAAGACGGTCTTCGGAATATTGGTACTCACGTGGATGAATGATACTGGGGCCTATTTAGTGGGGTCAAGGTGGGGTAAAACACCGCTGCTCCCACGAGTATCTCCTAAGAAGACCTGGGAAGGATCAATCGGCGGCGTGGTCATTACTTTTCTTGCCGCTATAGTGCTGTATTCTACTCTAAATGAGTTAAGCCTGCTCGATTGGTTGATTCTGGCACTGATTGTAAGTGTTTTTGCCTCGCTCGGTGATCTGGTAGAAAGCATGTTGAAGCGCAGTGTAAACATCAAGGATAGTGGAACACTGTTGCCCGGACATGGAGGATTGTTAGATCGATTTGACGGATTCATTTTTTGCCTACCTTTTGTCGCCGCATATTTGTTGTGGATACGCTAAATAATAGACATGATTCATAAAGAAGGAAGAGTCATCCTGCCCCTTTCTCTATTGGTATTTGGAGCAATTGCTGTGTTGTCACAAATGTTTTGGCCCGGCCTAATTGCGACCCTCGTACAAATTACCGTTACTGTTTTATTCCTACTGTTTCTTCAGTTTTTTCGCAATCCCAAGCGGCAAATACCGCAACAGGACGATAACTTGGTCTACGTGCCTGCAGATGGACGAGTAGTCGTTATTGAGGAAGCAGAGGAAACCGAATATTTCAATGATAAACGGATTCAAATAAGCATCTTCATGTCTCCGCTGAATGTGCATGTAAATCGCACTCCTTTCGGTGGGGAAGTCAAATACTATAAATATCATCCAGGCAAATATTTAGTGGCTTGGCATCCAAAGTCGAGTACCGAAAATGAACGCTCAACCGTAGTTGTTGATAACGGTCAGCAAGAGGTATTACTCCGTCAAATCGCCGGTGCGGCAGCGCGTCGTATTCGGACCTATGTCGAGGCAGGGCAGCGTTTAGCACAAGGTGAAGAATTTGGCTTCATTACTTTTGGGTCGCGAGTGGATGTGTTATTGCCATTGGATGCTGAAGTGAAGGTCTCCATTGGCGACACCGTCCGAGGTAATCGAGATGTCCTGGCGGTATTGAAAGGTTAAAATTGGCGGTATGGCTAAGCTGACGACTCCAGTTCCTATTCCTGAATACCCCTTTGGTATTCATCATAGACAGCAGCTTCTTAGCATGGGGTCCTGTTTTGCCGAGCATGTTGGAGCTTATCTTGGTGCGCGAAAGTTTCAGCAACTCTTAAATCCGTTTGGAATCATCTATCACCCTTTAGTGTTGGCCAAGCTCCTGCAACAAACCATAGACAACGAACTGCCGCAGGAACAAGACCTCTTCGAAGAACAAGGACTCTGGCGTCACTATGATTTCCATAGCAGGTACGCCCACCATCAGCGAGATCATGCGCTTGCCAGCCTTCATAACCAATATGAAAGAACGGCAGAATGGCTGAAGGAGCTTGATACACTCATTCTAACTTTTGGAACGGCCTATGGCTATTGTTTAAAGGCTTCTGGTGAGTGGGTAAACAATTGCCATAAACAGCCCGGAGCACTATTCGATAAAAGCCTGGCTAGTGTTGAGACTATGCATACGGCTGTAGGACAAGTACTGAAGCGCTTAAAGACTATAAATCCTGATTTGCAGGTCATCTTAACCATCAGTCCGGTCCGGCATCTTCGAGATGGGTTATTGGAGAATCAACGTAGCAAAGCTCGCCTTCTGCTTACACAAGAATCCTTGTGCGAGGAACTAGATTTTGTGCATTATTTTCCGGCCTACGAAATATTATTGGATGAACTGAGGGACTACCGCTATTATACTAATGATCTTTTACATCCTAGCTCCTTAGCTATTGAGATCATAACAGAACGCTTTGGTAAAGCCTTCTTTTCTGCAGAAACGGCAGTGTTGTCCAATGACATTTATCGGTTAGTCCAAGCGAGTGACCACCGTCCACTGCATCCCGATAGTGATGCAGCAGCAAGCTTTCGCAAGCAGACTATCGCAAAAATGGAGGTGCTAATGGCCAAATATGATTGGCTGGATTTTGCCGATGAGCGTACTCGCCTACTTCGCCCTATAGACCCGAGCCTCCCAGGCTCTTAGTTGATCGCCTTCTTGGTCAGGATAATTACTAACAATAAGCTCCATTTCATTTAGGGAGGGGCCTGGCAACCCTTGATAAACCTCAGTGGAGAAGTTTAAGTAGAAATAGTATTCTCCTTCTTCATCCCAGCGCCGGTAGGCATAGAGTTGCTCGTCATTACCATCAATCATTTCGTACTCGCCGTATACCCAAGTCTTGTATTGCTTACGTAGTTGCAAGAGTTTCTGGTAGAAGTAGAAAATAGAATCCGGATTCTTTAAGACATCCGCTGCATTGATACTCGGGTAATTGGGATTTACCATGATCCAGGGCTCGGCGGCATTAGAAAAGCCACCATTGGGGCTATCGTCCCATTGTACAGGAGTCCGGACGTTATCGCGCCCCTGTTTGTGGATGCCGGCCAAGAGCTCGTTCAGGTCTTGCCCTTGTTCCTCTGCTTCGCGCCAGGCATTAATGGTTTCGATGTCGCGATAATCATCAATAGATGGGAAGGCAACATTGGTCATTCCTATCTCTGTGCCCTGGTAGATGCTCGGTGTGCCACGAAGACTCAAAAGGAGGATAGCTAATAACTTTGCAGACTGCTCACGGTATTCCCCATCATTTCCCCAGCGACTCACTAAGCGTGGGAAATCATGATTGTCTAGGAATATACTTACCCAGCCTTCATCACCCAATGCCTCATACCATTCGTTGAATACGCCTTTGAAGTCCCGTAGGTCCCAATCGGAAATATCAAATTTACCACCAGGGCCCCAGTCTAGGAACATATGACCAAAATGGAATATCATATCCAGTTCCTGGCGACTTTCACCAACGTAGAGGTTCCCTAGTTTTGCTGGCACACCTGGTGCTTCACCAACCGTAGTAATATCGTAATCTGCTAACGCCTGCTGGTACATCTCGTGCAAAAACTCGTGTAGGCGTGGTCCATTGGCATAGGTCTCTTCTACAATCTTGGGGAAGTCACTCCAATCAACTTCAGGCCAATTCAGGTGCTTGCTGATGAATGGAATGACATCCATCCGGAAGCCATCTACTCCTTTGTCCAGCCAGAACCGCATTAGCGAGTATACTTCTTCCCGAACTTTGGGATTCTCCCAGTTTAGATCCGGCTGTTTCTTAGAGAACAAATGCAGGTAATAGGAATCGGTTGGTTCATCGTACTCCCAAGCTTCGCCGCCAAAGAAGGACGGCCAACTCACAGGCTTTTCATCCCGCCACATATAGTAATCACGGTACGGATTATCCTTGCTCTTTCGTGACTCTTGAAACCATTGATGTTCATCGGAGGAGTGGTTCACCACTAAGTCCATCATCAGCTTCATACCACGGGCATGTATGCCCTCTAACATTCGATCGAAGTCCTCCATTTGACCGAATTCAGTCATGATATCACGATAGTCGCTAATGTCGTAGCCGTTATCATCATTTGGGGACTGGTAGATGGGGCTTAGCCAGAGTATATCGACGCCTAGCTCTGCTAAATAGTCCAACTTTTCAATGATTCCCCCTAGGTCACCAATTCCATCTCCGTTACTGTCCTTGAAGCTGCGTGGGTAAATTTGATAGATTACTGATTCCTTCCACCAAGTTCTTGTCATGACTAATGCTTTAGGCTATGGCCTCCGATATTGAGAAATAAAGATCAATGCCGAATGGGATACCATGTGATAAATACTACTTTATCACGGGATGCCGTATTCAAATAAATAACTAGTGCTTAGGCAGGTGAAGATGCTCCAAAACAAATGGATAAACAAGCGTGCTGCCAATTATCTTTAGCAGTATGAAGCTTTTGTAGAACGTATGATCTCAGCTCGTTGGCAGCCTTGAACATTTCATAATGCTTCAAGCCTTCGTATACCAAATAACTCTCTGCGGCAAGCCAGTCTTCGCCCTTCGAAGGGGATTGCCAAGGATGTGCATTCGTACGAAGCTGTTTCAAGAGTTCTTCGGCCTGATCAAGAGATGGGATTCTGGCCCAAAGTGGGAGATAGTATTGCGGCAAATTCGGAACTGAAGCAGAATGATGATAACCGCCAATGTCGGTATCCCAAAGCTGTTCATTTGTTTCGTGGACTATGATATCAAGTTGGAGTATCAATTCACCGGCCTCTTTGGAATTAGGAGCAAGTTCCAACAAGGCTTCAATATTGCGAGTCCAATAACACTGGGAAGCGAGACTTGTCTGATCAGTAGCAGCTTCAGCGGGGAGGCGAATCAGGCCATTATAGTCAGGATCAATCTGTAATCGTATAGCCTCTTGATGATCAAGTGCAACTTGTAAATCTTGTTGCGATCCATTCATGCCCTGAACGGACGCGGCCATTTGTAAGCTCAATCCAGCCACGAGCTGATGCTGGCTGGTTGTACTGCAAACCATGTCCTTTCCAAAAAAACGTTCGTGCAGTACCAGTGCTAAAGGAGGCTCAATTTCCTGTAGTGCCAATAGCAAAAGGAGATACTCAGCCGTAGTAAAGGACTGGCTATCAAGGCCGGAATTGATGAGTTCTTCGACCTTTTCAAGGATTTTATGTTGGGTCAGTGCTCGCACTAAAAATCTGAGGGATGATAACAATCAGCTAGCGGAGTGAAACACTTGTGCAAAGACACCGTTAAACCCGCCATAAACCGAAACCAAAAAACCCAAACCCAAACAAATAAGTCACATGAGTAAAAAGTTATTGATCGGTTTTCTCTTTGGGGTTACGTTAGTTTTTTCGAATTGTTCCAAAGACGATGACCAAAACCTTGATTTAGATCTACAAAGCGTCCTGGAAGACGCAAGTCCTAATGGGGCAATGGCCAGCTTTATGTTACCATTGTCAAGCGATTATGCGAACATTCCACAGGATCCGAATAATCCGATTACCACGGAAAAAGTAACCTTAGGACGACTCCTCTATCACGAAACAGCGCTAGGCATTGATCCTGATCGAATGGAAGGATTAAAGACCTATTCTTGTGCATCTTGCCACTTTGCTTCTGCCGGATTCCAGGCGGGGCGCTTTCAAGGAATCGGTGAAGGTGGTCACGGGATCGGCAATAACGGCCAAGATCGCTTGCGTTTGGATTCCTACAATCCTGAAGAGCTAGATGTCCAGCCTATCCGCAGCCCAACGACCTTGAACGTTGCCTACCAGCCATTGATGCTATGGAATGGTCAGTTTGGTGCTGGGAGCTTGAATGAAGGGACCGAAAGCGAATGGACTCCAGGGACGCCAATTGAAACAAATAACCTTGGCTATGAAGGCGTAGAAATCCAGGCTATCGCTGGCTTGGAGGTTCACCGCCTCGGACTTGACGATGATCTATTGCAAGGGATGGGGTACGCAACTCTTTTTGATGCTGCGTTTCCGAGCCATAGCCCGGAAGAGCGATATACCCTGGAAACAGCTGGTCTAGCCATCGCGGCATATGAAAGAACACTTCTAGCTAACCGCTCGCCATTTCAACGCTTTCTGCAAGGGAACAGTACAGCCATGACCGATCAGGAAAAGGCTGGTGCAATCGTATTCTTCGGGAAAGGAGGTTGTGCAAGCTGCCACAATGGCCCTGCCCTGAACAGTATGAGCTTTCACGCAATAGGCATGTCTGATCTAGATCAATCAGCGGAAGAAGTGTTTGAGACTTCTCCAGACGCCTCAGCTAATCTCGGCCGTGGTGGGTTTACCAAACGGGTTGAAGACAATTATAAGTTCAAGACCCCGACCTTGTACAATTTGATTGATTCCCCGTTTTACGGGCATGGCGCATCCTTCAATAATATCCAGGATGTAGTGGAGTACAAGAACAATGCGGTAGCGGAGAACGCACGGGTGCCAGCTTTGGTATTGTCTTCAGAATTCCGCCCGCTAGGTTTATCGGCAGAAGAGATTGCGGACTTGACCACTTTCTTACAGTCTGGACTTCGCGATCCTGAATTGCTACGCTACGAGCCAGATTTCCTGCTCAGTGGAAATTGCTTTCCAAATAACGATACGCAGAGCCAGCAAGACCTGGGCTGCGAATAAGATATATTGATTGATAAATGGAATTAAGTATTGCTGACTTCACTTGATTGGAGTCAGCAATTTTTTGTTCCTAGTTGACATAGATTAGTCCATGTTGCAATCGATCGCCATCCCAATCAATCCAGCGGTAGGCACACCGATGATGATCAACTGCGAAGTCCTCCCTGCGCCAATCAATCTGGAAGAAGCAGCTCGGGGTAACATGGATATCCAGGTTCTTCCACCGAACCGATTTTTCTACATGATAATGCCCGGTAAAGATCGTGATAGGGTAGGGGTGCTGCGTCAAGACATCTAATAGTGGCTGAGCATCCTTGATGGCATGATTATCATCCATATATGGAACCCCCATTGGAATGGGAGGGTGATGCATGAAAAGACAAACCGGAGCAGCTGTTGCCTCCAGATAGGCTTTAAGCGACGGAACCTGTGATGGATGAAGCGTCCCCTTACCTGAATTCAGGAAGACAACAGGAGGTTCGTCCTGATTTGAGGAGAAGAAGAAATTATCGCGGTAGCTAGACGGCAGGTTGAATTCATCGACCATAAGGCAATGGTCATCATGGTTGCCTGGAATAATTTGATAGTTCAATTCTCTGCTATCCAACTGCTCTTTAATCCATTGGTAAATTTCTGCTTCACCATCCTCGTAGCAAAGATCTCCGCTGATTATTAATAGGTCGTGTTGCTGTGTTTGGAGCGTGTTGAGCATAAGGAGAAAGTTCTCCCGTACATCAACATCAAAAGGACGTTGATCCACGTCTCCAATATGGAGATCTGTGATTTGAAATATCCGCATGTTTTCTGGCTGTAGTTTTCTCTCAATACTAAGGACTTACCCTAGCAAACACATAGATACTAAAAGGCGTACTAACCACAAAATCCTGGGGGCAGAGGCCTTGTTTGTTTGTGGGGTAGCATCTGTGTCTTTTCTCAAACGGAAAAATGTTTGAAAAATTGTCGCCTTCGTGTTTGATTTATATGTGTTTGATTATGAGTGATTTATGATGTGGCAAATGATCGTGTTTGAAAATATTTATTTAAAACTATTTGTTTAATACAAACTTATTGTTTTATATTTGTTTTGTAAGAAACAGCGAAGGATAATTGGTAACACATTAAGTTTCGCAAATTCATCAGCCATGAAAACAAGTTCTACGCAGTATGTACCCCGGGGAGGGTATGACAAACAGAGGAAAATGCAACCCGGGCGCGAAACACCGACCGGCCCGATTATTAATTGGACAGCACTATGGTCTCGCCTATGGCTATTCCTAAAGCGCTTGGTTGCAGAGTTGTGGTATTTACTTTCGCGTCGGCAACCCAAACCTAAGGCCAATACGGCCTATGGGCAACCTAGCCGGAGCTTATTGTTCTTTCGGAATTGGTCTTGGCCTTTGTTAAAGGTGACGACCGTATTGGTACTATTCTTCTATGTGATGCAACGTGATATTCAGTTCTCTATCCACATGAAAGCCCCGCTTGGACAAGCAGTGGCCTATAGTGAAGAAGGAGGCAAGGTAGAGCAAATGGGTTTTGCCCAATCGGTATCATTTAGCGCTACCAAACCAAATGAGTCAAGTGCCCCTGCACGTATTGAGGCGCAGGCAGTAGAAGAATACATGGAACGCTTCGGACACATTGCCCAGGCCGAGATGCAAAAATTCGGAATTCCTGCTTCCGTTAAAATGGCGCAAGCTATCGTAGAAAGTCAAGCAGGAGCAGGGATGAGTGCCAAGGTAGATAACAATCATTTTGGCACCCCAATGGAAGGTCAACCCTATGAATCAGCCTGGCGCAACTGGCGAGAGCACAGCCTGCTGCTAGTCAATCGTTACGCTAAGCTGCAAGAGCTTGGTGATGATGTACGCGCCTGGGCTCGCGGATTGGAGCAAGTTGGTTACAGCAGTAGCCCAAATTATGCCAATCAGCTTCTTGAAATTATCGACCGCTTTCATTTAGAACAGCTTGACGAACCCACTATCTAAATAAGAGAGATCACCCATTGTATACCGAGGCCGAAGAGGTTTGGGGATCCAAACCTTCTGCGCCTCGAGTATATACTCGCAAGAAGTAGATTTGGCTTCGCCCAAACCACTTCGTCAGCGGTATAAAATCGTAACGTAATTTGTTCTCCTATTCCCAAATCCGCCACTTTCGTATTTGACGAACTTGGCGGGTTTTGCTTTTGCCGAATGGCCAAGCATTTTTAGCAGTAAAACTGTTCTATCTTAGCCGCCTCAAACGAGCTGAATGGACGAAATGCTGGATATCCGTTATGAAGACGAATTGCTTGTAGTTATTGATAAGCCAATTGGCTTGCCGGTGCATAAGAGCAAAGGGATGCCCCATGACGCGCCTTATGTGACTAAGCTCTTGGGACAGCAATTGGGTGGTTCCATTTACAATGTACACCGGCTTGATGCGAAGACTTCCGGTTTGCTTTTGCTAGCACGTACGCCGGAGATCGCTAATCAGCTTACAGGGCAGTTTGCCAATCGGCTCGTAGGCAAGACCTATATAGCTATTGTTAAAGGCACCCCTCCGCAAGAAGGCACCTTTGATCTACCCGTGCGTAAAGCCCGTAAAGGGAAAAAGGCGGCTTCAGTTACCCATTATGAGTTAGTGGAGACGGTCCATACGGGATGGGAGCATAGAGAAGAGCAAAATCAAGCTATTAGTCTGCTTCAGCTTAAACCAGAAACTGGGAGGTGGCACCAGCTCAGACAACACTGTGCACAACAACGCTATGATATCCTTGGAGATCCTGAGCATGGAGACTATGCGCTAAATCGCTTGATAGCTGGGCATCAGGGCTTCAAGCGACTCTACTTACACGCTAGTGCACTTCGTTTTACCCATCCTGATACTGGAGAGGAGATGCAGTTGACAAGTGACCTCCCATCTACTTTTGAGGAATTACTAAGTTCCTTCCGCGATTAGTCTACTCGCTGCACCAGTTTCTTGATGATGACAATCTGCCCAAAATGATAATAGGCGTGTTCGATCATTCCCGTGATATTGCGGTAGAAAGAGCCGTACTTTTCCTCGATAAAAGGCCCTGATATATCCTCTTCGCTAAGCTGTTCGACCAGCGTTCCAAAATGATCTGCATCTGCATAGAACTTTTGCCGTAGTTGCTCCCATTCTTCCTGAGAAGTAATCGGTGGCATGTCGAAACTGAACTTGTCGCGGATATCGAGTGATCCACCCTCCAAGACTTGATTTACTCCTGCGATGTAATAGTTGATGTGAAAGCAAAGCAAAGCAATGCTATTGAGGCCGTATACAGATTTAGTGGCCTCTTCCCAGTTAAGGTCTGAGATTTGCTCCTTGATGTTTGTCAAAGCAATCCATTTGCCATCTAGGGTGACTTCACGGAACTGCTTCGCAATCTGTTTGGCTAATTGCATGATTTAGTCTTTATCCGAAGTACTAACAAGAAAAGTTTTTCAAAACAACAAATATGGGCTCACGACATCTCATCATGAGCCCATATAATCGGTGTCTTTAGTTAGCACCCTGACTTGCTCGCAAGTCTCTTCTGCGAACCCGGGTTCGTTTATTACGTTCCCGCTTTTTCTTGGTTCGAGGCACTCTTATGCGGTTGGCGTCTTTTTGTAGGATAGAGCGAGCGTTACTAGCTCCGCTTTCAGAATGTGCTCGGTTCACCGCAGTCACAACGTAGGTATACGTTTCGCCAGGTTTGGTATTCTCATCGTAGAAGGTAACCTTCGTTTGATCACCAGCCTGGATCGGGGTGATCGTATAGATGTTTTCTGGATTTTCTGTATCACCAACCTGTTGGCCATCAAATCGATAAACTACATAGTAGTGAGCTTCCTGGCGGACGCCTTCACGGCTTTTCCCTGGCCTCCATTGCAATCGAACGGATTCGTGGCGCCATTTCGGGCGTCGGAGGTCGACGGTGCTCAGTTGAGCTAGTTCCAACTCTGGTCGTTCTTGCCAAAGTGCTTTTGTGCGGTAGTAATGACGTAGGCTATCTTTCAACCTTAGCGGATTGCTCCTCAACGATTTTGCGCTGAAATAAGCGCTTCCTAAGGTTTGGAAGTTTCTTCTATTTAGGTCGATCTGGCGAGGGATTTCTCCAGGATCATTCCAGGCCTCAACCTGGTTATTGCCCACTTTATAGGCCGCGTGCCCAATGTAGATAGGTAGATCTCGTGCATTCTTGCTCCACCATTGGACCAATGTCTGGTGGTCAGCAGGTTCGAAACCGATGTTCCAATACAGCTGTGGCATGATATAGTCAATCCATCCCTTATTGATCCAGTTGATCACATCTGCGTAGAGGTCATCATAGCTGGTGGCACCCGCTCTGGTATCTGATCCTCGTCTAGGATCGTCCGCTACATTACGCCAAACACCAAATGGGCTAACGCCAAACTGTATCGTTGGACGCGTTGTCTTGATGCGCTCATGCAAGGCCTGGACGAGTTGATCTGTATTCTTTCGGCGCCAATCATTGATATCCTTAACGGGACCTCCGTAGAAACGGAAAGTAGTGCTATCTGGGAAAGGGGTGTTGGCAATAGGGTAGGGGTAGAAGTAATCGTCAATATGAATTCCGTCTAAATCGTAGTTGTCAACGAGTTCGCCAACTACATCAACCATATGAGATCTGACTTCCGGGATACCCGGGTTAAAGTACATCTTGCTACCGTAGGTGAGCAACCAATCTGGGTGTTGATATACAGGGTGAGTCAGGTGTAAACTACTAGTGTCCAAATTCATGGAAGCCCGGTATGGGTTGATCCAGGCATGGAATTCCAACCCACGATTATGGGTTTCTTCCAGCATGAAAGCTAGGGGGTCAAACTCGTCCTGCGGTGGCCGACCTTGCTGCCCCGTCAGATAAGCGGACCAAGGAGCGTAGGCGCTTGGATAAAAGGCATCGGCCGCTGGCCGAACTTGCACAATTACGGCGTTCATCCCTACTGCTTGCAACTGATCCAGCAAGTTTCGGTACTGTTCCTTCAAGGCGATAGGATTGGTAGAAGGAGTTCTTGGGTAATCAATGTTTAAGACGGTCGCGATCCATACCGCACGCAACTCGCGTTTAGGTGCTTGCTGGGCTTCGTAGGCTAGCTTTTGGGCGAACATACTGCAGCTAATAGCAAGGGTGAATAAGGTGGTGAAAAAAAGACGTGTCATAATTGTGTTGGTGTTTCCCATTGGGGAGAGTAGTCAATTCCGGTTCCTAGAAACCGAATTAAGGTAATAAACTCTGAACTGGCACAAAATGGTATAAAGAATATTACTTATTTCGCTTCGGCGGTTTGTTCTTCTTCAGCCAAAAGACGCTCTAAGGCTTCACCTGCTTCTTGGCGGCAAGTGTTCTCCAGCCAATAGCGATTCACGATATTTTCAGCCTGACGTATTTGAACATACAAGCCGGCAAATTTCTCCTGTTTAGTTGATCCGCCGTAGGATTTCGGTAGTTGCTTGATTTGCGTCAGCTTCTTAGCATAGCGTAGGAAGTTGGTGTACTGCTTCTTAAGATCTACTGTCATTTTACGGTTCCTGATCACATAAATCCGGAACGTGTCAATTAATGACATCAGCGCTTCTGTATCATTAAGTGCATAGTAAGTAGCTAGAAGCAAGTTGTTGTAATTCAGGTGATATTTGACATCCGAGAAACGTACCAGAAGCAAGTGATCCAAGGCCTCACTGTAGTTTCTCTTGGAGTAGTTGAGGTGGGCCATGTTGTAATTGTAGGAATTCTCCCGTGGCTTCTCCGGCAGTCTTTCCTTGAAGGCTTCCAAGAAATTTTCTGTCCATTCAAACTCACCTAGAATACAACCCAATACGGTGATATTCTTGTAATTCCATTCGTTCAGCAGGCCGTTCGTGAAAATAAGCCCGTTGGAAAGCCCTTCCTGATAGAGTTCGAAGAGTTCTTTTTGGAAGTCGCGGTATCCTTTGTTGATCTGGCGAACACAGTAGTTGTTGGCGTAGGAATAGAGATCGGATTGCTCCCGAGGACTAAAACGATCAATGTGTTCCTTAAGTAAGAATTTGAGTTCTTGATAGTGCTCAGGCGTTTCGTCTTCACGAAGGCTCATCAAGATGGTATAATACAGATGAATGGATAGATCTTCTGAGAAACGTTCCTTTTCTTTTCGGTAGTAGGATAGGACCTCTTCCAAGAAGCTGTATTCAAACTGTGAATTGATAAGGATCTGATTGGTCACTAACTGACAACTATGGCGCAGTTTCTCTAAAATATAGTAGCGATCAAGCCGGTCGTTAAGTGCTTGAAGGAGCTCGGTCTTAGAACGATCCTCGTGATGCACTTGATAGTAGGCCATGGTGTTGAGGTAGCGAAAGCGTGCATGGTAATGCTCAGAATCCTGGTGCGGATAGTTGTTCAATTGGCGATCAAGGTGCTTCGCCCGATTGGTAAGAAGCTCAAACTGGTTGTTATAGTAGGCATACTCCAATAGGTACAACTCCTCTGTGAACGGACGGCTTTCATATTGCTGTTGTGCCAAAAATGCGTGAAGCAATTTCTTCAGGCTAGACATGGTGTTAAAGATGAGCTGCTCGGAGTACTCTTCGCCCGGAAAGAGCTTTTTGAAGGTCACGTGCCGGTCGAGCTTCTTTTCGTTCTTGTCTATGTGTCGATAGATGTATTGTAGTAGTTCTTTGGTCTTAGCGTGCTGGTTGAAGTAAGGTGAGTTGACGTACACTTTGAAGCGCTGTCGCGTTTTTCCGTCGAGTTTTTTTAGATTTTTTATGAGTTTACTATCCTGCATAGCATTATATATATATTCAGAAAGTTTGGGTTAGGACAAATGTAAGTAATTATAAATCAAAAAATTAAGAATTGTATAAAACAATTTATGACTCCAGAAAGCACTGAAAAAATACGTTTTTTTGATTTTTTTTCTTATCACATTTGTATCAGCCTATTGGGAAACACTATGAATCGTTTCTAAAATTGGCGCTTGTTATTATTCGAGGAGCCTTTTACCTGTAGTAAGCACAAAAACTAACTTGATTCCCATTCCACATCGGGACAGCTTACACTTCCGCTAAGGAATAACAAAATACAGCTATAGACTCCGGTTTGTGCCTTAAGATTTTGAGGTGTCGGCTACTCGCCGGCACCTTTTTTTGTTTACGATCATTTCTCTTTTTAGTTACCTCTCCCGCTTTTTTGTCGATCAATTAGAGTTACTCATCAGATTCCTGCATTTATTTCAAAAAAACTTTGGAAACTTTGAACTAAATGAAAGTTTCCGGCGTTTCTCATGCCGTAGATCTTATTAAGCAGGATAATGGTAAAAGAGCAGTTAATTGAAAAGTCGGCGGAATTATTCATGCGCTACGGTATACGTAGTGTCAGCATGGATGATATAGCGAGAGAGCTCGGGGTTTCGAAGAAAACACTCTATCAACAGGTAGAGAATAAATCGGACCTCATTCGCCGGATTTTTATGTCTCGTTCTACCGAGGAACGAGAGGAGATTAAGCGCATGCGCCAAGACTCTCAAGATGCCATTAATGAATTGATAGGGGTAGCCAAATTCATGATTAGTCGCTTGCGACTCATGTCACCGACCTCACGCTACGATTTAGAAAAGTACTACCAGGACATTCACCTGGAACTGAAAGAGCTGCACATGACCTTTTTCGTACAGTTCATTCAGGAAAACTTAGACCGCGGGATAGAAGAGGGCTTGTACCGAACCAATATTGAGGTAGCGGTGGTAGCCAAGTTGTTTGTGAGTATGGCAGTAAAGTTGGGGCACAACGAGTATTTCTCAGTGCGGGAATACAAGTTGGAAAATTTGGTGCAGCAGCTGTTTCTCTATCACATACATGGTGTGGCTTCGGAACAAGGGTTGGATAAAGTAGCCGACTACCTAGGCCGAGGTGAAGAAGAAAGTTTATAACCTGATTACTTGAATAAAGGTCGCTCGCAAAGGCGAGTGGCTGTGAAACGAATCGATCCAATGAATCACCCTAAGCGACTATTGCTGGGTTTGATCTTTGTGTGCTTTTTTCAACTGGGGTATTCTCAGTCCTCAGAGATGAGTATGGAGCAAGCAATTGATTATGCCTTGATCAATAGCCCTGAAATTCAGGACGCCCTCCTGAAGGTTCAGGACGCGGAAGCTCAAATCTTACAAAGTAAATCCACCGGTCTGCCGCAGTTGAGCGCCAATGGTACTTATCAGCGGTATTTCAAAGTGCCTTTAGTACCTCTACCTCCTGAGTTTACGGGAGGCAGTGGCCCAACTGAGGTTTCCTTTGTGCAAAAAAACAACCTAACAGGTTCGGTGAACCTGGATGCCATGGTGTTTGATGCAGCATATTTCGTAGCGCTCAAAGCCGCAAGGTCCGCTCGAAATTATGCTCAAGTTGAACTCATGACTTCCCAGCGAGTAGTTCGTCAACAAGTCCGAGATGTTTACTTACCAGTTTTATTGCTGCAATCCAATCTGGCACAACTGGATAAGAATATTGAAAACCTGGATGCCCTACGTACCGAAACAGCTCAAATCTATGAGGCTGGTTTCGCCGAACAGTTGGATGTAGATCGCCTAACGCTATCGCTGGCGAATCTGCAGACAGAGCGCGAATCTTTGGATCGTCAATATCAAAATGCACTACGTGCGTTGCGTTTTACTATCAATTATCCAGAAGGGCAGGAACTAAGCGTAAGTGATGATCTCGAAGGTCTACTTACCGAAACGGATACAGAAGCGCTGGCTGCCAAGGTAGACTATAACCGTCGACCAGAAGTACGCTTACTAGACCAGGCAGTAGTATTGAGCGACTACAATATCCAGAACTTCAAAACCCAGTACCTACCTAATTTGAGAGGCTTTGCCGGTTACCAATACCAGTATCAGGGTAATGACTTCCAAAATGGTTTCTGGGCACCTACCGGCTTTGTCGGCCTTTCCTTGAACATTCCAATCTACGACGGTGGTTTTAAGCGTTCGCAAATTCAGCGCGCGCAAATCACTCGTTCGCAAGTACAGGTACAGCGCAATACTATGGAGCGTTTGATCAACCTGGAAGTAGAGAACGCTCGTGCTACCTACACCAGCGCACAAGAGCGTCTTGATGACCGGGAGGAAAATCTCGCTCTGGCTCAACGTATCTACGATACAACTCAAATCAAATATCGCGAAGGCGTTGGTTCTAGTTTGGAGGTTAACCAAGCGGAACAAGCCCTGTACACCGCACAAACAAATCGCCTACAGGCACTCTATGAGCTGCTCCAGGCACGTATCGAACTAAAAGAAGCGCTAGGATGGGAGTAATAGTAAATGCCCAGCCGAGCTATCGGCAGACGTCAACAAACCAGAATCAAAAACAACAAGCATACCGCTTTATGAAATCCGTTTTCCCACTCATCATGCTGGCACTCCTCGCTTTCAGTTGCCAACCGGAGGAGCCCACTGGAGCAATACCTGAATCACTCGAAGATAAGAAAGCGCTCTTGCGCGAAAAACAAGTTGCGCTCAAGACCCTCAGTGACGAAATCAAGGATCTAGAAGATGCTATCAAGGCTCAGGATCCAGATGCAACTGAGGCTCGTGCCTTGGTAACCACAGCTACCGTTAGCCGCTCTGATTTTGCGAGCTACGTAGTTTTACAAGGAGCTGTAATGGCTGAGGATTTGGTAGATGCTACCGCCGAAGTTGGTGGACGTATTCTACAATTACAAGTTAAAGAGGGGGACGCTATTCGTCGTGGCCAACTCATCGCTACGGTTGATGTTGAAGCCTTTGAAAAGCAAAAAGAAGAGGTGCAAACAGCACTTAATCTGGCCGTTGATGTTTACGATCGTCAAAAGCGCCTTTGGGATCAAAATATCGGCTCTGAGCTACAATACCTGCAGGCAAAGAATAATAAGGAGCGTCTGGAGAAGAGTCTTGCTTCTATTGACCTGCAACTGTCAAAAAACAAAGTATATGCACCGATTGGTGGGGTAGTGGAGCGCTTGATTTTGCAGGCTGGCGAGTTGGCAGCTCCAGGTGTGCCGATTGTGCAGATTCTTAATACCGGGCAACTGAAGATTGCCGCTGATGTTCCAGAGAACTATGTACGGGCGGTTAAACGTGGTGAGCGTGTAGATGTGGCAGTACCTGCACTAGGTATTGAAAAGAACCTGCCAGTGAGTTTGATTGGCAAAACTGTTGACCCAGCTAACCGGACTTTCAAAGTAGAAGTGAAACTACCAAATGATCCTGATCTTAAGCCTAACCTATTGGCTGAGATGAAGATTAGAGAATACCTGGAGGAAGACGTTATCGTCATTTCAATGGATAAAGTACAGCAGGAGGTGAGCGGTCAGCGATACGTGTATGTAGTAGATGAAGGTGAGGAAGGTACCGTTGCTCGTAAGAAGTACGTAACAATCGGTGAGAGCTATGACGGTTCAGTCGTGATTACCGAAGGGTTAAGTGGTGGTGAAATGCTCATCCTCGAAGGTGCCCGTGGCCTGGCAGACGGACAAGCCATTCGTGTAACTGAAAATGCAACAACCAATGGCTAGAGAGAAAGATTATCGTTCGTTTGGGCTTACCGAACTAGCGGTTGATAATGCGACCAGTATATTCATTCTGGCCTTTATGATCCTGCTATTTGGTTTGCGCAGCTATGAAAATGTTCCCAAGGAGCAATTTCCAGAAGTACAGTTTCCGCAGGTGTATGTAAATACTCCTTATTTCGGTAACTCCGCAGCAGATATCGAGAGTCTCGTGACTCGAGAATTAGAGAAGGAACTGCAGTCGGTAGATGGCGTGAAAACCATTCGTTCTACCTCTATTCAGGATTTCTCTGTAATCACGGTTGAATTCAACAGTGGAGAGGATATTGATGAGGCCGTACGTAAGGTTAAGGATGCCGTAGATATGGCCAAGCCTGAGCTTCCAAGTGACTTGGATCAAGAGCCGACCGTATTAGATATCAACTTCGCAGAAATTCCGATTGTTACGGTCAATGTATCTGGAGAGTACACACTTGATGAGTTGATCAACTACGCGGAGTACCTACAGGATGAGATCGAAACATTAGATGAGGTAGCCCGTGCCGAAATTAAGGGAGACCGGGAGCGAGAAGTGAAGATTGATGTGGATCTCCGTCGCATGGAGAGCATGCAGATCAGCTTTACGGATATCGAAAACGCCATCGCCAGTGAAAACCTGACGCTTTCCAGTGGAGAGATTGTACGTGATGATTTCCGCCGAGCGGTCCGAGTGGTAGGAGAGTTCGAGAACGTGCAGGAAATCGAAGATATGATCGTCAAGAGTGAAGACCTACGTCCGATCTACTTGAAGGATATTGCTACCGTCACCTTCGGTTATAAAGACCGTACTAGTATCGCCCGTGCGGATAGCAATCCGGTAGTGTCGATCAATGTAATCAAGAAGCAAGGTGAGAACTTGTTGTCAGCAGCCGATAAGCTGAAGCTTATTCTGGAAGAAGCAAAGGAAGATGTATTGCCAGCAGACTTGGATATCAGCTTGTTCAACGATCAGTCTGACAATACCAGAGAGCAGGTTTCCAACCTGGAAAACAGTATCATCTCTGGTGTGATTCTGGTGACCTTGGTACTACTCTTCTTCTTAGGGCTTCGTAATGCACTCTTTGTAGGTATCGCTATCCCGTTGAGTATGTTGATGGGTATTCTATTCATCTACATGAGTGGCGTTACGCTGAACATCGTGGTACTATTTGCCTTGATTCTGGCACTCGGGCTCTTGGTGGATAATGGTATCGTTGTTATTGAAAACATATATCGGTACGTCCAGGAAGGCTACGGTCTGGTAGATGCGGCCAAACAAGGAGCAGGTGAGGTTGCCTTACCAATTATCGCCTCCACGGCCACGACCTTGGCTGCCTTCGTGCCAATTGCCTTTTGGCCCGGATTGGTGGGAAGCTTTATGCAATACCTGCCGATTACGCTGATCATCGTTCTTACCAGTTCGCTGTTTGTCGCCTTGGTTATTAATCCGGTGTTTGCCGCTACGTTCATGAAAATGGAAGAGATGGCAGGAACGGATGAAGAGCGTAAGCGTAAGAACCGAAACGTATTGATCTTCGCTGCTGGAATGATAGGTGTAGGCTTACTCGGACTAGTAGCGGGAGCAGGTTGGTTGTTCAATCTAATGTTGATAGCAACTTTTGTAAGTCTACTGCACTTCTTTGTATTTCGTCCTGCAGCCCTTCGATTCCAGAATAACGCTTTGCCGCGATTGGAGCAATTCTACGATCGCTTCGTCAACTGGGCATTGAAGCGACCAGGGATTATTTTTGGAGGTACCTTCATTCTATTGTTCTTCGCTATCGTTCTACTGGGTATTCGTCAACCCAAGGTGGACCTATTCCCAACAGCTGATCCTTTGTACGTGAACGCTTTTGTGGAGCTGCCGCTTGGTTCAGACATTGAGAAGACGAACCGTATTGTGGAAGACCTGGAACGAAAGATTACGGATGTGGTAGAGCCATATGGAGATGTGGTACAATCTATCCTGACCCAAATTGGTGAAGATACAGCAGATCCGAACGGACCACCAGAGCCTGGTTCATCGCCAAACCGTGCCCGCTTGACCGTTTCATTTGTGCCGGCCCGTGATCGTGGAGAGGTCAATACCTTCCAGGTGATGGAGGAAATCCGGGAGGTGACTGGTGGCTTGCCAGGTGTTTCAATCTCTGTGGATAAGAACGCAGATGGCCCACCAACCGGTAAGCCGATCAACTTGGAGCTTCAGGGTGAGGACATGGATCGATTGGTGATTCTAACGGAGGACGTCATCAACTATATCAATGCACAAGGTATTCCCGGAATTGAGAAGTTGCAGGCAGATGTGAAAATTGGTAAGCCGGAGTTGATCATCAACGTTGATCGCGAAGCGGCCCGCCGTTATGGTATTTCCACCTTCAATGTTGCTTCTACTATTCGTACCGCCTTGTTTGGTAAGGAAGTGAGTAAGTATAAGGTAGGGGAGGATGATTATCCAATCTTCATTCGCTTGAATGAAGACTCCCGCACCAGTATTGAAGACTTAACCAACCAGCGGATTACGTTCCGTAATCCTGCTAACGGTCGGATCGTACAGGTGCCGATTAGTGCCGTAGCAGATATTGAATACTCCAGTACTTACTCTTCGATTAAGCGCAAAGACCTCGACCGTGTGGTAACTGTCTTTTCAAATGTAAGAGATGGGTATAACGCCAATGAAATCGTTGCGCAGATGGACGAGGCACTGGAGAACTTTGATATACCAACCGGATTTACCTACGAGTTTACCGGAGAACAGCAGCAGCAAGCTGAGGATACAGAATTCCTAAGTGGAGCGTTCTTGGCGGCCTTGTTCTTCATCTTCATTATTCTGGTGGCACAGTTCAATAGTATCACTGCACCCTTCATCATTATTCTTTCGGTGCTCTTTAGTACGATTGGCGTATTCCTAGGGTATGCGATATTCCGTCAGGATATCTCTATCGTGTTCACTGGAGTAGGAATTATCTCTCTTGCTGGTGTAGTAGTGAATAATGCGATTGTATTGATTGACTACATCAATCTACTAGTTAAGGATAAACGAGAAGCAAAGGGACTAGGCAGCATGTACGATCTAGAGAAAGAGGAGATTAAGGAGAGCATTATCAAAGGTGGAGCGACACGTCTGCGTCCGGTCTTGCTTACAGCAATCACAACTGTACTTGGATTGATCCCACTGGCAATTGGCTTTAACTTCGATTTCTTCTCCTTGATTACCGACTGGGATCCGAAGATATTTATCGGAGGTGATAACCAAGCATTTTGGGGACCAATGGCCTGGACGGTAATTTATGGATTAACCTTCGCTACTTTTTTGACGTTGGTCGTGATACCAGTTATGTATTGGATAGCGTATAATTTCCGTTTGCGGTTGAAGTCGATTTTCAGTCGATCTTAACGGAAAATGTACGTTATTCTGCAGTTTGCATTTGTGACATTGTGAAAGGCCCCTGTAGCACGCGAATATTAACTTAGTGTTAAACGTAACTACAGGGGCTTTCCTATGAGCCGAAAATTCTAAAAATTGCTGTGAGGACTAGGAATTATTAGAAATATTATATATGTTTGCAATAGTTAAAGCGTGATAACGATCCGCACAACTAAATGATTAATCTCACCAAATATGGTGTGTATATAAAGATGTAATTTTTTTCATGTGATATGATTTTCTGCTGGAAACTACCGTTTCCAGCTTTTTTTTTGCTCAAAATATTATTTACTATGTCACATTTTGTGTTCAAAATGTAATTTATTCCCCCTTGAAGCTAGTTTATTTGTAATATCAAATGATGAAAACGGTAAAGACCGTTCAAGATACAATTGGGTGAGTGTTTGTTCATAGTTAGAATCCCCCCTTAGTTGGGGGATTTTTTTCCACCACCCAAATTAAGAATTTGTGTTGTTCATAGTGTTTGTTTCGAACCCCGCCTTGTTGGCGGGGTTTTTTGTTTTTAGGAGGTTCGATTCTTGCCTACCTTTGCAACAGCCACCTTGGTTTTGATGTTAGAATGTTGTGGTCATGTGAACCACAGTATTTCTGTTCGCACAACTCCTACACTATGCTACTCAACCTCAAAGATCTTCGTGAAGATTACAATTTAGATCAGCTAACCATGGAGGATACTGATCCCAGTCCCTTTATTCAATTTCAGTCCTGGTTTGATGTGGCGCAGCAATCGCCGGTGAATGAGCCTAATGCGATGACTTTGGCTACCGTTGGGGCAGATCAGCGTCCAAAAGCGCGTATCGTACTACTTAAGCAAGTTGATGATCAAGGGTTCGTATTCTTTACCAATTATGATAGTCAGAAAGGACAAGATATCGCAGCAAACCCCTTTGCTAGTTTAGTCTTCTTCTGGGATGTGATTCAACGACAAGTACGCGTCGAGGGAAGAGTTGAGAAAATCAGCGAGGCTGAATCAAAAGCATACTTCCAATCTCGCCCCAAAGGATCTCAAATAGGAGCAACCGCTTCCCCCCAGAGCCAGGTGATTTCAGGACGGGAAGGACTGAAGAATCAGGTTTCAGCCTTGGAGGATCAATACAAAAATGAAGAGACGCTACCGCTTCCGGGAAATTGGGGCGGATACCGTTTGATGCCTGATAATATCGAATTTTGGCAAGGCAGAAGTAGCCGCTTGCATGATCGCATTCGCTACCGCCTGGTTGAAGGGGAGTGGTTGCGAGAGCGTCTGGCGCCATAATCATACATAAGTGACCAGATATTCTAATGTGCTGGAAGTAAACCCGAACGGTGATTAGCTGTTCGGGTTTGTTATTATTGACGAGCGCAACGTCAATATACTTGGGGATACTTTTGCATTACACCACTACTTGATAACCTTTTGGAAGTCATAATGATAGAGACAAACTTGAAAGAAAAGTGTTAATAGCATGAAACAAATTTGACGCTATCCAAGTAAAATGTACTTTAGCATTCACAGATGAAAATACTTTTGCTGCGATCCCATTACTTCCACAGCTTTTCTAATGGGAATTCAATTTAGCAGTTGAGTGAGGGTTCTCCTCACCTTAAGATGTACAGATGAAAATTGATTAATGCCTATTGAGGGCACCGGAGTAGTCAACTGGCTACTCTGCTAACGTAATGCTTGTATTGCGGCAGTTGCTGCATACACTACAAGTGTTGCTGCTCCATAATTGGGGGTGTTCCTGAGGACGTTACTACAAGCTAGAGTCATTTGGTAAGTAGTAGCCAACAAACAAATTGTAATCGCATAAAACCTACTTACTCCTGTGAGGTGACGACCCCTTGCAGGTGCTTGATTTCCTTGTGCGATTCACTTTTAGATCCTCGTTTCAAGCTTGCTTTGGACCCATGGTGCAGCGCAAACTAGAATGAGAATTGGTACCGAACTAATCATATTTTCATGAATCGTAGTAACAGCTTTCTCAAGGCTAATTTTTTCGCGTTTGGACTCTGTGGCGTTGTATTGGTGTTTGCCTATAGCGGCTTTGAGGAGCGACCAGGTGACAGGCTGGTTTCTGAATCGTTTTCCAGAGATTATGATGGGCATAGTACTGGTGTTATTTCCAGTGTCTCAGAAGCCTGTATTGCCAATGTCAATGTGAGTTTAGGAGAAGATTGCAGCCTAAGAATTACGCCCGAAATGGTACTTCCCGATCCTCCTGAAGACCTGTCGAACTATAACGTGATGGTAGATGGAACTGCCAGCGATGTCATTCAAGGATGTGGTGAGCACACCTACGTGGTTGAACAAGTCGAAGGTGGAGAGGTAATCAGTACTTGCTGGGGAAGCATTTTTGCTGAATATGAAACTGACCCCGAGATTGGGTGCCCAATAGATACAGATGAGGTAACCTTAATTTGGGAAGCTTTTGAAGCCGTCGGCAACTTGAATGCTGGTGACGAACAGTTGAACTTCAATGACTATAGCTGTTTGAATCAGCAGTGGTTGGTGGATGGTATCCACAATTACGATCTGGTTTCGTTCACAACCCCTGATTTTGTAGCTCCAATAGATATCTACACGTTTCTGGTGGACTCTGAATGGGGAGACGCGAGCTTGTTTCTGTTCCAGGGAGATTTTAATCCAGACAATCCCTGTGAGAACATTGTTGGCTCTTCAGATGATGCGGATGTGCCAGGTGGTAACCCATTTGATCCAGCATTGCGATTGAGTTTACCACTGCAACCAAACACGAGCTATACGCTGGTATTGACCAACTGGTTGACGACTCAGTTTGGTTATTGGACGATTTCTGTCTTCTCTGATAATAATAGTGGCCTTGTAGATGGAGACTTCACTGCTACTAACTTAGAAGAGACTCGCGACCTGATCTGTGATGATATTGACCATATCTACTTTGACACACCACAAAGCTGGATCGTTGATGCTGCCGGTAACTTGAACTTCACGGAGACGCGCAATAACTTCTTTGGAGGAAACACAGACTCTTTGAATGCTTTTCTAGCCCAACTAGGTCTCACAGGCATACCGGCCGTTTCTGATAATTGTGGCCCACTGGTAGTCAGTCTGAATGATGTATTAGATAATGACGGAGACTGTGGTGAGGAGCGTATTACACGCACATTTACGGTAGCAGACCGTTATGATGGCATTTGCGTTGGTGATCCACGTACGGTATCATGTGAGCAGGTGATTACCTTCCGCAGGCCCACGATTGCTGATGTGGTCCTTCCTCCACTGTCTGCACCAATCGAGTGCGATGAGGAGTTCCCATTGGATGTGAATGATAATCCGCACCCATCTACTACTGGCTATCCATGGTTGCGTACAGCTTTTGGTTTTGAGAACCTGGCACAGAATTACTGTAATATCGGAGCATCTTACTCTGATGAACCACGTCTCGATGTATGCGAAGGCACTTTCAAGGTACGTCGTGAATGGAATATCATTGATTGGTGTGATCCTGCTGGTTCCCTTATCGTAAATCAGGTCATTAAGGTAGGAGACTTCACCGGCCCAATCATCAGTGGCATTGCTGAGGTGATAGCGGTATCTACTTCGCCTTTTATCTGTGTAGCAAATGTAGCCATTCCAATTCCTGAAGTGGTAGATGGTAATGATTGTGGCAGTGCTGTTGCGACAACCTACACTGTACTTGCTAATGGCGAGACCTTCTTCGCCGGAGGCTTCGTGGTCAACAACGATGTAGTACAAGCACCGATCGGTGAACACACTTTGATTATTTGTGCAGAAGATGACTGCGGTAATGAGACTTGTGAAGAGTACGATCTAATAGTAACTGATGAGATAGAACCAAGCGCAGCTTGCGATGATGAACTAGCTGTTTCGATTGGTGGCGGAAACGTTGCTGGTGGGGTAGAAGGCGTAGCTCGGATATTTGCTGAAAATGTAGATGAAGGATCATTTGATAACTGTGGAAACCTGACCCTAGAGGTGCGCCGTAACTTTTGGCGCAATGATACCTGCGATCCTAGTGCTAACCGCTGGAGCCCATGGGGTGACTACGTAGAC
>ENA-UENT01000079-UENT01000079.1-marine-metagenome-genome-assembly--contig:-NODE-79-length-76548-cov-11.214873_pt1 | contig 76548 bp, 54 predicted proteins | sample MGYA00237879_ERZ529330 | MGnify/ENA primary metagenome ERZ529330 (study PRJEB26372, sample SAMN05368345) | marine metagenome | biome: cultured habitat; feature: ocean water; material: water; isolation... | reverse complement strand
GCTAAAGCTGTCTAGACAATTGGGGTAAGTCCACTCAATTCTTCTCCATTCGACAGGACTACATATCCCATCGGGGATTTTATGTATTTATCTACGTGTGATAAATTTACAATATGAGAGTGATGAATTCGCAAAAAATTACTGTCCAATGCCTGCTCTACTTCCCCTAGTTTCCGGGACAATGTAATACGTCTGTTATTCGTCAGCAGTACATGTGAATAACTCCCATCCGCCAAAATACAGATGATCTCTTCCTCTCGAATAAATTGAACTTCATTTCGAGATTGAATTCCCAAACCAGAAAGTTTGAATTGCACTTGTATGAAATTTTCTGAGATAAAATATTCCTGTTCTCAATGATGAAATTACAGACTTACTTATCCTAAACATATACTTAGGAGTGAGTAATTCCCCCTTGATAGTGGTGCTTCCAAGAAGATGTTAACCATAGATATAGATAGCAGAAGCAGCAGGTTTAGGAAGCTAAGATCATCATCGGCTTCAAAGCCGCAAAAGTCGTCCTTCACTGACAAGCTCTAGTCTGATGACAATAGACTTATCCTCAACAGTTGATACAAGCACCCCGAAGTTTAGTATGGACAGGGCGCTAGTAGTGGTAAGAAAGCACATGCAATTCAGCGTAACATTCAAAACAGGGTACAGAACTATACCCTCAGAATTCTTAGGAACAAATCCGCCTGGTTTTTGGGCTGTCTACCCTTGTTCTGTCCCCATACTCACCCATAGCAAAGCAGACTGAATCCCCACATAAAAAAGAGCGGTCTGAAGGCTCTAATGGTAGGCTGTTCAGTTTGATGCAAAATCAGCCCTACGTATTTTGCCAAGCAAAAGTATGCCCACACTTCCGTAGCTTTAGAGTTCGACCAAAAAAACACATTAATGTGGGCACGACTCAAAGCTACGATAAAACATTCAAGGTCTCAAGCAAAAGAGCAGACCATCGGGCGCCGTCGCCTGAAAGGCCAAATCAAAGACCGGGATGCAAAAATAGCCCGTCAGGACGCTGAGATTGCCCGCCTGCGCAAGATTGCAGAGCCGGAAAAAGTCTTTAACCATTCCTACCCGGCTCAGATGATGGTGCTGGCCGTTTATATAGTGGTGCACGCTGGTGGCTCTTTACGCTGTGCAGCGAAGAGCGCAGCGTTTTTTGCCCAAATGATGGGCTGGCCCTTATACGGTAAGCCCAGCCCTACTACAATCCGCAACTGGGTTTTGCGCTGCGGCTATTACGCCTTGGAGTATACCCGCGATTTGCAAGGCGATTATGTAGTCATCATTGACGAGAGTATCCAAATCGGCAAAGAAAAGCTCTTGCTCATGCTGGGCGTCAAAGTCGATGCCGGCCAGTGTTACAGCGCCCCGCTGTGCGGCCTGGACGCTGAAGTGCTCGGCATGGAGGTGCAGAACTCTTGGACGGGCCCCTTCATCGCCCGCTTTATCCAGGACAACCTCAGCCGGTATCCTGGCCTGAAGCTAAAGTACGCCGTAAGCGACCAAGGCACGTCTTTGCTGGCGGCTATGCGCAGCCTGAGCCTGCCCCGGGCCAGTGACTGCAGCCATGTGATGATGAACGCCGTGAAGGATATCTTTGGGCAAGATGAAGCCCTCAGCGAGCTAAGCGCCTCAATCGGGCAACTGCGCAGGCGGCTTATGCTCTCAGATTGGGGCGGGTTGCTGCCGCCTACCTTACGGGACAAAGACCGCTTCCTGAGAATTTTCACTATCGTCGAGTGGGCAAACCGCATGGATGGCTACTGGGCCAAGCTGCCGGCCGTGGCGCGTCGGCACATCGCATTTTACCGTAAGGCCTGGCCTTTACTGCGGCGCTTGCGGCAGGTCAGGGAGTTGATTGCCATCGCGTCGGCTATCTTGAAAACGGCAGGGTTAAGCGAGCACAGCTTTCAACGCTGGCAGCAAAGTGCCGCCCAGTATTTGAGTGCCCAAAAGGTAGCCACCAAACAAGCCAAGGCATTCGTTGCCAAAATAGATGCGTACTTTGCCGCCCATGCCGGATTATATAAAGGGTGCAGCCAGATCATTTGTTGCTCCGATATTATCGAGAGCACCTTCAGCCGCTACAAAAACAAAGGGGGGATGAAGGCCATTAGTGCCGATGTGCTCAGTGTCGCTTTGTACAACCGGGAAATCACCAGCGGGTTTGTCCGCAGTGCGCTGACCAGCGTCAGTTGCCTGGATGTGGAAGAGTGGCAGGAAGATAACGTCTGCCACAACCGCTACGGGCTGCGAAAATCAATGGACCGAGAGCTAAAATCCCTAGGGTGAGAACCTTATCAGACTGAACAGCCTAGCTCTAATGGGTACTCCTTTTCAATAACACCCACAGACCACTCCCTCTTTCTTCGCTTGCCTACATACGAACCGAACCGACAGTGTTCCATCCCACTTTATTGCCGTACCGCTCAAAGGCGAAACGGATCATAGGAGTTGCTACCTCCAGGTAAGTAACCGGATTATCGTTTTTATCAGACCAAGAACCATAATTTTCGTCTGAATTGACCGCATCAGCCATTGTCGTCTTTGATTCCCCGGGTTGGAGTACAGAAGTAATATTTTCTCCAGAGCGTTTTACAATTGCACCGCTAGACAGCTTATATTTTTTATCAGCAATGCTGACATTATACACGGGTTGATTAGACAAGTTTGTAATACGCCACTTTACATAACCATTGTAGCCATTCTTTTTTATACCGTATTCAAGTTTAAATAAGGTGCCTGAGCCATTGACAACCTTGGCAAATTCGGTATATGTCCAACTGGATTGAGCAGAGCCCCATTGTACGGAGAACGCTACCAGTAAAATAACACTAAGGTGATATACGCCTTTCATATTGGTGATTTGAGATTAACAACAGTTTTAACATCTGCAAATTTAGTGTTGTGAAATAGTATTGACTATCCCCTCCAGAGGGTATTTTAAAGCTTATCGACCTAAGTGTCAACGTTGGCTTTGGAGGGCTAAAAGAATTTACATATTGGGCATTGTTTAAATGGCTATATCCAGCTTGATGACACATACCCATGGTAATCTAACCTAAACACACGACCACTCATCTCGATCTCATTGACCACTAGCCCTTATATCCTGAAGACTGGCAATCTGGAATCCTTGATTTTGAGATAGTATGTTTGTTGGCAATGCCTGAAATATTCATAGGAGGATAGTAGGTAGTCTATGGGGTCTTGGTTGCGCTATTTAGAGATTTTACGTAAATCACGCATAATTGTTTCCAACGGTTTTCCCTCAAAGTTTTCAAAATTATGTTTGAGGAATTTTGCAAACTGCCTCTTATAGCCAGACTTAGTGCTCGTGTTTGGCCGGTGACTTTCGTATATCTCGTACATCAGTTCATAGAACCTAGTCATGCCACCATGCTCAAAATGTAGCTTAAAAGGTTTTATTGCTGGCTCATTTACGGGATAGGCTAGCCCTTGCTGACTTAGTTTCTCAGCCATTTTCTCTGATAGGAAGGGTTTTTTCTTGTTCAGTTTTTTCCTCTCGTAAAAGCCCATCAACCTTTTTTTGATTTCTTTTGGGCTCAGTATTCCTTTAATTTCATAGTAACCCTCTGGGGTTACAGTCTGACCCCAGCCTTCCGTTTGCTTCCGCTGATTGGCTAATTTTTCAGCATTGCTTTCCATCCAAACCCTGACTCTTCGAATAGATTTTGGCTCAAATAAGTTAGGGTAGTCTTCTATGGAATCCTCCAGCAATTTCACAAAAGGATGAGTGCATATTTTTAGTTGATATTGGAGGAAGAAATCTAGATTTCTACTTGATATCTGCCGTAGCGTGTAGGCGAAAAAGACAGGAAAATCGGGGTCTGTACTTTTAAGGGGCTCCCCAACCCAATCTCGATAAAACGACGACATAGCCTCCAAATTACCTTTTCTAATTGAGTTGTGCAGGTGAGCACTCCGGTGTTCCAGATACGCCTTTACTTTTTGATTGATTGGATTGAAGCATTCAGTGTCATTGGTCGCTATGAGGTTCACCTTTTCGACAAATAAGATGGCAAGTGGGTAGATGTCGAAGGGCTTACTTTCAATTCGTTGTACTAAAGACTCAGACTCTTCGGATAGGAAGACCTTATCCAGCTCCATACTTAATGCCGCACGCTTCACTTTTTCGATATCTCCCTTTACTTTATAGTAGTCGTGCCAAGCTTTCTTCCTGATGTATTTCTCCCGGAAGTGTCTCTGAATAGCAGTGTCTTTCTTGAAGGTGTCCCGGGCAATAAGAATGTCTTGCCGATTATCGGAAATGTTTTCGCTGAAGTGGAAAACTGTTCCAGCGGGTTCCATTAGTATTTTCTCTTTCCCCTCCAACCAAATCTTTACGGCATTGATCCGTTTGGGCTCAAATAACTCAGGGAACTCTGAAATAATCTCATCCAAAAAGACTAAAAAATTCCTGTCCTCAGGGTAGTCTCGCTCTTGAAGGTTTAAGAATCCTGGGATACAACTAATACTTGATTGACTTAAAGTAAATGCGAAGTTTTCTCTGGACAGGAACAAGGGGCTTGTACCAAGATTGTAACTTATTTGGGGCGTATGGATTTCTTTCCAGGAGATATCACTACTACTGTACATAACTGAATGTTGGTTTTAAAAGCTTCGACTAATGCCGGAAAAATGTTATTTACTTTCAGCACCAAATGTCAACATTGAGTGATTACGGTAGTACGTTTCGTTACCCTTCAGGACGTCCTTGAACGAGTCCGTACGTGTTGTGCACAAATGGACTCAGATTCTCACTCCTCCCCCAAATCCACCTCCGGTATCCGACCAGTCGCTTCCTTCTTTTTCTGATCCAGCACCCGGGCGTAAATCTGAGTGGTTTGTACGTTTTTCTGAGCCAGCAGGTCTTTAAGGACGTAGATGTCGGTGCCGAAGGAGATTTGTAAGGTGGCGAAGGTGTGCCGGAAAGCATGGAAGGTGATGTGGCGGTTGATGCCCGCATTTTGCATCCATGCTTTGAGGGTGGGGGTGATGTGGTTGCCGTACTTCAATCCCTTGAAGACCTGCTCTTCCGGGTCGGCGGGCTCGCCCATGACTTTTCGCGCCTGATCGGAAATAAAAAGTGTTTCCACCCGGTTGGGCTTGTTGACGGTGAAGCGCAGGAAGTGCCCGTTGGCTTCGGAGTACCGGACTTCCTTCCACTTTAGATCCCGGATGTCCCCGAACCGCAGGCCCGTGAAAATGGAAAACAAGGCTGCCCGTTTAAGGAGTTCGTCCGGGCATTCGGCTTTGGCCACGGCTTTGACTTCTTCAAAGGTGAGAAACTCGCGCTCGGTCTGCTCGTAGGGGATGCTTTTTACCCGGGATCCGGGATTGGTTTTGAGGAGCCCTTCTTCGTTTGCTTTGGCGAGGGCTTCCTTAAAGACATCAAAGTAGCCGGCGGCGGAGTTTTGCTTTAAGGGGCGCTGACTGTTCAGGCAGTGGGTGGACAGCATGTACTCGCGGAAGGATTTGCAGAATTTTACGTCGATTTTCTTTAAGGGGAGGAAGCCCTCCGTGAAGCGGTAAAGATAGTGGTAGGTGCTGCGCCAGCTTTGGTAGTTCCGCTGGATTTTCTCGCGGTGCTCTACTTGCGCTTTAAGGAAATTGAGGAAATCCTCGTTCCCGGAGTATTTGGCCAGAAAGTCATAATTCCCTTGCTGCAGCTCAATCTGACGCTGTGCGCAAATGGCTTTGGCCATCTGTTTGGTCTCCCGGTTGTGCTCGCGCTCTTCCTCGTCCCGTGGCCGCTGATAGAGGAAGAGTTTTAGGAATTCCCGCCGGGTGGGCTTCCCGGTGTCCGGATGGGGGACAGCGGGGTAAAAATCCAGGTACAAGCGGATGCGGTTGCCTTTAAGCTTCTTCTTGCGGAGCGTTACTTTCATGTCGTTTGGTTGAGGAGGTGGTCAATATCGGCTCTGAGGAGGAGCGTGCGGTATTCGTTTTTGTGATAGGGGAGGCTGCCGTCTTTGAGCAGCCGGTAAATCGTGCGTTTGCTGACGCCCAGCAGCCGGGAGGCCTCAAGGACAGTCAGGATGGGCTTCTGGTTCAGTTGCGCCTGATTGGTTGTACGGCCGTACGAACGGATCAGCCCGTAGTCTTTGAGCATCGTCGCGAGCAGTGCCGGTTGCAGCCCCAGGGCTTTTGCAGCAACGGTAATCTGCTCCTGTGATATGGAGTGGGGGAGGGTAAAGGAGTTGCTATGCTGTTCGGTTTTCATAAGGCCTACTTCATGAGTTCATCAATATCAGCCCTGCGTATGATCGTACGGGTGCCGAGCTTACGCTTTGGAAGGGTGCCACTTTCCAGCAGCCGGTACAGCGTACGCCTGCTGATGCCAATCAGCAGGGCGGCTTCGCCTACGTTTAAGAAGGCTTTCTGGTGGAGTACGCCGAGGTCAACGTCCGGGCCGGGCAGCCTCACCGTTTTCTGTACCTGCGTCTGTTTGACAGCCTGTTTGAGCTTCTCTTCCCGCTTGCGCTTTTTGTACGCCCGGCGGTTGCAGGTGTGCGAACAGTACCGGGTCACAGTGGTCTTCGCTTCGAAGGGCTCTTGGCAGTGTTCGCAGATTTTGGTTACGCGTATGTTTGAGGACATAAATGCAGATTTTATAATTTCCCCCAAATGGGTACCGTTTGTGTCATAGTATGCCTATATATGCCATATTGTGCCATAATTTCTCCCATTTGTACCTATCGCTAAAATAGGTACAAATTCTCAAATGACAGGTACAAACGGGGTACAAAAGAAGTCGAAAACAGGCATAGGAGGGTGATATCAGGCAAATGAATATATTTGCATAAATCGTTGAAAAAGCGTATCTTGAATGCTAGTTAATGGTGGTGAGTGGGCGTTGATTTTCGGATTTTACTTCCCGATACAAAACCTTCCAAAAATATTCCCCAACAAATCATCCGTGCTGATTTCCCCTGTAATTTCCCCCAAATGGTGTAGCGCCGCCCGGATATCCATCGCCACAAAATCGGCCGTAATGCCGGAAGACAAGCCCTGCAGCACGCGGTCAAGGTCTTCGTAGGCCTTTTGCAGCGCCTCGTAGTGGCGGGCGTTGGCGACGATGGTGCTCTCCAGATTGATTTTCTTTGAGAGCACAGCGTCGTGCAGGCTCTCTTTGAGGTAGTCGATGTTCATCTTGTTGAGGGCGGAAACGGGTACCCAGTGATAGTCAACGGTACTGTTCTCCGGAAAGTAGTGCTCTTTTTTAGTGTAGGGGTTGAGGTCCATCTTGTTGGCGACGACCAAGACGTGGATGTTCTCGTGGACGAGCTTTTCCAGGTCGGCGCGGACTTCTTCGGGCTGCGTGTCCACTACATCGAAGACGTAGACGAGCAGGGCGCTGGATTGGACTTTCTGCATCGTCTTCTCTACCCCGATAGCTTCGATGGTGTCGGTAGCGTCGCGGATGCCGGCGGTATCGATGATGCGGAACTGCACGCCTTGGATGTTGAGGACTTCCTCGATGGTGTCGCGGGTGGTGCCGGCGATCTCGCTGACGATGGCGCGCTCCTCGTTGAGCAGGGCATTAAGCAGGGTGGACTTCCCGGCGTTGGGCCGGCCGGCAATGACGGTGCTGACGCCGTTTTTCAACACATTGCCCAATTGGAAAGAATCGAGCAGGGCTTTGATGATGCGCTGTATCTGCTGTACCAGGGCTTCTAGCTTGCTGCGGTCGGCAAATTCCACGTCTTCTTCGGAAAAGTCGAGTTCCAGCTCGATCAGGCTGGCAAAGTCGATCAGTTCCTGCCGCAGTTTTTTGATCTCATCTGAAAAGCCGCCGCGCATCTGCTGCATGGCGATGGCGTGACTGGATTTGGAGGAGGAGGCGATCAGGTCAGCCACCGCTTCGGCCTGACTGAGGTCCATCTGCCCGTTGAGGAAGGCGCGCAGGGTGTACTCCCCGGGGTTGGCGGTGCGGGCGCCTTTCTGAATGAACAACTGCATCAGCTCCTGTATGATGTAGTCAGAGCCGTGGCAGGAGACTTCCACCACATTTTCACCGGTATAGGAACGGGGCGCAACGAACACGGTAGCCAGCACCTCATCCAGTATACGGCCTTCGTCATTGTGTATGGTGCCGAAATGCACAGTGTGCGAGGCCTGTTGCTCCAGGTCTTTTCCGTGAAATACGCTGTTGGCAATCCGGATAGCGTCTGGTCCGCTGAGGCGAATAACACCGATGGCGCCTATGCCTGAGGGCGTGGCTAATGCAACAATCGTATCCGTAAGGTGGTGGCTCATGAATAATACTATTTGATTTCAACAACAGCAGACTGCCGTTTTGGGTTGGGAGACCGGCAAACTTACGGATAAGAACGGTAAATACAACAGCCCGCCTCGGCAAGGGCCAAAGCGGGCTGCTTCTATCGTTTGCTTTGCAGTAGCTTAGTTTTTCGGGTCAAAGAGGTCGAACTCTACCCGGCGATTACGGCGGCGGCCGGATTGGGTGTCGTTCGTAGACCTGGGCTTTTCGCCTCCGTAGCCTTTGTAGGTCATCCGGTCCGTACTAATGCCTTGCTGCTGCAGGTATTCCATGCAGGCTTTGGCACGGAGCATCGACAGTTGCTTATTGGCTTCCGGGTTGCCCTGATTGCTGGTATGCCCCTCAATCTTAAGATGATAGGTGGGGTAGCGTTGCATCAGCTGGGCGACCAGGTCCAGAGTCTGATGAGAGGAGCTCAGCAGGCTGTAGCTGCCCTGATTGAAGCTCACGTTGTCTACAGCCGTTTTGAGTACCTGCTTGTCCGCTACACTAAGTTCCGGGCAGCCCTGACGGCTCTTCGGCCCGGCTACCTGCGGGCAATCGTCAATATCGTCGGTCAGCCCGTCCTCGTCGGTATCCGGGCAGCCTTTGGCTTCTCCCGGCTTCTCGGGGCAAAGGTCCTCGTGGTTGGCATAGCCATCACCGTCGGTATCCGGGCAGCCTCTAATGGTGCCGGCTTGGTCCGGGCAGCGGTCTTCTGCATCAAGGAAGCCATCCTTGTCCCGGTCGGGCGTTGGGCAACCTTCGTACTTTGACAGCCCTGCCTCATCCGGGCATTTGTCTTTGTCGTCCCCAATCCCATCTCCATCGCTGTCGCGGCAGCCATTGAAGGCTTTGGTGCCAGGAATACTCGGGCATTGGTCTTCAGCATTGGGAATACCATCGCCATCCGAGTCCAGGTTGGTATCATTGGGGTCCGGGCAGCCTTTGTGCTCGGGCGTGCCTTTCTCGTAGGGGCATTGGTCGTGCTGATCAGCAATGCCGTCTTTGTCGATATCCTTGCAGCCATTTAGATTCGGATCGCCGGGCAGGAATGGGCATTCGTCTTCGACGTTGGGTACACCATCTCCGTCACTGTCTACCGTAGGGTCGTTGGGATCGGGTGGTGGAGGGCAGCCATCATTTTTTAGAGCTCCTTTTTCATACGGGCAGCGGTCTGTGGAATCCGGGAGACCATCCCTATCGGTATCCCGGCAGCCATTGAACTCTGCTACACCAGCAATGGTCGGGCAGTCATCCACGGAATCCAGTATGCCATCTCCATCGGAATCGGCACAACCATTGGTGGCTTTGGAGCCAGGGATTCTTGGGCACTCGTCTTCATGATCAGGAACGCCGTCTTCGTCCATATCCGGACATCCTTTTGTTGCTCCGGGGCCTTCCATATCCGGGCAATCATCAAGGCGGTCGGCAATGCCATCTCCATCGCTGTCCGGGCACCCCAGATTTTCTTCAGAGCCCCAGCTATCGGGGCAGGGGTCTTTGTGGTCCGGAAAGCCATCGCTGTCCTTGTCCTGTCCGGTCATACGGTATGCAATACTGGCACCAGCCATGCTATACCAGTCGTTGCGGTTGGGGTTGCCAGTAGCACTTACGCCGTCGAGGTAGTCGTTGAAGACAGGGCGGAAGCCAAACTCGAAGGAGAACAGCAAACGTTCGCTTAGGTCCATATTGACGCCCACGCCAAGGGGAAAGGCTACCTGTGTGTTCGTCGTGTTTTGCTGGTCCCGTGCTGCCTTTTCTTCCATAGCCGGATCTCCCATGACGCTGGAATAATCGGTGGTAAGGTCTGTCATGCCCACGCCAAACCCGGCGAAGGCATAGGGCGAGATGGTCCGGCTGAACCCGCCCCGGTCACCGTATCGTTTGTGGCCCCAGAAATCCCACTGCCCGACGACTGCAATTTCGTTGATCGTGGACTCAAAGCTGAGCCCGCGCTGCGCAAGCTCTTCAGAATCCATATCAGACCCTTCCAGCTTGCCGCGAAGGTAGCTGGCGCGGATACTCAGATTGCGGCTGGCATTGTAACGGATGAAGCCGCCGTAAGCCAGGTTAGTACGGTTGAATTGAATAAAACGGGTGTCGACAAGATCGCCGTAAGCATTCGCCGCCCCGGCAAACAGCCCCACTTCCCAGGGCGCATAATTGTGGACGGTAAGTGCTTCTTCGGGTGTTGCTTCTTTGCGGTTTGCTTCCTGTGCCTGTAGCTGCAAAATAGCCACCAAAAAGGCACCCATGATTAGTGCTTTTAAAGAGAAAAAATGTTTCATAGTGTTGAAAAGTGTTGTGCCTTTGCTAAGGCCGGCAACATGCAGAAGGGGAAGAAACCGGTTGGGGTTGGGAGTTTGAATTCTTTGCATAGGTGATCCGCTTACTTTAGCAAAGTAGTTAGTTAATGGAATTACGGTACAGGGGGTAACGGGGGGAAGTCACCTGTTTTTTGGTAGCGCTGCTTCACCAGTTACACTACCAGCGTCTTGTAGGCTTGGAATGGGGCGTGGTTTATTTTGTAAGAGTAGCGGCGATGGATAGACTAATTACGGCTGAGCATTGCAAAAGTTACAATTGCCTGGGCTCGCTTGCTGATTGTATGCTCCACAAATGTAGATTTTTTATATGGAAAAATAAAACGATGCGAGGTGGTTTTTCAAACAGAAGAATGGGCCTATCAGGCTTTGATTAACATTGCATGCTGCGCGTCGACGAGTACCTCTACCCGGTCACCGGGCTGCAGGCGCCGCAGGTCCTCCATCGTTGCCGGGACGCGCAAGACATTAGTGCCAATAAGAACGCTGACGGAAAATCCACTGCCGGCCTCTTCCAGTTGCAGTACTTCTCCGCTCAGCCTGAACGTTCCATCGCTAACATTCGCATACCGAACGGTTTCCGGCAGGTCGGGCTGAGAAATCTTGCCCTGCCTGAGAGAGATAACCCGGTCGGCAAGTTTAAAAATCTCCCGGTGGTCATGGCTGACGAGCAGCGTGGTGAGGGAGAAGGCCTGATGGACCTGCAGGATGTAGTTCTGCAGCCGCTCCCGCATACGGTTATCCAGGGCGGAAAGCGGTTCGTCCAGTAAGAGGAGCTTGGGACGGCGGACCAGCGCCCGGGCCAGGGCGACCCGTTGTTGTTGCCCACCTGATAATTTGGCCGGATAACGGTCGAGCAATTGCTCCAGTTCTGTGATGCCGATCAGCTCATCTATGATGACTTTCGATTGCCCTTTGCCCAGCCCGTATTCCAGGTTTTCGCGTACTGTCATGTTGGGAAAGAGGGCGTATTCCTGAAAAACCAAGCCAACTTTCCGCTCTTGTATAGGCAGTTGGATACCCCGGGCGGAGTCCAGCCAGACCGTATCATCCACCAGAATGCGTCCCTCCTCGGGCTTTTCCAGCCCTGCCAGGAGGCGCAGCAGGGTGGTTTTTCCACTCCCCGAAGCTCCGGTGATGGCCAGAAATTCCCCAGTCAGAATATCCAGTTGGATATCCAATGTCATGGGGCCTGTGGCCGCGTGCAGGGCTTTGCGCAGTGAGGTCTGAATCATAAGCTATGCCGTTCGGAGCATTCGGCGGTTGATGGTATAAACAAGGGCCAGGATGGTAAAGGCAAATAGCACCAGCACCAGCGCGTACTGATTGGCCATACCGTAGTTCAGTGCTTCCACTTCATCGTAAATGGCGATGGAGGCGACCCGGGTCTCTCCGGGGATGTTGCCGCCGATCATCAGGATGACGCCAAATTCACCTACGGTGTGTGCAAAAGCGAGCACAATGCCGGTCAGTACTGCCGGCTTGATATTCGGCAACTCCACCCGCAGCAGAGTTTGCCAGACCGACTTACCGAGGCTGTAAGAGGCTTCCCGCAGATGCTTGGGCAGGCTTTCAAATCCCGACTGAATGGGCTGCACCATGAAGGGCAGGCTGTAGATCAGCGAGCCTATGACCAGCCCGGCAAAGGAAAAGACCAGGCGGATATTGGCCGTTTCCACCAGCCAGTTGCCCAGTGCCGAGCGCGGGCTGAAAGCGAGCAGCAGGTAAAAGCCCAGTACCGTAGGCGGCAGCACCAGCGGCATGCTGATGAGGGCTTCCAAAATAGGTTTGAAACGGCTTTGGGTACGGGATAGCAAAAAAGCAAGCGGCACCCCTATGAACAGCAGCAGTACGGTTGTGACCGCCGCCAACTGAAAGGTGAGCAACAGGGTTTGTCCGAATCCGCTGTCCATCTATGCGGTCTTTTCTTTGATGATGTTCAGGACTTCCTCCCGCTCTTCCGGGCTGTTGACATTCCTCAGCGCCTCCGGGTTTTCGGCATTCAGCAGTTCTACATTGGAATTGATGAGGACCTTGCGCGGGCAGGAGTAGCCCTGGGCCAGGAATTGCAGCAAAATGGGATAGGCGCGGGGCTCCCATATCGTGATCAGGGGCTCCGGAAACTTGGTAACCGGGCTGTTGAATGCGGTAGCTGCTTTGGATACATTGCGGTAGCCGACCAGTTGGGAAAGCGTGGCGTCATCCAACAGGGGCAGGTCACAGGCGACCACCAGCCAGGCTGCATCCGGATTTTGCCGGAAGGCAGAGAGTATGCCGCCAAAGGGCCCCAGTCCGGTGAAGGTGTCGGTAAGGGGATTTTTCAAGGCTTCGGCCTGATCGGGGCGGCAGGACAGAAAGGTTTCCTTGCAGTAATGCCCGATAAGGTCGGCAACGTGGTCGCGTTGTGGGCGGCCGTGGTACTCAATCAGGCCCTTGTCTTCACCCATGCGCTCGCTTTTACCACCTGCCAGCACCAGCCCGTACAGGGGCGGGGCAGAGGCATTGAGCTCTTTTTCTACAAAAAGCGGGATACCGGCATGGTCCTCCAGCTTCATTTGCGGTATGTTGCTGAAGCCTTCCAGCGCTTCCCGCAGCCAGGGATAGGGCTCCTTGACGCCCTCTGCCAGCAGCACCAGCCTTACATCAGTCAGCCGGTCGAGTTTGCGCCGAAGCGAATCTTCTTTTCGGGGGTCAATGACCACAATCTGCCGTTTGGCTTTGAAGTGGTTGCCATTGACGATGACCGCATCCTGATCGTTGAAGCGCCACCGGAACTGATGGGTGCCCAGCTCCGCTTTCTGATCAAAGCGGTGATAGTGGATTTTGTCTGTATAATTCAGGCAGGCACCGTGCGCCATCGCCCCGTCGTAGGAGGGCTCATCGTCGCCGTGGGCATGGTCGGCGTCGACATACCCTACGTTGTAGACTTCGCTCAACCGGTCGATAATGGCATAGGCCAGCTGCTGAATGTTGCCACAGGGCGTACCCAGTATAGCCCACTCATTGCGATGGAATTCCCCGATTGCCGGGCGGGCAAGCTTGGTGTGTTTTTGGTGCTTCTTCTCTGAATTGGCCATGACATAGAGGTTTGTAAACTGCCGGTTTCAAAATTCGCAATGCTCAATGTAGTAAAAGCGTGGCAAACCCCAATTACCCGGGGCGCTTAAAATCCCGCTTTCCGCCGGTCTTTTCCATGAGCTTGGTCTCTTTAATCACAATATCATGGGAGAAAGCCTTGCACATGTCATATACCGTGAGGGCGGCTACGGTAGCGCCAGTCAGGGCTTCCATCTCCACGCCTGTCTTTGCGGTGATGCGGGCTGTGCAGTCAATGACCACTTCGCGCTGCTCATTCACCTGTATGTGGACCTCGCAGTTGTCCAGCCCCAGCGGATGGCAGAGGGGGATAAGCTCGCCGGTTTTTTTGGAGGCCATGATGCCGGCCAGGACAGCGGTCTGGAACACAGGCCCTTTCTTCGTATGCAGTTCCTGTCCCTCCAGGTGATCCATGATCTCATCGCCCAGCACAACTATGGAACGGGCGCGGGCGGTACGGCGACTGACTTTTTTTGTGCCAACGTCCACCATATTGGGATTGCCTTCGGCATCAAGGTGCGTAAATGTGCTCATTGTGGTCTTGGTTTAACGGTAAAAAAGGAGCGGGAAGACTTCCCCGGCGGCAAAGTCATTGCGCCCGCGGGGCAATTCCAGGAACGCATCGGCGTCCGCGAGGTTGGCCAGATCGCCGGAGCCGCGGCCTTCCATGGGGTGAGCCATGAGGCGGCCGGTAGCGGTATCGTAGTGTGTTTTGACCTGCAGGAAGTACGTCAGGTCGGGCTTGAAGTGGAAGTCTTTGGCCAGCACAGCGTGGGCATAGCCCATCGGCTCCAGTCCCAGACTAGCGCGCAGCCAGGGGCGTACGTAGCGCTGTGTGCACATGAAAGAGGAAACGGGGTTGCCTGGTAGTGCAAAAATGGTGCATTGCCCTTCCACTTCTCCAAACCAGAACGGCTTGCCGGGGCGCTGTTTCACCTTGTGGAAATGCTTCTTTGCGCCCAGCGCTTCCAATGCGGCCGGCACATAATCGTACTTGCCTTTGGAAACGCCACCGCTCAGCAGAATGATGTCGTAATTTTGGATGCAGTTTCCCAGTGCTGTCTTGGTGGCTTCCAGCTCATCGTCAATGTGCAGGCGGTCTGTGGGGATGCCCCAGCGGGACAGGGCCATCTGTATAGTGTAAGCGTTAGAGGTCCGGATTTGGTGGGGCTCGGGCGTGCTCGCTACAGGCACCAGTTCATCTCCGGTGGAGACAATTACGGCTTTGGGCATACGGGCGACTTCCAGCTCGGACAGCCCTACCGTAGCCGCAACGCCAATCTCGGCCGGAGACAGCACGGCACCGGAGGCTACAATAAGATCGCCTGCCTGACGGTCGGTGCCCTGCCCGTGCGCATTTTGGTATGCTTTGACTTTGGCGTCCGGCATGATTTGCGCCTGCCTTTCTTCAATGTGAAGGTCTTCATAGCGGATGACCGTGTCTGTGTTTTCTGGCAAGACCGCGCCAGTCATCACTTCCAGGCAACTACCTGCATCCATTAGCCTCAGCTGTGGGCTACCGGCAGCCTGTATGCCCTCCATAGGAAAGCGGCGTTGCCCTTTCTCATACGCTGCCCATTGAATGGCAATACCGTCCATCGTAACCCGGGTGAATGGCGGGAAGTCGCGGTCGGCCCGGATATCTTGCCGCAGCACGCGCCCACTGCATTGCTCGAGGGGCCGCTTTTCTGTCCCAAAATCCCGTTTTCGGCTGAGGACCAGCTGCGTGGCCTCCTGTATATCGATCATGGTCTTATTGATTAGATGACTGTCTAACAGATGAACTGAGGTTGGGGTTTAGGCATAGGCTAAAGACTGTGCCTGCTGGGGTAGAGCTTCCCGCTCTGCTCCAGCTTATCCAAGAGGCAAACAGCAAATGCTGCCAGGCTACACAAAAAGTGCAATTTGTTATGAATGCTACAGGCTTTCAGGCCCTGCCAAAAGAAAAGCGGGAACAGGCGCGTTGTGCCTGATCCCGCTTCCGGTATCTGATCGAAAGGATTTATACATGCAACGCCCGGTCAGCCGTAGCTGCCAGTGCCGCTTCCTTAGTCGCTTCGGTGTAAGTGGGGTGCGCATGGCTCATCCGTGCGATGTCCTCAGCGGATGCCCGGAATTCCATAGCCGTCACCGCTTCGGCAATCATATCGGCGGTACGTGGGCCGACCATATGCACGCCAAGAACCTCATCGGTCTCCTTGTGGGCTAGGATTTTCACCATGCCCTCGGTGTCGGTGCTTGCCCGTGCCCGTCCCAGTGCCTTGAATGGGAATTTGCCGGACTTGTAGGGGATGCCTGCTTCCTTGAGCTGTTCTTCAGTCTGCCCAACGCTTGCTACCTCCGGCCAGGTATAGACCACACCCGGGATGAGGTTGTAGTCGATGTGCGGCTTTTCACCGGCAATGACTTCGGCGACGAATACGCCTTCCTCTTCAGCTTTGTGGGCAAGCATGGCCCCGCGGATGACATCACCAATGGCGTAGATGTTGTCTACGTTGGTCTTCAGGTGGGCATCTACCTCGATACGGCCACGATCGTCGGTTTGGATACCTACGTTTTCGAGCCCCAGCTTGTCGGTATAAGCATGGCGGCCAATAGCTACCAGGCAGTAGTCCGCGTTGATGGTGAAGGTTTCTTCAGCATCCCGCTTCTCCACCGTTACGGTTACGCTCTTTTTGTTGACTTTGACGTCGCTCACCTTATGCTTGAGGTGGAATTTTACGCCGATTTTCTTCAGCGCGCGCATCAGCTCCTTGCCGCAGTCCTTGTCCATAGTGGGCAGGATGCGGTCCATGAACTCCACGACTTCCACTTCAGTGCCCAGGCGGGCAAAAACAGAGCCCAGCTCCAGCCCGATGACGCCACCGCCTACGAGTACCATGCGCTTAGGCACTTCATCGATATTGAGGGCTTCGGTAGAGGTAATGACCCGCTCTTTGTCATAGTTGAAAGCGGCTGGTACGATGGGCTTGGAGCCCGTTGCGATGATGATCTTGTCCGAGGTGATTTCCTCACTGGAGCCATCTTCTTTAGCAATGCTTACGGTATGCTTATCCACAAAAGAGCCATGCCCGTGGTAGACGTCGATTTTGTTCTTTTTCATCAGAAACTCCACGCCTTTGACCGTTTGGGCCACCACTTCATTTTTGCGGTTGATCATTTGCGGCATATTGACCTTGAGGCTCTTGAGCTCAATGCCGTGCTGCTCAAATTTTTCCCTGGCATTGTGGTAGTGCTCAGAGGAGTCGAGCAGGGCCTTGGAAGGGATACACCCTACATTGAGGCAGGTGCCACCGAGGCTGTTGTAGCGCTCGATGATAGCTGTCTTTTTCCCTAACTGTGCAGCCCGGATGGCTGCCACATAACCGCCCGGCCCGGAGCCGATTACGGTAACATCGTATTTCATGGCGTCGTTTTTTATCAATGAATACCAAAGGTAACCCTGAAGGGTTGATCAAAAAAGCGTCAACCCCATCAATGGTTTGTAAAATTTGTAAATGTACGGGCACAAGTTCAGCCTATACCAGCCTTAGGACTTATCACCATCCCCCTTGTTCCCGTTATTGTTGTTATTGCCACGGCCTCGTCCGCCTTTGCGGCGGCGGTTGCGTGAACGGCTCTTGCCATCGCCTTTTTTATTATCCTGGCTGCCTTTATCGTCGCCCTTCTTGCCGGAGCTGTTGCTGCCTTTGTCCTGGCTGCCCTTGTTTTGTGCCTGGCTATTGTTGCTTCCCCTGGAGGTGCTGTTGCCGCCTTTGCCCCGGTTGCCCGGCTTTTTCTTGTTCTTTCGGCGCTTTTTGGAACGCTTTTCCTCTGGTAATTCTATTACGCCAGTTACGTCTTCAAAGCCCATATCGACCTCTTCCTCACTATCGGCCTCGAAGATGACCTGCAGGCTGACCAGGTCAGCGGGTTTTTCGCCTTTCCGGTTCATGGCTTTGATGTCCTTCACGCGGCTGGCCTCAAGGGTGTAGAGCTTTCCCCGGCCGGAATCTTTCTGATAGGCATAGTACATGAGCCCTTTGAAGATATCCGTCTTAACGAGTATGGCTGTACCTGCTTCCGTCTGCAGTTTATCAGCGTTTTTGGGGAACTGCTGCAGGGCATCGAGATAGGTATCCAGTTCATAATTGAGGCAGCACTTCAGGCGGCCGCACATGCCGGATAGCTTGGACTGATTGATCGCCAGGTTTTGGTAGCGGGCAGCAGCGGTGGTGACAGACTTGAAATCCGTCAACCAGGTGGAACAGCATAACTCCCGCCCGCAGGACCCCAGTCCGCCAATGCGGGCAGATTCCTGCCGGGCACCAATCTGCCGCATTTCAATCTTCACCCGGAACTCCTTGGCATAGTGCCGGATGAGCTCCCGGAAATCGACCCTTCCGTCGGCTGTGTAGTAGAAGGTGGCCTTGCGCTTATCGCCTTGGTATTCCACATCGCCGATTTTCATCTCCAGCTTTAGGTTGCGGGCAATGGCGCGGGCGCGGACCATGGTCGTCATTTCGAGGCTCCGGGCTTCTGCCAGGCGCTCCAGGTCCCGCTCATTGGCTTTGCGGATGATCTTGTGGAGGACATCCTTTTCGGAGGTCTTCTTTTTCTTCATCTGCAAGCGCACCAGCTCTCCCGACAGGGTAATCCTGCCGACGTCGAGCCCGGTGCCGGTCTCCACCACCACATCATCGCCGGTAATAGAGCGGGTGTGGTCCTGATTGCGGTAAAACCCTTTGTGCGCACCGTTTTTGAAGCTGACTTCCACGATATCGAAAGGGTCGGTATCCACGACGTCCATGCTCGAAAGCCAGTCGTAGGTATTGAGTCGGTTACAGCCCCCGGTAGCGCAGCCGCCATTGCTTTTGCAGCCGTTTGGGGTGCCTGTTCCGCATGTCGTACATCCTGTACATCCCATAATGTCAATTGTCAATTTATATGAACGGACGCCTCGCGTGCTAATACAGCCGCTGGGCGCTCAGGCCCTTGTAGGTGTCCGGTTGCTTTCGTTTTAGGATATGGTTCATTTGTATGGACGCATCGAGGAAGAGCACTTTGGGATTGGCATTGCGCTCTACCGCAAAGATGCAGTCGCTGAAGAGTTGCATCAGCTGTTCTGCCTGATCGAGGTCCATCACGCCGGCCATCTTTTTGGCCGACTCTAACTCCTGGTTTTGCAGCCGTACTTTCACTTCCGGGCCTGCTGCGATGAGCAGGGTGATTTCCCGGAGGAAGTGCAGGGCGTACTGCAGGAAATGCTTTTGGTTTTCTCTGCCTTGCCCGGCAAAGTCTTCCGACCATTTGACCATTTTAACGGGGTTGCCCTGATAGCCATTGCGCATCCACTGTAAAAATAGCCGGGCGTGGTCGTTTTCGTTATGTTGAGCCAGTTTCAGGGCTTCATTGTAGTTGCCATTGGCCAGATAGGCGATACCGGCAGCCTGTGCTTCAGCCACCCCGCTTTGCACCAGCCTCTGCTGAATGGCTTCGTCGCTCAGGGCGCGCACGTTCACAATCTGGCAGCGGGAGAGGATGGTGTTCAGAATGAGTTCCTGCCGCTCAGCTACCAGCACAAACAGGGTACGCTCGGGCGGCTCCTCGATGAGCTTGAGCAAGCGGTTGCCCTCTTTGCCCAGGTATTCCGGCAGCCACAGGATAAGCACTTTGTGGGTGCTTTCAAAGGTTTTCAGGCTGAGCTTGCGGATGATGTTTACGCACTCCTCCTTAGTGATATTGCCCTGTTTGTTCTCCGCACCGATGTGCTGCAACCATTCATTGGCATTGAGGTAGGGGTTTTCGGCTATAGCAGACCGCCACTGCGGCAGAAAGGCTTCACTGGTCATCTTGCTGCCCACAGTAGGGTAGGAAAAGTGGAGGTCAGGATGGACAAGCTTGCTTGCTTTGATGCAGCTGGGGCATTTCCCGCACGCATCGGATTCGTTGGGATTAGCGCAAAGCACATACTGCGCAAAGGCCATCGCCATCGCCAATTTACCCGAACCCTCGGGGCCGAGCAATAGCAGCGCATGGGGCATACGGCCGCCACTGGCCATAAGCCGGAGCCGGTCTTTTACTGCGGGCTGCCCTATGATGTCGCTAAAGCGCATGCCTTATGCTGATTTAGCGCTGAGCAGGAAAGGTGAGGATCAGGAAGTTATCCAGGAAAGTATACGGTCATCAAACGGGCTGACTGAAGAAGGGTAGGCGGCTTGGAGCTGCCCGGTTTCATCAATCAGGAATTTATGAAAATTCCATTGTACGGCGTGGTCGAGCACGCCATTTTCGGCTTTGTGCTGCAGCCATTGGTAAATGGGGTGGGGCGACTTTTTGATGCCGATTTTGGCGGTCATCGGGAAGGTCACCCCGTAGTTGCGGTCGCAGAAAGCCTGAATGTCGGCTTCGCTGCCCGGCTCCTGTCCTCCAAAATCGTTGCAGGGGAAGCCGATAACGACCAGTTTATCGTTGAATTCGTCGTATAATTCCTGAAGTTGCTGGTACTGCGGGGTGTAGCCGCATTCCGAAGCAACATTAACTACTATGATTTTCTTTCCCGAAAATTCGGAAAAGTCGATCTGTTGTCCACTGATGCTGTCCACCTCAAAGGTGTGAAAATGCCTCACGGTATTTGCTGTTCAGCGTATTAATAATGCGGGCTAAATTACGCTTTTTGGGGAGGATTGAAAAGGTTTGCGTGTCTTTTCGCTTTGCATAGCGGAGAACTTCCCGGTCTTTTTCCAACCAAGCCTGCCCTTTTTTGTTGTGGTAGGCGAATCTAATCCAAATCAAGCATGAGAGTAGCTGTTTTCCGTCGCGCCCATTTCAATGCCGCCCACCGGCTGTACAATCCCAACTGGAGCGATGAGAAGAATCAGGAGGTCTTCGGGCTGTGCAATAACCCCAACTACCATGGCCATAATTACGAACTGGAGGTCAAGGTAAGCGGAGAAGTAGACCCTGTGACGGGCTACCTGATCGACCTGAAAGTGCTCAAAGACATCATCAAAGAGCAAATCGAGCGGCGCTTCGACCATAAAAACCTGAACCTGGATACCGAGGAGTTCAAAAACCTCAATCCTACTGCCGAAAATATCTGTTACGTGATCTGGCAAATCCTGCGAGAGCACCTGGATGAGCAATACGACATCGGCGTGCGCCTGTATGAGACGCCACGGAATTATGTGGAGTTTCCGGCCTGACCTGACTGTTGAGCGCTCAAATCTAACGTTTAAAATTAGGTGGCTGTGGGTAAAAACACCAACCAAATGTTTGCTGGACAGTTAGGGTGGTCTTTTTCTCCGTACGCGATAGCTGTGCGAGGGCGTAAACCAAATTGTCGCAGCTGACGTGGATTTTTTTAAGTAAATCTTTCGATCGATAAGTGCGACCCCGCTGGGGTCGATTCCAAGATTTAAGCTTGTTTACTGATGTACGACCCCCAATAGGGGTCGGCTATTAGTAAAAAAAACAGCAATCAATATTTTTAATTGACGCCGTAGGTGTCAAACATACCGAAGAAAATGAGAGCCGATGCGACAATCCGGTTTGCGCCCCGCGAAGGGATACATCGAATCATCAACTATCAGATGGGACATCAATGGGCCGCGTGAGCGACAATTTGGTTTGCGCCCCTGGGCGAAGGCGGGCCAAAGCGCTCTGGCATACACCCAAAGGGTTTCACCTGATCCCTTCTATCTTGTCTTTATATACATTGACTAATTTGTAACTACCTTTCGCAAGCGAAAGGTCAGTTAGTCATATCAAATATCAGGCTGCCACATCTTTTATCCGGTAATTTTTATTCATCATTTCAAGTGCAAATTTCTTGCAGGCCTCAATGTCGCCTTTTTCTAAAATCGGATATTGTTCTAAAATTTCCTCTTCGGTTGTTCCATTAAACAAATACTCCAGTATAGTTTGAGCTGTAATTCTTAATCCCCTTATTGTAGGTTTACCATCACATAGCTCAGCATCTAATGTAATTCTCTCGAATATATATTCCATCTTCTTTTTTTTTAGCTATACAATTCTTCAGGGTTGTTAGTTCCCTTAATTAAGCCTGGCAAGATTAAGGCTGTGTTGGGACTTTAGTAATCTAACTCACCTATAATGCTTAGTTTGATTAATTGGCAGGATGAAAATACCAATCATTCATAATAGTTGTGCTATTCATAGAAAAAAAAGCCCCTGCGGCAATCCACAGAGGCTTTTTAAGCTGGTAAGGCTGTAAAATTTACGGACGCACGGAGCTTTTCTTCAGGCGCAACGTCTTCACGATGCCCTTGTTGTTGTCCACCATGCTAGCCAGGTACAGACCATTTGGCAGGTCACCGATGTAGTACCGCTGCCCGGGCGCTACGTTGAAGCTGCGCATCTCACGGCCCAACACATTGTACAGTACCACCCGGTCTACGCCATTGCCACCGCGGATGTTGAAGTAATCAGCGGTTGGGTTGGGGAAGACGGTGAGTGGGGTGGTGTTGAGGTCGTTGGTGCTGGTGACTACGAGTGCTTCGAAATCATAGAGCCCGGTAGTAATCAAGTCATCAGGCGAATTGGTATCAGACAATTCGACAACAACACGTCCAGTTCCTGCAACACCCCTTGGCTTAACATGGATATCCAGGTTAGTAGACGCTCCAGGTTCCAGCGGCACGGGGATTTCGATTTCACCGGGCACAAAATTTGAAAAAATATCTTTATTATAGCAGAGATTCAGATCACAAACCTGTACCTCCCATTCTGCAGGCATGTCTTCGATGATCCGATTCCAGCGCAGTGAAACAGGACTATCTCCCGCGTTAGTTACTGTAGCATAACCAACTAATTCATACTCGTTATCACTTAAGTCGATGAAGTCAGAAACACTGATACTGTCTGGCTGATAAGAAAGGGTGATTTGTGCTTCGATACTTATCGTAAACAGCAAAAGGAAAGATAAAAGGAGTAGATTTTTTTTCATCAGCTTATATTGATTGGCTTAGTTTCAATAGAAATATTCTTTCACGTTACAAAAGTACCGAATAAACGGGCATACTCCAAACGCTTAACTCTTAAACATATCTAAAAGTCCTCTGCGCTACAAAATAAAACAGGAGCTGCGGATCATTGTCCACAGCTCCTGAGTGTGCTGCTTCAGGTAAGCAAAGAGCTTATTACTTCACAACAGTAACACGCTTGGTGAGCGCGCTATCAGGTGTAGATACGCGAATCAGGTACAAACCAGCCTGATGCGGAGCCCAGCGCAACTGGTGCGCACCGGTGCCAAGTGCTAGATTTGCAGCAAGTGTGGTGATGGCTTTACCGGAAATGTCGAATACTTCTACAGTAACATCGCTTTTTTCCACGAGGGTGAAGTCGACATAAACCAGATCAGTTGCCGGATTAGGGTAAGTAAAGACTTTACCTTCCAGTTTGTTGGCTTCATCAGCACTTACTACAGTACCGCTTTCTACGGTGATATTATCCAGGAAGAGGTTGTTGCCCCAATCTGTCTGTGCAGAGAAGCGAACATTCAGCTCAGCTGTACCATCATAAGCACTCAAATCTATAGTGTCTGCTGCCCAGTCACCACTGCCGGCAATGAAGAACGGCTCGGAGGCTGGAGCAGTTGCAAAGCTTGCGCCCCCCTCATTGTAAACGGTAGTCCATGTCGCACCGCAATCTTCAGATACGGAAACAATGAGACGGTCATCGGTCGCAAAGCCTGCATACTGAGCAAATGCATAGTCAAATGTGATGATCGCATCTGTCATTTCCGTCAAGTCAAGCTTGTCAAAAATCAGGTGAGACTGCTCTCCGGAGTTGTTCCACTGGTAGAAATTGGCAAAAATGGCTTTGTTTGATTCTCCATAAGCACCGATCTGCCCACCTTGCTGGAAGTAAGTCGCGTTAACAACGCCCATACGGTCAGGTGCACTTGCTTCAATAAGAGTATTGGCTGGTGTCCCGAAGTTAGGTGTCGTCTCAAAACCTTCTGCATGCTCAGTGGCAAATGGCGTATCAGATAGGGTGAAGACCTCGACACTATTCACAAGCTGGTTCATTTGGTTGTAGTCAGGCAAGCCATTAACAGCCGTTACTTCAAAAGCAACTTCAGTGGCACCCGGATCAACGTTGATCGCTGCAAAGTCAATGGTGGTAGATTCTCCCTGAGCGAGGACACCTTCCCAGGTTTCCGTAGCCATAGGCGTACCATTCACGATCATTTGGACTTCAAGCGTAGTCACCTCATTCTCAGAGGCGTTCTCGATATCTGCAGAAGCAGAGACTTCATATTCGCAATAGCTGCTTGGAGTCTGTATGCTCAGGTCCAGCGCTACATCACCATAGCCTGCAGGTACACCAAGGGTTTCACTGATTTCAGACTGGTACACCTCCTGAGAAGAGTTGTTTTGTACGAAACCAATTGCGCCAAGCTGGCTGTAGTCATAAATATAGTCTGGAAGTGCTACTGCAAACTCCAAAACAGTTGAGTCGCCTGCAGCAATAGCGCCAAGAGAAGTGCCGTTTGCATTGGGGAGCATCTTGCGCATCACATTGTAGAAGTCTGCTTCATCAGTAGAACCAGGAGGCTCAGGGAAGATCAGCTCCTGCTCAATAATAGAGATATGGGCAACAGTATTGCCGGGGTTAAACTCCTCTGCAGAAACGTTTTTGATTACAGCAGTGATGAACATAGAGTCCAGGTCAGCAGAAATGCTGTGGCTCATATCCATTTCGATAGGCGTCATCTCAGCGTGGATGTTGTCAATCTGACCAACGGTTGCCTGACCGGCAGTTCCGGCATCAAGCGTACCGCCCATGATGACATTAGGTACACCCGTAACACCATAGTAGTCTACACGGGACTGTACTTCATCGGGGTTTTGCTCATTCATAGGGTCAAAGCCTGGCCAGGAAGTTTGATACTTAATAGTTACCAGCTTTTCCCAGTTGTCAAACAACATGTTGTTGAAAGCTGGGTTTTGTGCCGCACAAGGAGGGCAGGAGGCCTGAGTGAAGTGTTCTACAAGTACACGCTTTTGTACCTGCGCAGTCGTTTCAGTCGCCTGCAGCATAAATAATGCGAGAATAAAGAGTATAGCTGCTCTCATACCTAAAAAAGGATTTAGTTAATATTCTGAAATAAAATCATGGCAACGGGCTTTCCCGCCACCAATTACTAGCGCAGCAAAGCTAAAGTAAAAATTGGATTTTGGGTCAGGGTGGTAGTTACTGTTTTTAAGAATGTACAGTTTGTTTGCCGCTTTTCTATGATTTGTAACCTTTCTGACATTTAAGAACGGGCATAGTCGGGCCCGGAGCACCCCTGCTTTATGGAGATGAGATGGGCATTCAGAAGCCGAAATTATAGCAATGACTCCTGTTGGAATACATACCAAAACCGCTCTGGTAAGGAGAAGGCAAGTTAGATCCTCTCTTAGTACAGCAGCCCAAACATCCAAAGCGGGATGCGCTGTGGTTGAGCGGTGGCAGCAGAATCGACAACTACGTAATGATGAGGGGCAGTGCCGATTTGTTTGGCCTCTTTGTTGGGGCCGCCGATTTCAAACCCGTATTCCTGCCCGGGCAAAGCGAACAGGAAGTCCCCCTTTTTGGGCAGTAACAGCTGAGCCGGTGCAGCGCCCTGATGCGTGAGGGCATGGAGTTGATTGTAGAAAAAGGTTTCCCGCAGCGTTCCGATTGCGGTATCTGATTTTGTTTAGCCGATTAAACAGAAATGCTAAAAAGTGTTCAGTGGATTAAACAAAATTAGCTTCTTTCGCTGGGGTAGAGCTTCCTGCTCTGCTCCAGCTTATCCAAAACCAACGTTGCCGTTTCCTTACCGGTAAATCGCCCGCCGCAGCGCCCGCCAGTGCTTTTTCGTCATACGCCCGGGAGTAAACAGGCAGATGCCCGCTGCGCCGTTATCCATAGAGACCTGCACTGCCGCTCCCAACTCCTCCGGGATCAGCCCGTGGTTTTCCGGGTCCGGCTGCCGGGCCTTGCTCTTCGGGTCCGGGCAGATGAACAAACCGCTGATAAGCGAAGCCCGGCCGTCAAGTGCTTCCACACCCTCTGCTGTCATCTCGCCGATCCATTCCACATCTTCCAGGTAAAAATCATTGTAGAGCATGGGGAAGACCTGATCAAGGTCCCATTGGTCCCATTCCTGCCGCACGATGCGCTTGGCTACGGAGTGCGGGCCCGGGAAAACGGCAGCGTTGATGCGCTTGTCCTTAGCATGCACCTGCTCTGCCAGCCGGTTGACGATACTCGTAATCAGATCGTAACGGTACTGCTTCCAGGCTTGCAACTGCGTGGGGTCTTCCACCGATTGGATATCGATGCCGCTCTGCTCCTCGAAGCCTGAAGTACAGCGGTCGCAGTAGCAATAATCGTACTTGGGGTACTCTTTGTCCATCACCAGGCCGTACTTGTCCCACAGCCCGCGTGCCAGGATGACGTCCGGGAAGCGGATGTAGTCGAGGTGTACCGCAGCTACCTGCTCCACTTCAGCGACGCTCGTGTACAGCTCCTCCAGAAATTGGTATACGCCGGGTTCATTCGGGCACAGGAAAGTATAGTACGGCACATAAGCAGGCTTGTCATAAGCCGACTCCCCGGCCCGGTTGACAGCGTACCATTCCGGCTTCAGTTCGGGGCGGGGCTTTTGCACCATAGTGGGGATCCAGGCGTGGAGCCCGAGGCCGGCGGCTTGCGCCAGTTTCCCAATGCGCGCGTAGTCAGCCGGGTCCTGTCCGCCGTTGTACATGAGGGTGTCCACCCCTTTGGCTTTCCAGTCGCTCAGGGTTTGCAGCACTTCATCGTCGGTTTTGTCATTCAGCCCGCCATCCCAGGCGTAGACCGGGATTTTACTGGCACTGGAAGTCGGGGAGAGGGAAGAACAGCTTTGCAATAAGCCGATGCTGAGCAACAACAAGCCCAGGAAAAGGGTAGAGGGTAACCGCATGATTTGTTTTTTGCCTGCCAATATAGGAAAAGAAAATTTTTAGTATTGCCAATGCGCTTTTGATCTGTCCCCGTAAAGACATCAATCCTGTACAGTCTGCCTTTTTCCCTTCGGTCTGCTTATATTTGAATCCAATGCGTTTTAAATACTGTACCACTTATGCATATCGCCATCCTCGGCAACGGCATTAGCGGCATTACCGCTGCCCGTTTTTTACGAAAGCTGACCGACCATCAAATAACGGTGATTTCGGCAGAAACCGATCACTTCTTTTCCCGCACGGCACTGATGTATGTCTACATGGGGCATATGCGGTACGAGGACATCAAACCCTACGAAGACTGGTTTTGGGAGAAAAACCGCATCGACCTGAAGCGGGGATACGTGGAGCAGATCGATTTTGAGCAAAAACAGCTGCATTTCCGCGAGGGCGATCAGTTGGGATACGACAAGCTCATCCTTGCCCTTGGCTCCACCCCCAATAAGTTTGGCTGGCCGGGGCAGGACCTGCAGGGCGTGCGAGGGCTGTACAGTTATCAGGATTTGGAATACATGGAAGCGCATAGCGAGGGCTTGGAACGCGCCGTCATCGTGGGCGGCGGGCTGATTGGCATCGAAATGGCAGAGATGTTCCACTCCCGCCATATTCCGGTCACCTTTTTGGTAAGAGAGTCGGCCTATTGGAATGCTGTGCTGCCCAGGGAAGAGTCCGAAATGGTGACCCGCCACATCCGGGAGCACGGCATCGACCTCCGTTTGTCCACCGAGCTGAAGGAGATCGAGGACGATGGGGAAGGGAGGGCTTGTGCGGTGATCACAGGTGCGGGGGAACGGATTGATTGTGGCTATGTGGGCCTTACGGCGGGCGTACATCCCAGCATCAGCTGGCTGAAAGAAACGGCTCTGGAAACGGACAAAGGCATTTTAGTTGACGACTACCTGCAGACCAATCTGCCGGATGTCTACGCTATCGGCGACTGCGCACAGATACGCCACCCCAAGCCTGGCCGCCGCCCGATCGAAGCTGTTTGGTACACGGGGCGCATGATGGGGGAGACCGTGGCGCATACTATCAGCGGGCGGCCTACAGAATACGACCCAGGCATCTGGTTCAACTCCGCCAAGTTTATGGATATCGAATACCAGGTGTATGGCGATGTGAGCGGTCGAATGCCAGACCACTACGCCTCGGTCTACTGGGAGCATGCCGATGGGCGCAAGAGCATCCGCATTGTCTACGACCAAAACACGCAGGAGGTGGTCGGCTTCAACCTGATGGGCGTGCGGTACCGCCACGAAGTCTGTGAGCAGTGGCTGTCGCAAAAGGCATCCGTTGAAGCGGTCCTCCAACACCTCGGGCTGGCCAATTTCGACCCCGAGTTTTACCAGCAGTTTGAGCGCGAAGTGGTGGCGCAGTACAATCAGCAGACGGGCCGGCACCTGAAGCTGCGGCAAAAGCGGGGGCTGTCCCGGGCTCTGGCCTTTTTACGGGGGCGGGCCTAGCACTTTCTATTTCAAACCGATCAATAATCATCCATGCATACTTTACAAAAAATCGGACTGGCACTATTTGCGGCGGCATTACTGTTGTTTACTGCAACCCTGGGGTTGGAAAAATACGAGCTGTCGGAGGCGCGGCTGAGCAATGCCATTGACAATACGTATCACGTGGATGCCATCGTTGCGGCCGCTAAAGAGGAAGGCATTCTGGGCAACAACTATGCATCAAGTTTCAGCTTTGTGCCGGTGGTGGAAGATTTGTTCCGGGAAGCAGGGGCAAACTTAAAGACTACGCCCCCGGCCAACTTCCCGGCAGATGGCAACCGTGCCGATTACGAGCTGCCTTCCTGGAAAGCCAAAAACTACCTCCTGCCGGTGGTGAAAAAAGCCAGTACAGGGCCCGTTTCCGCTCAGCCGGTACTGTTTTGGTGGCTGACTATTGGCCTGGGGATACTGGGCGGGCTGCTGTACATACTGCCTAAGTTCAATCTCATTCCCGGCATTAAGCACGACCATCTTTACCACCGCAGCCTCACCCGGGGTTTGCGCCTGAGTGTGCGTGGCTTTTTCCTTGGAGCTACTATTTTGGGTGTGCTGGTGTACGGCATTTACTACATGGGCAAAGACTATTTCTGGCCGGGCATCACGGTGCTGATCGGACTGTTGATCACCGGGCTGGTATTTTGGGTGCAGCGTTCTGCCTGGCGCACCCCGGCTAAGTCTGCAGCACCGGACATTACGGGCTGGCTGGGCGTAGGGGCGGGCTTGTACCTTATCGCTTTTTATGTGCTGCTGTACTGGTCGCCTCAGCACATCACGAGCTGGATGCTCCTGGCAGACCCGCTGAGCTACACTTTGAATGGGGGAGAAGCCAGTCAGTGGTTTCTCTACGGTATGTTGTACACTTTGGTCATCCTGGTCATGGGCGTGCGTATGTTTGCCAAGTACATGCACAACAAATATCAGCAAATCCGTACGGCATCGGTGATGTTTTTTCAGACGGCCTTTGCGTTTCTGATTCCGGAAATATTAGTGCGCCTCAACTATCCGTATTACGACTTTAAGAACATCTGGCCGCTCAACTACACCTTCTTTTTCGACTGGAACCTGGACAACCTCATCAACAGCGGGGGGCTGGGCATTTTTATGCTGGGTTGGGGCATTGCGCTGATTGTACTGGGCGTGCCCATCATCACCTATTTTTACGGTAAGCGCTGGTACTGTTCCTGGGTGTGCGGCTGTGGAGGCCTGGCCGAGACGGTGGGCGATCCTTACCGGCAATTGTCTGACAAAAGCCTTCGCGCCTGGCAGTACGAGCGTTGGATTATCCACGCGGTTCTGGTCTTTGCGGTAATCATGACCATGGGCGTGCTTTATTCCTACCTGCCCAAAAATGAAGTATGGTTCAGCCGGGGCAACTTCCTGCTGCTTATGATATTCACTTTAGCCGGCGCCATGGGCTACGCCTGGTACCGCTGGCGGAAAGGAGGCGTGGACATCGGTGCTACGGGCATGTATGTGGGGCTGGGCGTTACCGTCCTGCTCATCGGCATCTCAGGCTACCACTGGGCAACGGAAAGCGAGCAGTTTTTCTTTCTCAGCAGCGGAGAGACCCGCCAATGGTATGGCTTCCTGATTGGGTCGGCTTTTGCAGGCGTGGTGGGCACTGGGTTTTACCCCCTCATGGGCAACCGGGTATGGTGCCGGTTTGGCTGCCCGTTGGCTGCCTATCTGGGCTTGGTGCAGCGGTTCAAATCTCGCTTCCGCATCACCACCAACGGCGGGCAGTGCATCTCCTGCGGCAATTGCTCTACCTACTGTGAAATGGGTATCGATGTGCGCTGGTATGCGCAGCGGGGGCAGGATATCGTACGGTCGTCTTGTGTAGGCTGCGGGGTCTGCTCGGCGGTCTGCCCGCGCGGTGTACTCCGGCTGGAGAACAGCAGTGTGGATATTGATGAGCGGGCTACGGAAGTGCGGGCGCTGCACATTTCGGAGGAGCGTGGGGTGGAGTTGTACTAGCAGTTGATGATGGTTACTGTTACAGTTCATTTGATAAACATGTACGTTACCCGCGCCGTCTGGTTTATCGGTAAGGGTTAGCGCTTGGATTTCGTCGTTCATCGAATAGTAAAACGATTAGAAGCTTTTTTCCATATTTCCGATAATAGAGTTTTCTATTCTTATCGACTTTATACTGCCGTACAGTTTTATAGCGTTTTGTTCTTCTTCCAATTTCCGGATACCGGCTTAGTTTATCGATGCATTCAAGTACGCTGGTTAAAAAATTTTCAGCAGTCGAAGGAGAATGGTGTTCTTCCAGGTATCCAATTATTTCATCAAGGCTTTCCAATGCCTTTTTGTTCCAAACTACTTCCCTAGCCATTGCCTGTACTTCTGAATTACAACATCATGGGTGATATGGTTAGCAGGGTCTGCACTTTCGGTAATGGCTTGCTCCAGTTCCGCTTGTTCTGTTTCGCTGAGTTCATCCCAGAAGTCCGTATCTGATTTGACCCGGTTGCCAATGAATTCAGTAACCAGTTTCTTGAGCTCCTCCAGGGATTCGACATCATCAATATTGGCTATCATCTCTAATATTCCACCTTTGATTTCTAAACTGCTCATATACGGACCATTTAAGTGGTTTTTGCTGTACTTAAACTTTACAACTTTGAAGAACAAGTTTTCTGATAAATCAGTTTCGAAATACCTTCTTTAAGCAGAAAAGCCAGGCTGCTTTCAAAAATAGACCTCAACCCGAGCAGTAAGCCACCAGGATCTGCCATTCCAAAAGCAACCTGCCTCCATTCTTTAATCCGCCGTACGAATCACCGTAGACCGCTGAATCCAGCAAGGCACAAAAAAGGATTCACCCGCTTTGAGGTTGCGGATGAAGACATCTTCCCGGTTCGGCATATACTGCCGGTAGCGGCCAATGAATTTGTTGGCTTCTTCGCTTACAGAGGGGTCTACCTGTTTGGCCTTCTGCCAGGCATCAATAGCCGGCCAGGTGACGATTTGACTGTCCCAGCCCCGTCCAGGGCCACAAAGCGGGCCGCTTGAGGCATACAACCGGCCGATGAGGATATAGGGCTCGCCCCAGTCCCCGCGGATTTCTGCGGCGCGCTCCGCCCACTGCCGGGCTTTGGGGAAGTTGCGCAGATGGACTTCGTAGATTTTGGCATTGTTGAGGGCGTACTTGGCCTGCTTTTCGACGGACTCCTCCTCTTCAATCGCTTTCTCAAAGGCGACGATGGCTTTGGCATACTCCGCTTCCCGCAGATAGATGTAGGCCGAATCGGCCTTGCCTGCTTCCGGGCGGCAGTTTTCATTGCCGATGCGGATCAGTTGCTTCATGCGTTCGTCATCGGTGGAGCATTCGGCAAACTTCAGGCGGCTGTATACGGTACGCACCACATCGCAATCCGTAGGGTTGGCCTCAAAGTCGGGATAGTACTTGTCCATGTAGTAGTCGCAGGGGTAAAAGCCTTTGACCGTCTCGAAGTACTCCAGCCGTACCGGTGTGTATTCTTCGATGATTTTCCAGCGCTCACATGCTGTGCCTTTGCACTCTTTCAGTCCTTTCTCGATCATGGCCCGCAGAATGCCCTGGTATTTATAGGCTTGCTCTTTTTCAATTTTACCAGCGTCGTATAAGTCTACCAGCAACGAAGCCATGGGATTGACATCAAAGTCCGGAGCATCCAAGCTGTCAATGTCGATGGATTCCTTAAAAAGAGCGTAAATTTCCTCCTTGGTAGCACGGCCCGGATATTTATAGAAAAGATCGAATGCTTTGCGCCCTTTGATATAGCCGCCCTCCGGATAGCAGCGGTCGATCTCATCGTAAATGTTGAAGATCGTGTCCACATAGGCGTTCTTCAGCGCCTCATCCTGGGTTTGGCTGATGAAGTACTCGTAGAAGCGGATGCCATCGGCATAAACGGTATTGCGTTGCCCATCGGCTGCGGGAGCTACCGCATAGACCTTTTTCCACAGTGCAAACGCCTGATCCCAGTCGCCGGCCCGCAAAAAGTCACGGTAAAGCACGTAGTTGGTCTCCGCATCGTCCGGGCTTGGCGCGTCGCGGAATTTAGGGCAGGGGCTGAGGTCTTCCTCCGGTTCCGGCGCGGGTGCAGGAACTTCAGTTGTCGTTTCGGTTACAGGCTCTGTCGTCTTAGGCGTACAGGCAGCGGCGAGCAGAAGCAGTGCCGCGAATGCCCACCAGCGTTGATTCATTATCATTATCCCTTTGATTTTTGCTGAAACATACGCAAAAATAAAGAGTTTATCAGGACGGTCTGATGGATGTTGGGGATAGATTTCCCACCTAAGCCATTTTGAATGCTGCCTGCCCTTTACCTTAGAATGGCAATTTCTCCGGTTTGCACCTGTTCTTCACCATCGCAAACCCATTGCAAGGCATATTGCACCACACCGGCGTTCACGGGCTCTCCCCGGTAGAAGCCATCCCAGCGCTGAAAGGGGTCTTGGGTGGCAAAAATACGGTTGCCCCAGCGGTCATAGATTTCAAAGGTTAGCAGCTCCGGTATAGCGTAAGGGTTACTGATGCCGTAGGTGTCGTTCAGCCCATCGTTGTTGGGCGTGAAAGCCGTCGGCAAAAAGATGGTATTACAATCCAGGTCGTCCGGGTCAATTACATTGAAGACGATGCGGTCGCGGGCGATACAGGAAGTTACCGTATCAGAAATGGTCACTTCATAGCTGAGCTCACCGGCTTCGGTTGGCGTGATGACGGGCTCTGCTGCGAACGGATCAGAAACGCCATCCGTGGGCGACCAGCTAAAGACCGTGCCGCAGGTTTTGCTCAATTCCACATTGAAGTCATCCCCCAGAAAGAGGTTGACGATGTTGGCGTCCCGCTCGATACGGTCCGGGGCATCGTACAATTCGCGGACTTCCAGTTCATTCAGGGCACGGTTGTACACCCGTAGCTCATCGATCAGTCCGTTGAAGGGGAATTCCGTAGCATTTTTGCAATCGCTGTCGCCAATGATGAGGTCCCCATCGTTGTTCACATTGATGCGCTCCAGGGTGCTGAATACATTGATGAGCTCCCCGTTGAGGTGCAAGCGTACCCGCCCGCCCTGCCGTACGATCGTCAGGTGTTGCCAGCAGCCCGTATTGGTGATTTGGTGGGTGGCAATGGTCCTCCGGTCATTGGTTTCGAAGAAAAATGCGCTGATAGTCCGGCTGGAAGGCGTGTAAATGATGTAAAACTCATTGCCGCCGAAGCAGCTGGGGCTGCGCTTGGACAAAAGGTACTGCGTACCGGCCCCGCCCCGTGGCTTAAAATAAAAGCTTACGGAGACATCCTCATTGTCAAACTCATCATTGACTGGCCCGCCCAGAATGACGATCTCATCATCCTGCCCGTCGAAGGAAATGGCATCATTCTCCGCCCCGCAGGTGTAGTAAGGATTGCCGGTAATAGCTCCGGTGTTGGCCGTATTACCGGTGGCATCATTGGTGCTGCCGTCAAAGCGGTAGTGCGCTACAAGGCCAGCCGTGGTTTGAGCGGCAAGCTGGGCAGCCAGCACAAAAATAAAGGTAACAGTGATTGGGATCGTCTTCATGTACAGATTGCTTTTCATCCAGTATCTAACGGAAATGCCGGTTTGATATTTTGGGCTACCCAAACAGATTGCCCAAATTACCCATGCCGGGAGGCAGCATGTTCTTTACCATTTCCTGAGTGGCTTCGGCCTCTTTTGCGGCAGCAGCGGACAATGCTTTGTTGGTGGCGTCGAGGACCAGGTCCTGTACCATTTCCACATCCTCCCAGTCCAGCTTTTCGCGGTCAATCTGAATATCTGTAATTTCCCGGTTGGCATTAGCGACCACCTTTACAGCGCCGCCCTGAGCAGTACCTTCCACCATAATTTTTGCCAGTTTTTGGCGCATCTCTTTTTGGCGTTCTTCCATATCGCCAAGCATGTTTCCAAACATCGTTCTGATCGTTTTTAATTCGGGCACAAAGGTAGGTAAATTATGGCCAACTAGATGATCTGTAAAGCCCTTGGGCAAGACCCGGAGTTTGCCGTTATGGGAGGCAGACCGTTATATGCAGCAAAGTAAAGCCGGGCTTTCCAGTCGCTGGAAAGCTTTTCAGCAGGCGCTGGGGCATTATTTGAAGACCGACGAAGGGGCTGTCATCGCTGGCGCAAAGGCTGGTTTTCGGCACTTTGAGCGTATCTGGCTGGCATTAAGCTGATTGGGCATCCCTTGCTCAATGAACATTCTCTAGCGTTATCTCTTTCCCTAACATATCAATTGTTGTTACATCATGAACCCGAATGCCCGGAAAGCTGCTGAAAAGCTGTTTCGCTTTTTCTTCAACCCCTCCTTCCGGCATCGGTTTGAGCGGGTCATTCTGGGGCTGTCTATTGGCAGTTTTCTCCTGCATCTGTTGCTGATTTTCCTGCATGACCTGCAGTGGGTGGACTTTGGGCAATCGGCGGATGAGCTGTTCATCAGCCCGATTACGGCGATTTACACGCCCTTTTCTTTCATTCTCGTCTTTGAGGTGTACATGTTGGTGTACCACCTGCCTGACTCCTTTACCATATCCATTGGCAAACAGTATGAAATCATTTCTCTGATCGTCGTGCGGCGTATCTTCAAGGATATTTCCAAACTGGATATTTCGGAGAGCTGGGGCATAAGTTATCGCAACCAACTACTGGCAGCGGATATGCTATGTATTTTGGTCCTCTTTGGCCTGATTTTCTGGTTCTACAAACTGCGGCAGCAACGGCCCCGGCTCAAACAGCCTTCCAAAATTGATGAGTTTGTAGTGAAGAAAAAGGGCATCAGCGGTATACTGGCCCCGACGCTTTTTGTGCTGGCTATTTACAGCTTTGGCACCTGGGTGCTCGACTTGCAGCAGTTCAATATCGGCCAATTGGAGGAGCTGCCTGATATCAATAAGGTGTTCTACAACGAGTTTTTTACTCTGATGATCCTCTTTGATGTACTCATCTTAATGATTTCCCTGCAGTATACCGACAACTACAGTCAGCTCATCCGCAACGCCGGGTTTGTGATTTCAACAGTGCTTATCCGGCTGTCTTTCACTGCAGAGGGCTTCTTTAACCCGGTACTGATTACAATAGGGGTGCTGTTCGGTACGCTCATGCTCGCCCTGTACAACAAGATGGGGCGACTGGAAGCCGAGCGTGCCAATGAAGCCCGGGAACTCACCTGATCAACACAAAGCCTTTTTGAGTGTTAGTTCTAGCGTATGGCAACAACAGAGATACAGGAACAACTGGAGCAGGAGTATCAGCGCTTCGTAGAGTTTGGCAATCTGCTGGACCGCAAAATGCGCCGCTACCTCGTGCAGTACCTTCAGAATAAGCTGGAGCCCGGGCGGCATGTTATCCCGGAACTCAACGATCAGTATTATGCCTATTTCCGGCAGGCACTGGATGAGCTGTTCTCCATACCGGGGCTGCTGGACCTGGCAGAGGGCAATGCCAAAATCACCAAACAGGTGGTGCTGGATGTCCTGCGCTGGCTACGCAAATCCTATGACAAAGCCCGTGCTAAGAATCCCTATGAAGACGAGCTGCAGCGACTGGAAGGCTGGGCTATAACCCCCATGCATGTCTTTGTGCGCCGCTGGCCCAACCTGCCCACGTTTCTGCGCACGCAGTACAGCCGGGAGGAGATTGATACGAATTTCTACCAGGACCGTTTCCAGCAATTGATCGGGAACAAGGCTTTCGATGAACTCACGGCCGATGAAAAAGCCGGTGCAGAGCGCCTCCTTAAAGATGTGCTCGCACAGTGGGATGCCCGCCTGCACGCCAAAATCCTGGACTTTCAACTCAAGAAGCTGGACGAGGAAAAAGAAGCCTTCACCGCACTGGTGGAAAAAAAAGTGGATGAATACCAGAAGCTATATGAGCTGGTCTCGCCCTTTTCAGACTATTTAGGCTGGGATATGTCGCGGGAGCTTTGGGAAGAAACCTCCTTTGATATCCTGGAGCAGTACAGCGAGCTGTTGGAAGATGAGCGCTCCCTGAAGGAACTGGCCGAAATGCTGGGCCGGATGCGCGAGGCGGAAATCGAAATCGAGGAAGAAACCTTCGAGAAGACCATCATCCGGCAGGAGTGGAAAGTGGACGAAACCGCAAAGGCAGAAATCGTTGGCGTACACGAAAGCGATGACCTCAACAACCTCCTGAGCGCTGAAGCTAGCCTGTTGGGCGACGAAGACACCGAGCTGCTCTTCCTGAAAAAATATGCCGATAAAAACCTGATGACCTTCCGATACGAAGACCGCAAGCTGGTGCGCAGCGAGGATCAGCTCACTGAAATCAATCAGCGGGTGCGGCAAAAGGAGAAAGGGCCTTTCATCGTATGTGTGGATACGAGCGAGAGCATGACCGGCCGCCCGGAGCAGATTGCAAAAGTCCTGTGCATGGGCATTCTCAAAATGGCGATCAATGAGAACCGCAGAGCCTACCTGATCAACTTCTCCCGGGGTATCAAAACCCTGGACCTCTACAATATCGCCGACTCCATCGATGAAATTGCCGCCTTTCTGCGCATGTCTTTTTACGGGGGCACGGATGTCAGCCTGGCGCTTTACGAAACCATCCGGCAGCTCAAGGGCAACGACTATGAAGATGCCGATGTGCTTATCATCTCGGATTTTATCATGTACAAAATCGACGATGACGTGCTGCGGGAGGTCCGCTTTTTTCAGCAGAACAAAGGCACACAGTTCCACAGCCTTACCCTGAGCAAAGAGGCCAACCCGGAAGTCCTGGAATTCTTTGACACCAACTGGGTCTACGACCCCAAACAAAAAGGGATCATCCGGGAGCTGACCGCAGGACTGCAGGAGATACGGCACTGATAATTTTTGTGCGTCGTTAAACCCTTGTGCGTTTTGAAAGTCTTACCTTCAAAACGAACAACTTGCAAGCCACATTGACAGCAGCAACCGACGAACAGATACTGGTCCTTTTGCAGCAGCCCGACAGCCGGGAGCAGGGGTTCCGCCTGTTGATGTCGGCATACCAGGAGCGCCTGTACTGGCATATCCGCAAGATGGTCGGTACCCACAACGATACCGATGATGTGTTGCAGAACTGCCTGATCAAGGTCTTTCGCAACATCCATCGCTTCGAGGGTAAATCACAGTTGTACACCTGGCTTTACCGCATCGCGACCAACGAGGCACTGACCTTCCTGAAAAAGGCACAACGCCGGGCTACAGACTCCATCGAGGGGCACGCTGCTGTATTTCAGCTGCAGGCGGAAGCTTCGGTAGATGGCGAGAAGCTGTTGCAAAAACTGGATGCGGCAATCGGGGCATTGCCTGAAAAGCAAAAGCTCGTTTTCCGGCTGAGGTATTACGAAGAGATGAGCTACAAGGACATGTCCGTCAGGCTGCAAACTTCAGAGGGCGCACTTAAAGCTTCTTACCACCATGCTGTCCGGAAAGTTGAGGCTGCATTAAAAGAGGGACTATGAAAGAAAAGGAAAGTATACAACAAGAGCTGGATCAGCATGCACCATTGCTTGCGGAGGTCCGAAAGAATCTGGAGCCGGTGCCGGAAGGGTATTTTGAGACCCTGTCCGACCGGGTGCTGGCGGCTGCAAGTGAAAAACAGGTGTCGCCCCTTCAGGTTGTGCATATCAAAAGAGGTCAAAAATGGACCAACAGGCTTAAGGTTGCAGCAGCAGTGGCTGTGTTGGCTTTGGTAGCTGCAGGGCTTTGGCCGTCTCTGGCTTCCGGCTCAGCTGAGACCGTGAGCCTGGCCGATTTAAAACAGGAAGAAGCGGCGGCCTACATTCATTCCAATATCCGCGATTTTGAGCTGAGCCTGATGCAGGAAGCCGACCTGCTGGACGAAGCTGCGGTAAAAAATATGGACGTCTTGCCCCAGCTCGAGGAAGTCCCGCTGGACGAGTACCTGAAAGACCTGGAATACGAGGACATTGAAGCGTTTTTTTAACCCGATCAATCCAAAGCACATGAGAGATAGCAATCGATTATTGTTGTTAAACCTGCTACTACTCGTTGGCACCATAAGTTATGCCCAGCCCGGCCGCCCGTTCGATATGAGGAACGGCCCCCGCAATGAACGGGTGGAGGCTGCCCGAGTGGCCTATATCACTCAGCGATTGGGGTTGACGACTCAGGAATCTTCTGCCTTTTGGGCCCTCAACAATGAATACGAGACTGCACAGAGGGCTATTGAAGAAAAATATAAGCCGGACATTGCACCCGGGCAGATGACAAACGAGCAGGCGAGCAGGCATCTGGAAGACCGCCTGAAGGCAGAAACCGAACTGCTGGATCTTCGCAAAAAATACCATGCCCGCTTCCGGGAGATCCTCCCTGCTCGGAAATTGGTCCTTTTCCAGCAGGCAGACCGGGAATTCCGGCTGGAGCTACTTAAAAAGGTACGGGAAAACCGCCGGCCCGGAGGTCGGTTTTGAGTCTGTTGCAAAGTAAAATCAGCGAGTGCCTGCCCTGAATTTCGGGGGAGGCGCTTTGTGTGTCAGGAGCATGCCTTTGAGCAGGTACATATTCGTTGTTTTTTGATATCAAAAAATAAATATATGTTGTTTATCATAAATTAAAAGTTTTTTTATCTGAATTGCTTCGGTTTTGTCGTTAAAAATTTGCCACTTCCTTTTCAAAACCTACCGTTCCATTAATCGCCCCGAATACAGGTGTTAAATTCTGGCTTTTCCGCCGAAGAATTCCATATCTTTAAAATAATTGCAATGCACAAATCATTATCTTAAAAGCCTGCACCGAAATAAGCAGTTTGACCATGCATCCTGAAAACGAATTTCATTTCCACAAATCTACGATTCAGCAGTTGCTGCAGCGATACGAAGCGCAATTCAGCATGGATCACCAAGTTTACTTTGAAGAAGCAGCCTACCTGCAAATCATTAGTTACTTTGAGGCGGACCATCAGTATTCCAAAGCATTGGAAGCTTCTGAACGGGGTATGGAACAGCATCCTTTGTCAATAGACCTGCTACTCAAGCATGCCCAGCTTTTGGTTGACAATTTAACGGCTGAAGCTGCTTTTCCCTATCTGGAAAAAGCACGTGCGATATCGCCCGGCGAAATTGAAGTGGAACTCCTGTATGCGGAGGCATTGATTGTGGACGAGCAGACAGAAGAAGGCTTTCGGATACTGAATTTCCTGAGAGAAGAAGCCAATGATGAGGAACTGAGCAGCATTCTTCTGGTGGAGTCTCTGGCATACGAGCAGGAAGAGTCCTACGAACGGATGTTTTATACCCTCCGTGAGGCGCTGCTTATGGACCCCACCAATCAGGCAGCGTTGGAGCGTATTGGGGTCTGCGTGGTGCAAAGTAAGAAGTACGAAGAGAGTATTGCACTGCATGAAGCGCTGCTGGCCGAAGATGCTTATCAGGCGCTGGCGTGGTACAACCTTGCACAGTCCCGCCTGTATGTTGGCAACTATGAGGGGGCTATTGAAGCTTATGATTTAGCCTTTACCATCGATGAGGACTTCCTGCAGGCCTGCCGTGATTGTGCTGATCTCTGCCTGGAACTGCAACAGTTTAACCGGGCGCTAAAATACTACATGGAACTGCTGGAACAGGAAGGGGCTGATGCGGACAGCGACCTGTACATTCAAATCGGGCAATGCCATCTGAGGCTCAACTGTCCGCAGGCTGCAGTAACTTTCTATATCCGCGCAGCTCAGCTGGACCCGCTTAATGATGAAATCTTCTTCTCGATAGGGGAGTGCTACGCGGCTGAGGGGCAATGGATGAATGCCATTCAGTACTTTGAAAAGGCGATTGAAGTGGAAGGGGAGCAGGAAGAATATTACGCGGCTCTTGGCGAGGCCTATTTCAATATGGGCAATACCGAGATGGCTGTGGAGCACCTCGAGGAAGCGATCGCGCTGAATGAACTCGAAGCCAGGTATTGGATACTACTGGCCACTTTCCTCATGGAAAACGACCAGGCAGAAGCCGCTATGGACGTACTGGAATCCGGAATGGAAGCCGTGCCGGGTACAGAGATCCTCTATTGCCGGATTGCCTGCTTATTCGCGATCGGTCAGCGGAATGCAGCACTTTACTGGCTGGGAGAAGCACTTCAGGAAGACTTTGGGATGTACCCTTCCCTTTTTGAGCTGATGCCAGACCTGCAGGCGGATCCTGAGGTCATGGCTATGATCAAAAACTTTGCCCTCTAGAGCTAATCCATTGAGTATTAGCTCCGGGCAATCTGATACGCGTGAACGGCTGCGCCAACTGTACCCGCTGCGTTACGTAGTTCAGCTGGCTTAACGGGCACTTTCACGTCAATGACTTCTTCGTATTTACTGAATTTCTTGCTGGCACCTCCGCCCAAAATGATCAGATCGGGGTTGACAACCCGGGCGAGGTAGTGTAGATACTCATTGAATCTTTCCCCCCACTCTGTCCAGCTTAAGTCATTGATCTTCCGGGCTTTGCTCGAAGCATAAGCCTCTGCTATATCGCCGTGAAGCCGCATATGGCCGAATTCGGTATTAGGGACAAGTTTGCCATTGATGAACATCGCGGAGCCCAGTCCGGAGCCTATCGTAATTAAGACAACCACGCCATTTTGCCCCTTGCCAAGGCCAAAGCGCATTTCCGCCAATCCTGCAGCATCTGCATCGTTGAGCACCTCAACAGGGTTGTTGCACGCAAGAGAAAAAGATTCAATCACATTCGTTCCAATCCACTTCTTACTGATATTAGCGGCAGAATGCGCTTCACCTTGTTTAATGATGGCAGGGAATCCGCAACCAATGATGCCTTTGTAGTTGTGCATGCGAACCAGCTCCGCAAACGTCTCAGATACCGCTTCGGGGGTGGCCGGCTGCGGCGTTTCCAGCCGGAGCCGCTCGGTTTGGAGGGCACCTGTATTAACGTCTACTACAGCACCTTTAATGCCGGAGCCGCCTACGTCTACGCCCAAAATAAGATTACCTGTGTACATATGTTTTTCATTTTTCCTGCATAAAAGCCTTCCGGTGGCTCAAGTTCGAATAAGCAAACCGGAGCCCTGGAACTCTTAATCTGGTTCCGGTTTGCCAGTTGTATTGTACCGGCCCGCCTACCGGATGAGCCGAATCTTCATTTTCAGGTCCTCTTTTGGACGGTCTCTTGGGTCTGTCGGCACTGCTGCCAGTTTATCCAGGACTTCAAAGCCCTCCACCACCTGCCCGAATACCGTATAGCCCCGGTCGAGAAATGGCGTGCCTCCGTGCTCCAGGTAGGCTTCCTTTTGGCGGGTCGTATACCTAAAGCCTTTCTGTGCTTCTAATTGGGCAAGGTCTTGTTCGGTTACGCTTCGCCCGTGCACAATATAAAACTGAGAACCCGAAGACCGCTTTTGCGGGTTCACTGCATCACCGGTACGTGCTGCAGCTATAGCGCCCTTGATATGGACCAGGGAGTCTGCAAATTCTGCCGGAATGGTATACCCCGGGCCTCCGGACCCCAATGCCTGTCCTGAGGGTGCATCCTTTGAATTAGGGTCCCCTCCTTGTATCATAAAGTTCTCAATGACCCGGTGGAACAGCAGCCCGTCGTAGTAGCCTTCCTGCACCAGCTTGACGAAATTGTCCTGATGCTGAGGGGTCGCATCGTATAGTTCTACGAGCATACTGCCGTGTATGGTTTCAATTTCGACCAGGCAGATTTCCGGTGGGGCAATAGAAACTGCTTGTTCGGTCACCCTCGCCTTGCCTTTTTCATTAATGGCTTTTAAGGAGATGGTATAGTTGCCGGACTGCCGGTAGGTATGGCTGGGCTCTGCCAGTTCGGAGGTGTTGCCGTCTCCGAAATCCCACTCATAGGTCGTAGCGTTTTCTGACTGATTGTCAAAAACGATGGGGGAGAGCACTTTCTCTTCACCCTGCAGGCTGAAATTGGCCACCGGCCGCGCACAACTGCCCAGGATGATGGCCAGCATTACATATAATAAAGGTGTCCTTTTCATCAATCAACCAATTTTACAGTCATGCGGACATCTCTGACCGGGCGGTTGGCCTGACCAGTCGGTACCGCAGCAATTTTATCAATTACGTCCAGCCCTTCCACGACTTCCCCGAAGACCGTATACTCCCCGTCAAGTACAGGAGAACCGCCAACTTCGAGATAGCGCTGCCGTTGCTCCGGCGTGTAGTTCTTGCCAAAATTTTGCTCCAGGTTGTCCATGTTTTCTTCAGTCAGAGGTTTTCCGTCCACGATGTAAAACTGAGAGCCTGAGGACTTGCGTTCCGGATTCTGTCTGTCCCCGAGCCGGGCTGCAGCAAGTGCGCCTTTAAAATGCAGTGCGCCAATTTCAGCAGGTAACGTGTAGCCCGGGCCGCCTTGTCCAAGCATCTGATCAGGGGCTGCGGTTTTGGAGTCCGGGTCGCCGCCCTGAATCATAAAGTCCTGAATAACGCGGTGGAAGAGCAAGTCATCATAGAAGCCTTCCTTTGCCAGCTTGATGAAGTTGTCCCGGTGCTGTGGAGTGGAATTGTACAGCCTGACTTTCATGTCACCGTATTCTGTACTTATGACAGCATAGGTGAAACCATCACCTTTCGGTGTACATTGCAGAAGGCCAGTTGATATGGCCAGCGTAGTTAAGAAAATAAGGAGATAACTTTTCATACGTTTGGTGTTATTCGTCTTCTAATCCGCCATTTTCCAGTTCAAGTTCCCGGAAGTATTGAATGGCATATTCTTTGAGTAGGTTTTCCTGGGCTTCCAGCCCCTGGGCTTCCACCGGGCGCCGTAGCTCGTAGTGGGGCCAGCCATCAGCATCTCTGCCTTTAAAGGCATAATGCCCGCCGTAACTCAGCAGGCGGCACACCGCGATATGCATCAGGTCTTGTTTTTCCTCTTTAGTGAAGGCTTCCTGCCACCGCCCCAGTTCTTGTATGCCTATCAGGAATAGTATGGCATTGAGGTCCGGAAGGTCCGTTCTGTCAAAGGTTTTTTTGACCAGGTGCCTTACGCGTAGCCATTCATAATCCAGCTCCCACTCCTTCATGTCACTTTTTTGAGGCGTAAATATACTTTACACGATTTGGTTTTATGCTACAGAAAACCGGCAATAATTGAATTAGCCAAAGCTTGATGCCTTACCGGCGATAACGGGGGTGGTATTGGAGCAGGGTCTCCCGCAGGTATTCCGTATCCATATGAGTGTAAATTTCTGTAGTGATGATAGATTCATGCCCAAGCATGTCTTGTACTGCTTTAAGATCGGCACCGCCTTCTATGAGGTGGGTCGCAAAGGAGTGCCTGAAAGTATGAGGGCTTATATTTTTCGGTAAGCCGGCCTCCCGGGCAGCTGCTTTCACAATATTGAACACCATCACCCGGCTTAGCCCTGCTCCTCTGCGGTTAAGAAACAGGATGTCTTCCTGCCCCCGCCTGATGTTCATCTGCCCCCGCCGGCCTCCTTCCAGGTAGAGCTTTATATGTTTGGTGGCGGCCTCGCCTATCGGAACGACTCTTTCCTTATTGCCCTTGCCCACTACCTTTACAAAGCCAATATCAAGGTACAGGTCGGAACGGCGCAGGCCAGTGAGCTCGCTTACGCGCAAACCACAGGCGTAAAGGGTTTCCAGAATAGCCCGGTTACGCTGCCCCAGTGGATGGCTGAGGTCTATCGCCTCCAACAACAGGTTGATCTCTTCGTAAGTGAGTACCGTTGGTATTTTTCGCCCGAGCTTTGGGCCGTCAATATGCTGGGTGGGGTCGGCGCTGGTGAGGTCCTCCAGCACCATATATTTATAAAAGGTCTTTAGGGCAGACAACAGGCGTGCCTGAGAACGTTCTGCAAGGCCCAGCCCCGATAGCCAAACCAAAAAGGCTTCAAGATGGTGCTGTTCCACTGAAGCGGGCCCGCAGTCGTATTCATGAAGTTCCAGGAATCGGACGAGCTTACTTAGATCGCTCAGATAGGCTGATACGGTGTGCTGCGAAAGGGATAACTCGAGCAGCAAATAGGCTTCGAACCCCTTTTGAAAGCTTTTCCATTTTTGAGCGAGGTTACCGGACAATGCCACAAGTTTTGCTTGGTGAGCCCTAAAATTATTAAATGATGGCCTTAAATATGGATTTTTTAAATTAAATGTGTAAATTTGTAATCACTAAAAATGACAACAGCGCCTTTTCTAAGGCATCGAAGATATCCAAGAATGTGCATATTTGTTTAATGTTGGAGGGTCGAAATCTAGATGATTTCGGCCTTCGCTTTTTTAGTGCCTACCCTTTTTGCAGTTACCACAGACCTTGCCGCCTTTCCCGTAAAGTTGATAAAAGTCAACCGTATTTTTGTCACTTATGTAAAAGAGTATTTTGATTTAATAAATTGAATTTAAAGCATTTGTGTATATTTTAAATCAAATAATAAGTTGATTGGAATGTCACAAATGTATTATGTTATTCATTTTTATTTTTGTGGTCATCAAAAACTGTCTTACATTTGTATCGAACAGAGAATGTTCCTCCTTACCAATCCTAATGATTCCCCTTTAAAAGTATGGTTTCCCCTTTGCGGGACCTTGAGTCTTTATTGAGCTCGACACTCCGTCTCTTTTATCCCGTCCAGGATACAAGGACTCAATATTGCTCAGGAATCCCCTCAGAAGAGGAATATTGTTAAAAGCATTTAACGGTACACTAACACAAACACAACACTTAAACCACCAAGAGGTAGGTATAAGTCATTCAGGTGCGCCAGAAATCAGGCTTTAAGGTTTCCAAGACTGATGAAGCCAGGCTTTCTTCCTGATTTGACGAATACTTTCAAATTACCTCTTTTCTTTCCAGTTAAATGCTTCATAATGATTCCCCGGGGTGAGCTTAGTTCACCTGTTGGCATTGTGTGTTTTGTCAAAGCCTTTTGGCAGCGGCAGGGCTTACACTCCATTGCTTGCAACCAAGCATCTGGAAAGGTTCGGTCTATGTACCAATTTCACACAGTGCAAATTAATCAGAACACCTTGTTTGATAAAGGAACGGTAGTAAGTCATTATCGGTCAATCACATTAATTAATTGCACCATGTTATCCATTAACAAACCACTTTGCACACTTAAGAGAACGGAATATGGCATTCAGTCGCCTGTGTCCGGAAATCTACTAACAGTACTTGGGCTGCATGTTTTGCTGCTTTTTTCTTCAATTCAGGTTGCTACGGGGCAGGGGACTGCGATGGGCTCTGCACTCGTTCCGCCTTCCACTGACTGTGAGCAGCCGGTTGTTGTGGCTGTCTCTACCGCACAGGAAACGGCATGCGGAAACCAGGATGGCAAAATCAGCATACAGGTTCAGGATGAGGATCAGGACGCAACCTATACCGTTATCCTGACTCAGGAGAAAAAACAGGTACAGTATAGCAGCCTTTCGGCTCCCAATGGGATGGTCAAAATCTCCAACCTGGTGCCTGCTGGTTTTACAGGCCTTCAGGTTGTCCGGGAACAAGACGGTTGTGCTTCGGCTTTTTTCGATGAACCATTTCTGATAAAGCATGCCTGCCTGCCTGCCAACACCAGGAATACAACCTGTGGCGGGGGCGTATTTCCACATCAGAACTGTGAAGGGCAAACTATTTACATTAATGGCAATAACATCGCACCTCAGACTTTTATCTACCTCGACGATGATTACCTGGGCTGCATAGGTTACGTCAACAGTAACTGCCAGATTGAACAGGAAGAAGGGGTGTACTGTGGTGACCATCAGCTTACGGAGCCGACTCCAAATAACGGGTACGGCTACGGAGAAGTTGTGTTTACCAAAGAAACCGGACTGGTCAGTAACCTTGGAATTTCTGAACTGGAAGCAGAGCGCATTAATTGGATAATGTGCAACGGCCCCGCCCAGGGCTATTCCAAATCGGATATCAACCAGGCCATCTGGCACTTCTCTAGCGGCTACAGCAATTGTAATGCCCTCTGCCAGGCTGCAGAAGGAGCGGTGAATACCGTACAGGGAGGCATTGACAGCCAAATGGAAGTTTACATGCCTCAAAGCAGCAATATTCAACCATTCATTGTGAATAGCTGTGCTTGTGTAGCGTCGGTCGACGGCTTGTTTGTCAACGATGATAATGGCGATAATAATGTCTTAGAGATCACAAATGGTGCAATGCTCGATCTCAACACACTGCCTGCGAACTTCCGCCTTGAAGCTGACGTAAGCGGTTTTGTAGGCAGTGTTAGGTTCACGATCACCGGTGATGACAATAGCACGAATGTCGAGAACTCAGCACCTTATAATGCTCCGGGAGGGTCCAGTCTATGGAATCCAATAGCGGGGAATTATACGGTAAACGTAAAGGTATATTCCCTGCCAAATGCAGTGGGTGTGCTATGTGCAGAGGAAACTATTTCCTTTTCCATTTTCCCAGGGGGCACTCCTCCGGTACCAACTACTCCGGCGCCTGATACCTGGGCCTATGATTGTGATGATAATGTAACCATCGATTTCTACGGTAGTGGCGCCAATTGTTCTGATAATCCAGATGCGGAAGTGATTATCAACAACACCGCAGGCGTCTTTCAAACGGTGGTCGAAGTGGTATATAAAAACCAATACCCGGGTAGTGAGGTCGTCGTCACAGCAGGCGGGACCAATTATATATTGCCTGAGGTTGATATCAGTGGCACAAGTTCCAGCGTTTATGTCTACCGGGGGCTAATCGCTGCGCCAGTTGGTAGTGTGAGCCATAACACTGAAACGAGCGGTTGTGGTAGCCAAAACGGCCTGCAGTCACTCACTGCCTACGCTTTCAGAAATACAACCATTAAGCGTGCTTCGTCCGGTGAGTTCACGGAGCTGAGCGGATTTTGCGACCTGCAGACTTTTAGCATTGCTATACCAACCGATGATCAGGAACGCGACCTTTCCATATTACTACCTATCTCAGAGCTTACTGATGATGGACGATTCATGACCATACGTGCCAATGCAGGTGGTGTTACCGGGTCCACAACGATCTTCGGCCCGGATGGTGATTGTTGTCAGGCCGCGCCTGTAATCAACCTGCAAAACGTACCAGGTTCTGTCTCATCGGTAACCATTGAAGTGGACACCCGCAGTAGCCAAAATCCGAATGGCAGCGGTTGCGGGCAGTCATGGGTTATTGCCGGCCTGACTTATGTGGATGTGGATTGTCCGGAGCCTTTGAGCTCAGACTATGGGGATGCACCAGATTCATACGGCAGCATCTGCTACTACATCGACGATGCTAACCCGACCCGCCTGGGCGCAACGGTAGACAGCGACGACAATTTCCAGAGTAGCGCTAACGCTGATGGCGATGATAACGATGGCAATAATGATGATGACGGCGTTACCTTTACTAATCCTTCCGGATTAACAGCGGGCGCTTCTGAATCAGTTACCGTCACATGGTCGACTAATGACAATGATTCCTACATCTCTGCCTGGATCGACTTCAACCAAAACGGAACTTTCGATGCCAACGAAAAGGTGATCGACGATTTCGAGCAAGGCGCATTTAATAATACTTCCACAGGGGCTGAATCTTTCACCTTTACGGTACCAGTAGATGCAGTCTGCGGTACAACTTTCGCCCGCTTCATCATCACCAGCGATCCCAACGAAGGGCCGACCGGTGATTTTTGCAATTCCGGCAACACCTCTGATGATGGGGAAGTGGAAGACTATCAGGTGACCATCCTTAGTGGATTAGAAGCAACGGCCGGAGCAGATGTTAATGTCTGCATCGGAGGGAATGTTGAACTTCTCGCTTCAGCCAGTGGAGGTACTGGCGTATACACTTTTGAATGGAGCGGTGGTTTAGGGACAGGGGCCAGCCAAACCGTCTCACCTGTTTCCAATCAGACCTACACTGTCACAGTAACGGACGCTAATGGTTGTTCGGATACCGATGAAGTCATTGTAACAGTCACTCCCGCACCTCAGCTGAGCCTCACTTCCATGTGCTGGCAGGATGGCGATATCAACGGTACACACGTGATGCGTACCCGCAACGAAAATGACTTTGCCATCGATTTTGACGTTTACTATTCCGGAGGCTTGCAGGAAACCTACACTATCCCGGCCAATAGCGAATACTTCTTCCCTGTACCGGATGTAAGCTCCGTTACCATCAAGTGGACCCCTGACGGCTGTGGAGAGCAAAGTACCACCAAAGCCCTTAATCAGGAGCCTTGTAAAGGTGAGCTATTTATTTCCAAAGTGGTGGAAGGACAGGCTGTTCCAACCGGTGTGGAATACACCGTAGAAGTGGTCAATGAAGATGGAGATGTGGTTGCGACCGTTAATCTGGAAGCAGGCGAAACTTCTGCACAAATTATTCTTCCGGGTCAACTGGCTTACGGTCCTACGCCACTGTTTACCGGTCTGCCGGGTAGCGGGGTGCCTTACCCGGGTGGCATCACCTACACCATTAATGAAACGGAAGATCAGGGCGCTCAGAATGTTGACTACCTCATTCAAATTGGCGCAGTCGAAGACCCATCTGATCCTAATTACCCCGTTTATCAAACCATCAATGGGCAGACCTTTGTGTTGACTAAAGGCATGTTCATCGAGGCAACGGTTACGAATACGTTCCCGGATTGTGATGTCAGCGTGGTTGCTTCCAGCACAGACACCGGTTGCGACAATAACACCGGTACAGCTTCTGCTAACCCCACCGGAGGTACGGCACCTTATACTTACGCCTGGAGTAATGGAGCTGCAACGAGCGTAGCCTCAAATCTCTCTTCAGGTATCTACACAGTAACAGTAACGGATGCCAATGGCTGTACGGCTACCGGACAGGTTGAGGTAGGCACCACCACCGGCCCACTGGCCAACATCGAATGTGTCGACGACCCGGTTGTACACCGCACGGCGTCCAACAGCAGCAAGACCTGCGGTACACTGGTTTACGGATTCTATACAGGAAATATGCTCAACAACTGGACCAGTGAAAAACACTGGACTATTTCAGATACCGACTTCAAGGAATACTCGAACGGTACCGCTGTGATGAACGCCACAGCCGTAAATAAATCGAATGCCAACCTGATTTTTCATATCAACGTAGTATTCGCGGGCCGCACTTACGCTACTCCATCGGGAAGTCCGAAAGAGAGCACACAGTGCGTAGGCAATTTGGACAACAGCGACTGGTACTACTACACGATCACCAAAGGGAATATGGCTGGTGCCGGCGATTTGGCAGGCGCACAGGTGTCCTTCGATCGTGCTGGTCCTTCTTTCCAGGTCGGTACAGGCGCTAACCTGAATGACGCCGGTAAGTTTGGCGCTTCCGGCTGGCTAAACCTAAACATCAATAGCCAACCTGCAAATGGCCCGGCTCTTATAGGAGGTGCCATGGGTGACTTTAATATCAATCTTTCCGGTGCTACGCTGCCAGAAGAACTGGCAAGCGGCTGTCTTGAAATATGTGTTGGCGAATCTGTAGAACTCTTTGCTAATGCTACCGCAGGTACACCGGGCTATACTTATCAATGGAGCACCGGATCAACAAGTGCGCAGATTACAGTGTCCCCAACTCAGACCGCCACTTATAGCCTGACTGTTACCGATGCGAATGGCTGTACAGATGTAGCAACAGCAACTGTGACCGTCAATGATCCGCCATCAGTTACTGCAAATGGAACAGATGCAACATGCGGTGAATCCAACGGTAGTGCAGAAGCTGTAGCCAGCGGTAACGCGCCTTTCACTTATGACTGGAGCACTGGTGCAACAACGGCTGTTATCAATAATCTGTCGGTCGGCACCTACACGGTTACGGTAACGGATGCGAACGGCTGCCAGGCCACTGCAAGCACAACGATTTCCGATCAGGGCGGTCCCGCCCTTGCGATCAGCGCGACTGACGTAGACTGCTTCGGCGCCTCCACAGGGGGCGTAAGCCTGACGGTGAACGGCGGCACGGCCCCATTCAGCTATGAGTGGAGCAACGGCGCAACGGCAGAAGACCTGGACAACGTAGCGGCGGGCACCTACAGCGTGACCGTGACGGACAACAACGGCTGCGAAGCCACCGCAAGCACGACGGTCAGCGAGCCGTCTGCATTGAGCCTGAGCATCTCCGGCGAAGACGTAGACTGCTTCGGCAACGCCACCGGCTCAGCCGATCTGAGCGTCAGCGGCGGTACGGCGCCATACACTTATGCATGGAGCAACAACGCCACGGCTCAAAATATAGACAACCTGACAGCAGGCACTTACGAAGTGACGGTGACGGACGCGAACGGTTGCGAAGCGATAGAGAGCATCACGATCAACGAGCCCACGGAGCTTGAGGCCGGCGCGACAAGCGTATCCTCTACCTGCGGCGCAGCGAACGGCAGCGTTACAGCGACAGCGACAGGCGGCACGATGCCTTACACCTACGTATGGAGCACAGGCGATCAGACAGCGATGGTAAGCGGCCTGATGGCCGGCACCTACACGGTGACGGTAACAGACGCAAACAACTGTACGGCTATAGCTAGCACTACAATCGTAGACGAAAGTGCTCCCGAGCTTGTCATCGTCCCAACGAGCCCTGACTGTTTTGAAAAGCCAACGGGCAGCGTTGATTTGACTGTAAACGGCGGTACCGCTCCATTCACCTTTATGTGGAGTAACAATGCAACGACAGAAGACCTGAACAACGTAGCGGCCGGCAACTACAGCGTGACCGTTACGGACAATAACGGCTGCGAAGCCACCATACAAACCACAGTTACTCAGCCGGAGCAATTGGAGCTTTCTATTGCAGGTCAGGACGTGGATTGTTTCGGCAATGCAACAGGTGCTGCTGATCTGACGGTGACCGGCGGTACTGCTCCATACACTTACGCATGGAGCAACAACGCTACTACACAAGATATTACGGATCTCGTTGCGGATACCTACAGTGTAACTGTAACGGATGCGAACGGATGCCAGGCGTTTGATCAGATTCTGATTGAAGAACCGGCGGTACTCGCCCTGACGATTATGGGTGAGGACGTAGACTGCTTCGGCAATGCTACCGGCTCGGCTAACCTGCAAGTAACCGGCGGTACAGCGCCTTATACCTACATTTGGAGTAACGGTGCAATTACCGAGGATATTAACGGGCTCCTGGCCGGTACTTACGAAGTAACCGTAACCGATGCTAATGGATGTGCCGCAGAGGAAACGGTAGTCATCGATCAGCCGGATAACTTAACCGCAATTACAGGCAGCGTAGCTTCCACTTGTGGAGATGCTAATGGGTCGGTATCCGTCGATGCAGCTGGTGGTACAGAACCATACACCTACAATTGGAGCAATGGGGGAACCACGGCTATGGTCACAGACCTGCTGGCAGGCGATTACTTTGTTACAGTAACGGATGCGAATGGTTGTCAGACCACCTCAAGCACTGCTGTACAGAATATCGGAGGCCCACAGGTCATGGTGAACAGCCCATCTGCATGCCCGGATGAGGAGGTTAGCCTCACGGCAAGCGTTTCAGGCGGTACTACTCCGTTTACTTTTGAGTGGGAAACCTCGGAAACAGCAGCAAGCATAACGGTATCTACAGCGACTACCGCTACCTACACCGTGACGGTTACTGATGGCAATGGTTGCGAAGCCGTGGCTACAGGTACCGTAACTATCTTTGAAACTCCGGTAGCTGATGCCGGAGAGGATACGGCAATCTGCCTGGGTGAAAGTCAAGAGCTGATTGCATCAGCCACCAATGGCACTGCTCCGTACACTTACCTTTGGAGCACGAACGAAACAACAGCCGAAATTACAGTTAATCCAACGGTTACCACAACCTACCAGGTTACCGTGACCGATAACAACGGCTGTGAAGATATAGACGAAGTAATGGTCACCGTCAATCCGCTACCCGTAGCTGATGCCGGTGATGACGTAACTGTATGCCTGGGGCAGTCCGTAAGCCTTATGGCTTCCGGCATGAACGGCACCGCACCCTATACTTATACCTGGAGCACCAATGCTACAACCGCAGGTATCACCGTTACGCCAACTGAAACGACAGATTACTTCGTGACCGTAACGGATGCGAATGGTTGTATCGATGTGGATATGGTAACGGTTACCATTGACCCGAATCAGTGTGCAAGCATTGGAGACTTTGTCTGGGAAGACCTCGACCGCGATGGAGTACAAGACAGCGGAGAGCCGGGTATCGAAGGCGTGCCGGTTAGCTTACAAGATGAGAATGGAGTTGAAGTCGGAACTACAGCTACTGATATGAACGGCTTCTACCAGTTCACAGGGCTGATCCCTGGTGATTATCAGGTACAGTTTGGTACGCCAACCGGCTTTAATCCTACATTAGATAATGTTGGAGATGATGCCATGGACAGCGATGCTGTAGGGGGGATCAGCCAGATCGTGACCGTCAATAACGGAGACAATATCACCACGATTGATGCAGGCTTCTACGCCCCGGCTTCCATTGGAGACTTTGTATTCCTGGATGAAAATGGCAATGGTCTGCAGGACAGTGGAGAGCCTGGTGTTTCCGGCGTAACGGTATCCCTGACAGATGCAGCCGGCAACCCGGTAACGGATGCCGATGGCAACGCCGTGTCCGCTATCACTACAGGGACAGACGGGCTTTACAGCTTTACTAACCTGATCCCCGGTGACTATATCGTTAACTTCAATAACCCTAATGCAACACAGGAGCTGACGGGTGAGAATGTGAACGGCGAAGCCGACGATGAAGGCAGCAATGATAGCGACGCTAACTTTAGCACGGGCAATTCTGACGTCGTAACTCTGACTAGCGGTGAAAATGAGCCCGATATTGATGCAGGCTACTTCCCGCTGCAGGCATCTGTAGATATTGAGAAAGCCACCAACGGGCAGGATGCGGATACGCCAGAGCAATCTGTGATCGTTTTTGTCCCAACGGATGACAACCGTCAGCCTACCGGAGAGGCGACCGTAACCTGGACTTACGTAGTGACTAATACAGGTAACACAACTCTGGTCGACCTGGAGGTCGTAGATGATCAGGAAGGCATGGTAGGCACAATTGCCAGCCTTGCGCCTGGTGAGTCTGAAACCTTTATGATTTCAGCAGAAGCTGGTCTGTGGCAATACATGAACCTCGCCACCGTAACAGGACAACCGGTCGGTGCAGATGGAAACCCTGTGCTTACAACAGTGACCGATGAAGATCCATCTCACTATATCGGCCTCGATATCAATATCGAGAAAACTGCCGATAAGACAGAAATTTGTGCCGGCGAGGAAGTCACCTTTACCCTCACTACCCGTTTGATTGGTGGTGCACCGGGTATTGAACTTTGCAATGTAAGTGTGGACGACTCCAACCTGCCTGAAGACCTAATGCCTGGCGATGCCTTCTTTATTGGGACTGATGCTGACGGCGATGGATGCGTGGATTTCATGGATGAGGATGGTGATGGCGTAAACGACGAAGAGTTCGTTTGGGTCTATACCGTTGTGTATAATGAAACGACTACCAATATCGCTTCGGATATGGCAGACGTCATCTTCAACGGCGTCAATACCGGTATGACTATCGATGAAACGGACGAAGTGACCATTACCGTAAATCAGGACCTCTGCGCAAGCATTGGGGACTACGTATGGAGTGACCTCGACGCCGATGGTATTCAGGATAGCAATGAACCCGGTATCGAAGGGGCGGAAGTCAAACTCCTGGATGCTGATGACAACGTGCTGGAAACAACATCTACTGACTTTAATGGCTTTTACAGCTTTACTGAGCTGACCCCGGGTGACTATAAGGTGATGTTTACCACACCAACCGGCTTTACTGCCAGCCCTGACAATGAGGGCGTTAATGATGAAGTAGACAGTGATGCTGTCGCAGGTATGACCGGTATCATCTCACTTGAGACAGGAGAAACGGATAATTCAAATGATGCTGGTTTTGTGGCACCACCTGTCATCACACTTGACAAATCATTTGTTAGTGCGGTGCAGCAGCCGGATGGCAGCTTTGATGTTACCTATCAGGTGACCGTTGAAAACACGGGTGGTATCACAACTTATGACCTGGAAGATACACCGGGCTTTGATGATGACATTACAATCAATAGTGCAAGCTTCACCAGTGATGCTCCTGGCAATACAGGTGGTACGTTGAGTGGCAGTGTGTACAGCCTTGCAGATGATCAGGTCATTGGTAATGGCGTATCTCACGTGTACAGTATCCTGGTTAATGTGGGTATCAGCATGACCGATCAGGTAGGCGACAATACTTACACCGGTTGTGGCAGTGCAACTGGTACGCCACAGGCAGGTGAAGGCTTGTTTAACCTTGCCGGACTTGACTTAAATAATGACGGGACACCAGAATTTACAGATCAGGCATGCGGCGATTTGCCAGCTATTGAACTGGAGAAAAACTTTATCAGTGCAGTTCAGCAAAGCAACGGCGTTTATACTGTGACTTATGAAGTATCGGTGGCTAATAGCGGAGGAGCAGCAGGTGCATACGACTTGTTGGATACGCCCGGTTTTGACGATGACATCACAATCACCGGAGCTGCATACACCAGCAATGCAGCCGGCAATACCTCTGGTACGCTGACTGGTAATGGTCCATGGACACTTGCTGATGATCAAAGTATTGCTGCCAATACCACACATCTGTATACGCTCACTGTCAATATTGCCTACAATGTAAGCGATGGGCAGGGTGATGATATTTATACGGCATGTGGAGCCACCACGGGTACACCACAATCTGGAGAAGGCTTATTTAATGAAGCTGAAATCGACCTGAATAACGATGGAACGCCTGAAGATACGGATGAGGATTGCGGAGACCTGCAGTTGATCGACCTTGAGCTGACCAAAGTAGTGGACAACGCCACGCCGAACGTAGGCGGGGAAGTGACCTTCACGGTCACAGTAGAGAACCAGGGCCCAAGCGATGCCACCGGCGTAGCGGTGCGGGACAACCTTCCAAGCGGCTACACCTTTGTAAGCAGCAACGGCGCGTACGATGACGCCACGGGCATCTGGACAATCGGCGATCTTGCCAACGGCGCGTCCGTAAGCTTAGAGATTACAGCGAGCGTGAACGCCACAGGCGACTACTTCAACGTAGCCGAAGTGAGCGAAGCGAACGAAGACGATACCGACTCGACACCAGATAACGACGACGGCGACCAGTCGGAGGACGACGAGGACAGCGCGGAGACGACTCCGAACCCAATCATCGACCTTGAGCTGACCAAAGTAGTGGACAACGCCACGCCGAACGTAGGCGGGGAAGTGACCTTCACGGTCACAGTAGAGAACCAGGGCCCAAGCGATGCCACCGGCGTAGCGGTGCGGGACAACCTTCCAAGCGGCTACACCTTTGTAAGCAGCAACGGCGCGTACGATGACGCCACGGGCATCTGGACAATCGGCGATCTTGCCAACGGCGCGTCCGTAAGCTTAGAGATTACAGCGAGCGTGAACGCCACAGGCGACTACTTCAACGTAGCCGAAGTGAGCGAAGCGAACGAAGACGATACCGACTCGACACCAGATAACGACGACGGCGACCAGTCGGAGGACGACGAGGACAGCGCGGAGACGACTCCAAACCCAATCATCGACCTTGAGCTGGACAAGCGAATCAACAATCAGTTCCCGGTTATTGGTGAGGAAATCACCTTTACGATTGAAGTGGTGAACCAGGGACCAAGTACCGCCACCGGTGTGGTCGTTGAAGACAAGCTTCCAAGTGGTTATATCTACACCGGCTTCTCAGCGGACCAAGGTGACTACAATGCAAACACAGGATTGTGGAACATTGGCACACTGCCCGCAGGTGAAATGGTGACGCTGCTGATTACTGCGGAAGTGAAATTCGGTGGCAACCACCTCAACCTGGCTGAAGTAGTAGACGCTAATGAAGACGATATTGATTCTACCCCTGATAATGGAGTAGATACCGATGGAGATAACAACGTACAGAACGACCCGGATGATGAAGACGATGGTGACGGCGTGCCTGTTAACGTTCAGAAACTCATTGACCTTGAGCTGACGAAAGTGGTAGACAACCCGAATCCAACCGTTGGTGAAACGGTGGCCTTCACGCTGACCCTGATCAACCAGGGACCAGATAATGCAACCGGTATCACGGTACGTGACAACCTGCCAAGTGGCTATAACTTCGTACAGTCTGGCGGAGGTAACTATGATGCAGCCACCGGCATCTGGCAAGTGCCAAACACCCCTCCGGGTGTGGAGCGGACACTGGTTATCCTGGCAACCGTCAATGCTGATGGAGATTACTTTAACATCGCTGAAGTGGCTTCTGCGAACGAGGACGATGTGGACTCCACGCCAGACAACGACGACGGCGACCAGTCGGAAGACGATGAGGATAGCGCGGAAGTGGAAATCGATGTGGTCATTGACCTGGAGCTCGAAAAGAGCATCCTGGGCAGCAGCAACGTAGAAGCTGGTGACCTTGTAACTTTCCAGATTGATCTGGTCAACCAGGGACCAAGTGAAGCCACCGGTGTTGTGGTTACCGACCAATTGCCTTCAGGCTACACTTACAATAGCGACTCCGGTAACGGTGCATACGACGCTTCCACAGGTGACTGGGAGGTTGGAACACTGGCAGCTGGCGAATCAGTCAGCCTGACCATCACAGCAACAGTTAACCTGACCGGTGATTATATCAACCTGGCAGAAGTGACCAATGCGAACGAGGATGACATCGACTCCACGCCAGACAACGGAGTGGATACCGATGGCGATGGTGACGTTGACGATGACAACGGTGACGAAGACGATGGCGACGGTGTTGAGGTCAATGTGGACTGCGACATTGAAGTGATCATTACGGATATTACCTGTGATGACAACGGTACCTCCTCAGACCCAACTGATGATGTGTACAGCTTCACGCTCGAAGTGGTTAATAACGGTGGTGCAGGCACAACCTGGACGACTATGATCAATGGTGCAGAGGTGTCGGGAAGCTACGGCGAACCTGTAACCTTCGGCCCATACAGCATTGCTCAGATAGGTGATCAGACGTTTATGGTCAACGATGAGGATGTAAATGGCTGCCTGACCATGGCGGTTGTAGAAGCACCTGAGCCTTGTTCCAATGACTGTGCTATTCAAATCACTCAATCTTCTACGGTTTGTGATGACAACGGCACGCCATCTGACCCAAGTGACGACCTGTTCTTCTTCACCGTCAAAGCCGGAGGCAATAACCTCAGCGGTGGCTTTAGCGTAAGCGTGAACGGAGAGGTCGCTGTACCGAGCGTGAGCTATGGCGGTGGTCAAATCCTTGCGGCAAATGTAGGCCCGTACGCAATCGCTGATGGCCCAATCGAAGTAACGGTTACAGACCTTGGAGACCCGGATTGTCAGGCTTCTGTTACACTTGATCCGCCGGCAACCTGCTCCGAGGAGTGTGGTATCCTGCCTGAGCTTGTGCTGACGAAGTGCGACGATAATGGTACACCATCAGATCCGTCTGATGATGTGTTTACGGCGACTATACTGGTGAATGCCAACAACCCGGCAGGAAATACCTGGGTGGCAAGTACTGGCGCAACCGGTACTTATGGTGCAACCTTCACCACGGTTTCCTTCCCAATTGCGGCAGGCGATGTGACGATTACCTTCAGTGATCAGGCGGATCCGAACTGCGTAGGCAGCCTGACGGTGACACCACCGGAAACTTGTTCAGATGCTTGTGACATCACTTCTGCTCAGGCTGTAAATGTCGAGTGCAGTGATAACGGCACGCCTTCAGATCCAAGCGACGATACCTTCACTTTTGAGGTCATCGTGACCGGTGTGAATACTTCAGCTACCTGGACGGACAACCTGGGCAATACAGGCACTTACGGTGTGCCGGTTTCCTACGGACCATTCAGTATCGCTGCTAACCCAACCGTCACTCTGGATATTACAGACGCAGCGGATGGTATCTGCACCGCTCAGGTGGTTGCAGTAGCACCTCCGACCTGCTCTGACGTTTGCGACATCAACGCGACAATCGTACAGGGGCCATACTGTAATGATAATGGCACCCCATCCAACCCGAATGACGATGTCTACTTCATTGATGTGCAAGTGACTGGTAATAATACAGGCTCAGGATGGAATGCTAACGGTTCCACAGCAGGTACAACTGCCGGTGGGTACGATCAGGTGGTCACTTTTGGCCCCTATCAGCCAGGTGCGAACGTCCTGATTAACTTCACAGATACGAACGATGGCGATTGCGTGGCCACCATTATGGAGAGCATTCCGGACGAGTCTTGCTCGGAAGAGTGTAACGTCTTCATCACAAGCGTCAACACCATCTGCCTGAATAACGGAACGCCATTTAATGGCAATGACGATCAGTTCTTTGTGACCTTGATCGTGAATGGCAGCAACACCAGCAATTCCTGGAACGGAACAGGCGGCGCAAGCGGTTCCTATGGTATGCCAGCTTCCTTCGGTCCATTCCCGATTAGCATGGGGCAGGTATCCATTTCGGTGAATGACTCGAACGACCCAAGCTGTAATGCATCTGTCCTTGTAACAGCGCCACCGCCTTGCATCGACTGCGAGGTGACGCCAGAGTTGCTGAGCATTGACTGTGACGATAACGGCACATCGGCTGATCCTTCCGATGACCTGTACTATGCAACGGTGGAAGTGAGCAGTCAGGGCGCAACATCAAGCCTCGGCTGGCGCTACCGGGTACTGCCTACGGGCAGCTACGTGGGCCACTTCCCATACGATCAGCCTGTACAAATTGGTCCATTCTCCATTGAGGGTGGTAACGTCAATGTTCGCATTGCAGATGCTGGAGATGGTAGCTGTAACGAAACACTGTCTCTACAGGCTCCGGCACCATGTTCCGACCTGCCTTGTGAGCTGACCGCCATGACTTCAGATCCGGTTTGCAACAACAACGGCACACCAACGGATCCAAGTGACGATACGTACAGCTTCGAGCTGACTGTCACTGCAGTCAACACGTCAGCAGCTGAATTTACAGCCACTGTAAACGGAACCACGTATACCGAACCATTTGGTACGCTGATCATCACCGGAATCCCGGCAGACGAAGACGCCATTATTACCAACATCTCGGTAGTGGGCGAAGACGACTGCTCAGCTGAGGACATTACGGTGCCGGCTACCGGCGAATGCTCTGATGATTGCCTGATCGAAGTGGTCGCGGCTGATCCGGTATGTGATTTCAACGGCACTACTGACCCAGGTGACGATACGTACAGCTTCGAACTGACGGTAACTCCTGTCAATGAGACCGGGCAATTCTGGACCGCATCCATTAACGGGCAGGTCTTCACAGAGCCTTATGGTACGATCCTGATTACCGGAATTCCGGCAGCTGAGAATACTGTGATTTCTGGTCTGGCCGACCTCGACAACAGCAGCTGTGTAGTCAACGATGTCGTCGTACAGGCTACTGGCGAGTGCTCGCCGGAGGAACCCTGCGAGATCACAGCCGAGCTGATCGCAGGCTCAGAGCTGTGCGATGACAACGGCACACCGGGTGATGGCGACGACGATACCTTCACCTTCGAGGTCCTTGTGACCAATGCGGGTGCAGGCACAGGCTGGACGGCTAACGATGGAACCACGGGCATCTATGGCGATACGATCACCTTCGGCCCTTACAGTGCGGCTGATATCGGTGATGTGTTGACCTTCACGATTACCGATAACGACGAGGCTGCTTGTGCTGATGCCTTTGAAGTAACGGTGCCTAATTGTACCAACGACTGTAACCTGACGGCTGATGTGCTGAATATGGCTTGCAATGACGAAGGCACGCCAAATGACCCAACCGACGATACCTATACTTTCGATCTGATCATCCATGGTACGCACGTTGGTGATACCTGGACCGCAGACGACGGTACTACGGGTAATTTCGGTGATACGATCAGCTTCGGCCCGTACCTCATCACAGATGGCAACACGACCTTCGATGTCGTGCCGGACGCGAATGACAACTGTGTGCTCACCGTACTGGTCACTGCGCCACAGCCTTGTTCTGAAGCCTGTGATATCGAAGCAGCCATCTCTAATGTGACCTGCGACGACAACGGTACACCGGGAGACAGCAGCGATGATACCTTCAGCTTCACCGCACTGGTTACTGGCGATGATATCAGCAACAGCTGGATTGCGCTGGACGAAACAGGTATGCCTATTCAGTTTGGCATGACAGGAATGCCCACCGTATTCAACCTGGGCAGCCTGATTGCAGACGGGCCGGTCAGCATCACCTTCCGGGATATTAGCAACCCAGACTGTGAAGTGACGGTAGAAATTACACCTCCTGCACCATGCTCCGTCGCACCATGCACCATCTCCGCGGATGTGGCAATCGAATCCTGCGACAATAACGGCAATGCAGATCCCGCTGATGACACCTTCACCTTTACTATTACGGTTAACGGTGACGATGCGGACGGCAGCTGGACGGCAGACTTTGATAACCTGAGCGGTGAATACGGAACCACCTATACCTTCGGGCCATATCCTGTGGGTACAGACCTCGACTTCACCATCTCTAATGTTGGTAATGCCCTGTGCAGCTCGAATGTGTTGGTTGATGCACCAGATGAATGTCCTGAAACACTGGATTGTGACATCATCTCCGCATCTGCTTTCAATATCGAGTGTGATGACATGGGTACAGCAGCGCCTGAAGATGACATCTTTGTCTTCCAGGTACTGGTAGCCGCACTGGATGAGAATGGCATACCATCAACGGGGGCCTGGGCGATCGATTTCGCAGGCAGCACTTTCGAAGGTATTTACAATGTGCCTTCTCAGGTATTCGAAATCCCGGTTGATGCGACTTCTTCCGAGGCAGTAGACCTGAATGTAGTGGATGCGCTGTCTGAAGATTGCTTCACCAGCCTGTCGCTCATACTGCCGATTGTACCTGAAATTGACTGTCCGGACGATACCGACTTCGCTGTGCGCACACAGGATGTACAGTACATCGACGGGCAACTGAATACAGATGACGATACGCTGAGTACGATCTGCTGGGCTGAAGACCTGGCAGAAAGGCTCCGCTACTACGATACGACAACAGTAGTTGCTGAAGCTTCCGACATGTTCACCTTCGTATTGCTGAGCGATATGAACCAGGTGGTGGATATGGATGGCTACGGTGCCATTTTCGACGGAGTATACAACCACCTGATGCCTTGCTGCAACCTGGCGGATACCACACACCTGCCAGACCTCGACAATGAGCTGCTCAATCCAATGATTGACTTCAGCTCTTACAACCTGGGCGGCCTTGTGCCCGTGGGCAGTATGTCTGTGCAGCTGACAGGTGAAGTAGCGCATACCCTGATGGTGACCACCGTAACGGCCGCAGAGACGGGCAACTACCGCTGGTTGGTCTTCAGCCAGAATGGTACACAGCTACTGGATACGAATGGTCTGCCTTATCCGGCAGAAGCGACGCAAGTCAATTACGACCTGCTTTGCACAGATGTTGATTCCCTCATTAACAACCCACTGAGCCTGGTGCTCACTGGAGAAGCAACGGTTGAAGCGTTCTGCGGCATTGATAGCCTCTTCTTCACCGATCAGCTTGCCCCGGCTAGCGAAGATTGCCTGCCTAATGTCATTAACCGCAGTTTTGTGGTCACTGATGTCCGGGGCAACAGCTTCTCCTGTGCACAGGAAATTCAGATACAGGTGCCGGCACTGGAGGATGTGAAAATGCCTAAGCTTGCCGCTATGTTCGACTGCGAAGCGGAGTTCACCGGCGATGCCAATGGCAACCCCCACCCAAGTCTGACGGGCTACCCTTACGTTCAGTCTGCCTTCGATGTGCACCTGCTCAATGAGCCGTTCTGCAACATCTCTGCAGATTACGAAGACAGCGACCGCGAAGACATCTGCGCGGGTACCTACAGCTTCGAGCGGACCTGGACAATCACGGACCTTTGCACGCCTGATTCTGTACGGACCTTCGTACAAACGATCAAGGTAGGCGACCTGACCGGCCCGGTGGTAAGCTGCCCAATCAGCGACCACTATTGCCCGGTAGTCGAAGAGGACATCATGTTGTTCTCCACAGATCCGTTCGATTGCACCGCTACGATCGAAGTGCCAATGCCAGAAGTAACCGATGCCTGCTCTGATGAGTGGACCGTCATCACCGAAGTAGTCAGTGTGGATATGAGCAATGATACGGTCATATACACCATCATTGACACCCTTCTGGAAGACGACCTGCGCCTGATCACCGGGCTGGAAATTGGCGAGTACAAGTTCCGCTACACCGTAACGGACGACTGTGGCAACAGCACACAGCAACTCTGCCACTTCCGCGTAGCCGACCTGTCTGAGCCGGTAGCCATCTGTACAGGTGCACTCAATGTGTCTGTAGGCGGCTTTGGCCTGGCAAGGTTGTTTACGCACCACATCGATGCAGGCAGCTATGACAACTGCGGTATCGACAGTATGATGGTCCGCCGCGTTTACGAGCGCGATCCGGAAGATTGCAGCGACCTGAGCACACCGTACTACTCCGCATGGGGCAACTACGTGGAGTTCAACTGCTGTGATGCCGGCACCTATGTGACCGTCGAGCTCCGCGTAGTAGATGCCGCTGGCAATGTCAACATCTGCTGGCTGGATGTACTGGTGGAAGACAAGACAGCGCCACAGTGCATTGGACTGGAAGATGTGACGGTAGGCTGTGGCGACTTGCCGGAAGGCTTCGATCCATTCAGCCTGAACCAACTGGACAGCCTCTTCGGTGAGGTGCATGTGGTCGACAACTGCTCAGCAGATGCTATCGTCCTTGACCCGATCGTGGACATCAGCACTTGCGGCAGCGGTACCATCACACGCCGCTTCCTGGCAATCGACCTGGTGGGCAACATCTCTATGGATACCCTCACACAAGTGATCACTATTGGTGGAACCGGAGGCTTCAACGTACGCTTCCCCGCTGACATACAGGTATCTGCCGATGTTTATGCGACAGATACGCTGGAAGGCGTGGCCATCACTAACCTGGGTTGCGATTCCCTCTCCATAAGCTACACCGACTCGCTGGTGGCAGCCGTAGATGGCGAGTGTTCCCGCATCCTGCGTACCTGGGAGGTAACTAACTGGTGCGACTACGATGCGATTGACACCGCAGTGGTCATCCGCCGCGATGAAGATTGCGATGGCCTGATGGGCGAAGAGGATGTATGGCTCCTGGGCCGTCCGGATTCTATCTACGTCGATGCCGACAGTTCGGTACTGAACACCTTCCCAATGGCGGGTGTGAAAGATACCCTCTGTGACGGTACAACCAACCCGGAAGGCTACTGGAGAACAGTTGATAACACAGGACGCTGGGTTTACACGCAGGTGATCCGCATCGAAGACAACGGATTTGATGCTTACGCTATCTACCTGCCAGCAGACAGTACAGTATTCTGTGACGATCTGTCTGCGGATTCTGTCCGGGTGTACGGTTCAGCTTGTGACTCCATTACCATCAGCCATACGGATACGCTGATTGCGGGTGAGGGCGAAGCTTGCTACCGCATCCTGCGCACCTGGGAGGTGACCAACTGGGATGAGTACGATGGACTGTCTGATGCCATCAGTATCCGCCGCGATGAAGATTGTGACGGACAGCTGGGCGAAGATACCACATGGGTGCTCCGTCAGCTCGACACCACGTACGTTGATGCCGACAGCTTATTCCTGAACAACTTCCCGCTAGCGGGCGTTAAGGATACTATTTGCGACAGCACGACCAATCCGGAAGGCTACTGGCGTACAAGCGCCTCCACTGGCCGCTGGATTTACACCCAGATCCTGCACGTGATAGATGAGGAGGCACCGGTAGTAGCCTTCGAGCAGCCAGATCCATTCTGCAGCTTTGAAGGAGACACCTGCGATGCTAACGTTATCTATCCATTCGCATTGGACGGCAAGTGCCTGCCAGATACCCTGCTACCAGATTCCATGGTGGAAATGACCTTCCGGGTATTCCTGGACGCAGGAGCTGATGGCATGCTCGATATGGATGTGACAGACTCTGTGGATATTACAGGCAGCTATCCGGATTACGTGATCAACGGCAAGTTCCCAATGGGCGAACATATCCTGGAACTTAACGTAGTGGATGCCTGCGGCAACTTCACAGCAGTGAACCTGCCATTCGAGGTGGTAGACTGCTTCGTGCGCGCACCACAGTGTTTCGATGACCTGTCTGTAGAACTGCAGCCGCTTGCCGAACCTATTGACATAGACGGTGACGGAACGATAGACCAGGCATTTGCTGATATTACGCTGGAATACCTGCTTGAAGCCATGCCAACAGATGATTGCAACGGTCCTGTGGGTTACGCCATGAATTTCATGGGCGAAGCCTTCAGTATGGAGCAGAACAAGCTCACGTTGACTTGCTCGGACAATGATACCTACGAGGTTGAGGTATGGGCATTCGATAAAGCAGAAAACCCATACGCACTGCAGCCCGATGGTTCTGTAGGAGGCCGCAACTCAGAGCGTTGTGTTACCCTCATCACCGTTACGAATTCTGATGCTTGTCTGGCAGGCTTGGCCGGAGCAGATAAGGATGAAGAAAAAGGCGTGGCGGCTGAGCAAGACGTTGCACCCGCACTGTACCAAAACGTGCCTAACCCGTTTGTTGACGCGACGCTGATTGACTTCTACCTGCCTCAGGCAGATGAAGTACAGTTTGAGGTACGCAATGCTGCCGGACAGGTAATGAAAGTAGTACAGGGATGGTACGATGCAGGCACGCATCAGGTACGCCTCGACCGCAGCGATTTGATAGCAACCGGAATTTACTACTACACCTTGCGCACCAGCAAGGGGGTACTGACGAAGCAGCTCATTATTGCTGAATAGTCAATAAAGGCATTACATTCCCCGTTTTAGATCTGAGGATTTGGTCCAATCGGGCCATTTCCTCAGGCTTCGGGGAAAGAAAAAAGCAGCACCTGAAATGATCAGGCACTGCTCGTAAGAATTTTGTGCATATTTGTTTTTGTTGATGGGGTAGAGCTTAATGTTCTACCCCCTTTTTTATTTTAGCGCGGCCTCCTTTACCGCATCGGCTACTTTCCAGGCTACCTGTTCCTGCAATGAAGCCGGAATAATCGACTCCCGGGTAGGGTTGGGGATGAAGTCTGCAATAGCGTACGCAGCAGCCAGCTTCATCGCCGGGGTGATCCGTTTGGCTCTTGCATCAAGTGCGCCCCTGAAAATGCCGGGGAAGCCAAGGACGTTATTGACCTGATTCGGTAAATCACTACGCCCGGTACCCACAATTGCCGCACCGCCCTTGTAAGCGTCTTCCGGCATGATCTCCGGATCGGGGTTCGCCAGAGCGAAGATGATGGAGTCTTTGGCCATGGTTTTGATATCCGCTGTGGTGAGCAGGTTGCCTACACTTACGCCGATGAATACATCAGCATCGACGATAGCGTCTTTCACCGAACCGGTTCTGTTGTTGGGGTTCGTAAAGGTGAGCACCTCCTGCTTGGAGCTGTTGAGATTGTCACGGCCGCTATGGAGGATACCCTTGCTGTCGCACATAATGACTTCCCGCACGGCAATGCATTCAGAAGAATTCTGATGATCCACACATTTCAGTAGCTTTGCGATGGCTACGCCGGCAGCCCCGGCCCCGTTGATCACAACCTTGAGGTCGAATAGGCTTTTGCCTACAAGTTTGGCTGCATTGATCAGCCCGGCCAGCACCACGATAGCTGTACCATGCTGGTCATCGTGGAATACCGGAATGCCAATATCCTGCAGCCGTTGCTCAATTTCAAAACTGCGGGGTGCCGAAATATCTTCCAGATTGATGCCCCCAAAGACCGGCGCGATCAGCTTCACGGTTTCGATGATCTTTTCTGTATCCTGCGTGTCCAGGCAAATCGGGAAGGCATCAATATTAGCAAAGCGCTTAAAAAGCATAGCTTTTCCTTCCATAACCGGGATGGCCGCATGTGGGCCAATATTGCCCAGCCCCAATACGGCTGAGCCATCAGAAACAATAGCTACGGTATTACTTTTGATGGTGTAATCATACACCTTTTCGGGATCGGCAGCGATGGCCCGGCAAGGCTCTGCAACACCCGGCGAGTACACCAAAGACAAGTCCTCTTTAGAGCGGACATCCATCTTGGGCGTCATCCTGATTTTTCCTTTCAGGTATTGGTGGAGGTACAGGGATTCTTTGAAGTAGTCCATATGTTTTGGTAATCTATGGTTACAAATTTGGTTACAGCACAATTAAAGGTAGCAGATTTTTAGAATTCCGGCCATCCCCATGACGTATTGAGCGGATAGCATGCCGCAATCAGTGCGCGGAAAATATTTACCTTGTGCGTTTCGTTATTTTCTTTTTGCAACTACATACCGAACATGATTAGAACGATTACGACTACTGTACTACTACTGCTGTTTTGTACACTGAATGCCTTTGCTCAGCCTGCCCGGGCTACTATAAATGTAAGTGGGCAGCAGGCTAATGCCAGCATCCGCATACCTCTGGCCAACCCTCAGCCCTTTCTGGCCTTTTCTGCCGTATGGAAAGGGCAGGAAGGCACCCTGAATGCCCGGTTTTCTCCTGATGGAGAGCGCTGGGGGGATTGGGTAGCTTTGGGAATGGATGGCCACGCTGAGCAGTCCTCTGAAAAATACATAAGTGAACTGCACTTTGCTCCTGCGGGTAGCCAATGGGTGGAAGTTCAGCCCGCTATTGGCATGGAAAATCTAGTCTTGCACTTTTTCAACCCCGGACGTACAGACGAACTGGAACGCACAGGGTACCCCCCAGCCGTTACAGAGCGTTCTCCGGTCTACTGCCCCTGTGATCAGCCTGACTTTGAAGGCCGCGAGGACTGGTGCCCCGATGGCACCTGCCCGCCTGATGCAACACCCGTTGGTACCAATCCAACCCACCTGATCATCCATCATGCTGCCGGGACGAACAGCTCCAATGACTGGGCCGCAGTCGTCCGCGCCATATGGGATTTTCATACCGGCGTAAATGGCTGGGATGATGTAGGCTATAACTGGCTAATTGATCCCAACGGAGTGCTGTATGAAGGCCGGGGCGATGACCGCCTGGGCGCCCACTTCTGCGGTACCAATGGCGCTACGATGGGGGTCTGCATGCTCGGCGATTACACCAGCATTACACCTACTGCGGCAGCACGGGGCACCCTGGCTCACCTCATGGCCTGGAAGAGTTGTGATATTGGCGTAGATCCACTTGGAACAGCCTTTCACAGCAACTCCGGCCTGCAGCTGATGCGCATCTCCGGCCATCGCGATGGCTGCGCGACGGCCTGCCCTGGTGATGCTTTTTACCCACAATTACCCGATGTACGCAACGACGTTGTGGACTTCATCGCTAATCAGTGTGCGGCTATTGCGCCACCCCAGAACCTCACCGCACAAATGACTGCCGATACCGCCGTTCTACTGGAATGGGTGGATGAATCGGATAACGAAACCGCATTCCTCGTAGAACGGTCCAACTCTTTCTTTGGCACTTACGTACAAATTGGGGAAGCTCCTGCTAACGCGACGACCTATGAGGACTTCGATATAGAAATCGGGACCGGTTACTACTATCAGGTGAGGGCGACTACAGGTACGGATACTTCACTCTATACCAACAAGGCATTTGTGTTTACCAATGTGGTGAGTACGGACAATCTGCTACAGGGCCAAACGGTAAAGGTCTTCCCTAACCCGACTTCCGGTGCCCTGCAGTTGCAGTGGTCAACACCGCTTGATGGACAGGTCATGCTCCGGGTCTTAGACAGCAGAGGAGTGCCCGTACAAAGTCAGCAATTGCCCGGTCACCAACTTCAGCATCAGCTGGACCTGGGCGCGTTGCCTTCCGGGCTTTACATCGTAGAGCTCATCAATGAGTCGGAGCAGGCCATTTACCGGGTCTTCAGAAAATAATCTGGTCCGCCACACGTTTAAACCCTTTCCTACGGAGGTGCAAACGAACATCTATCCTAAGGAAAAGTTAGAATAGGAGGGACGAGTATTAAAAAGTGTTAACGCAAGCGGCGATTTTTCAGTTACCAGCGTTACTTGTTCCAGATACCACGTCTATATGAGATGTAGGCATATCTACAAAAAACCGAAAACAATTTATTTTAAACAAAATCAAAATCCATCATGCAAAAATTGTTTCTGAAATTTTCCGGAGCTGCGATCCTGCTTACTCTTTTGATCGCTACCGGTTGCGGTGAAGATGATCCAATCGATCCAATCACTCAGCTGCCACCTGAGGTACGTCTGGTTGATGGTGTAGGATTTACTTCCACTGACGCTACCCTGGCTCCCGGAGAAACATTTACAGTGAATGTGGAGATACTAACGGGCGATAACCCACTTGAAACTTTCACCTTCCTGGTAGATGGTACTGCTATCAACAACACAAACATTGCTAACTACTACGCCAATGGTGAATTCGAAGTAGACGGAAGCGTGGAAACGGCCAACAACCCGGTCACGCTTTTTGGTGATGCGAAGCAGGGCGCTTCAATCGTAATTGAAGTCGTGCCATTCGAACAAATGGATGGTGAAGTCCGGACCTACACCTTCGAAGCTGCTGATGAAGCTGGCAACGTAGGTACTATTTCACTGGACATCACTGTTGTAGATCCTACCACACCAATTGATGCTACCCTAACTGGCGTACTCTTCAATCAGGCTGGCCCTACCGGTACCGGTGGTCTTAACCTCGATAACGGTGAAGGTACAGGCAGTGCCGATGCAGAGGCTGAAATCCGCGACCTTGGTCTGGATTGTACAGTTCCGGCTCCTGGCCTGAACTGGCGCCGTCAGATCGGTACCGTCAATGGTGCAGATATGGTAAAGGTAGACGAGACTCAGGTTGAAAACTTTACCTTCGATAACGTTTCTGTTAAGGAAGAAATCGAAGCTGCTTACGCTACAGGTGTAGAGCTGAGCGATGGTGCTTCCCGGAACTGTGCGACTGGCACCGACACCCCGGTTACAGATGTGACGGACGAATTGGTCGTAGGCGATATGTTTGTCGTCTTGGCCAACGGTACTCACTATCTGATCCGCATTGACGCCATCAATGAGACAGATGACAGCAACGCTGATAACTACGAGCTGTCTATCAAGTACTAAGCAATAAAGCTTATCCAACTACAGGAGAGCGCAGTTTCGGTACGCCGGGGCTGCGCTCTTCCTATATTAAGGTACAATTATCAATTTCCACCTTCGTTTCATGTTGGTGAGTTCTGTACTTTTGTGGTCAAACCAGGAATGGCACCGTATGATAAAGAAGATTTTTTCCCACCTGTTACTGATTGGCAGCCTCGGATTCTCGCTGCCGCATGCCCTGCAGGCGCAGTGTGAGTTCGCTGCAGATACCATAGACCCGTTCGATAGCACCCGCCTGATCATCTCCAAGCCCATGCCCATCGGCTTACTGATTCCAAGCCTCTACGAAACGGTGGATGGCCCTAAGATCATCGAGGAAGCGGAAGTAGCCTTTTCGTTTATGGAAGGCGATGTGGACAGCATCAATTCTTTTTTTCTCACTATTGCCACGCCGGAGTATGACTTTCAGAAAATCGAGGCCGGGCGCAACGTTATCATCGCTTTTGAGGACACCTCTGCCGTGCAGTTACTGAATTATCCGGACCGCGGCGTTTTCAGCAAGGAAACGAATATGCGCATTTACCAACATACCTGTATTGTGCCCATCGATGTTTTATACCGAATGGCCGCCTATGATGTATTGGGCATCCGGATAAGATATGAAGGCAAAAAGCGCACGATTATGCTGAATGAAGATCAACAGAAGGCACTCCGTCAGGCTGTGATCTGTGCCAGTGAAGCTGCTGGATTTTCCCCTTTAAATCCCTGACGAAACAGGAAAGATTAAATAAGAATTTTTAACATTGCAACCGAGTTGTAAATTGGCTGGCGTAGCCAAAACCTATTACAAATGACTACTCCGAAAAGGATGGAAAAATTGTGAAAGAGCAGTTCTTCTATTCCTGGCCAGGATAGAATCTAACCGATTAAGCAAGTGTGGAGCGCTCTATCTGATGCCGGGTAAAGCGCTCCTTTCTTATGTCAGGATTGATGTCCAATGATAGCCTGCACACCAAGCGCATAGCCCTGTAGCCCCAGCCCCACGATAATGCCTGCACAGTGAGCAGAAAGGTAAGAATGATGCCGGAAAGCTTCCCGCCGGTGTACATTGGAAATATGCACTTCAATAACCGGTGTGGAAATTCCGGCTATTGCATCGCCCAGCGCAACGGAGGTGTGCGTGTAAGCGCCCGCATTAAACACAATCCCCTCGTAGGAAAAGCCCACCTCGTGTAGTTTATCCAGCAGCGCCCCCTCATGATTGCTTTGAAAATACTCCAGCTTATGCTCAGGGAACTGTGCCTGAAGCTTCCCGAAGTAGTCCTCAAAAGACTGACGCCCATAGATTTCCGGCTCTCGTTTGCCCAGCAAATTAAGGTTCGGCCCGTTCAGGATGAGAATACGCATCAGTTGGCTTTGTCAGACATGAACTTAATACGGACGAGCTGTATCTCTTCCATCGTGATGTCTTCATCCTGCAGCTCTTTGTAGGCTTCTTCAAGGGCATCGGTCTCTGCGTCCATGAAGTAGTCCTCAATCTCCTCGCGGGCATATTCATCCAGATTCTCATCCAGGTAGTAGTCGATATTAACTTTGGTACCCGACAGTACGATAGCATACATTTCCTGGTACAACTCTTCCATAGATAGATTATTGGCTTCCGCCAAATCCTCCATAGGCACCTTGCGGTCAATGCCCTGAATGATGTTGATTTTGACTTTAGACTTATTGGCCACCTGCTTCATCACGAAGTCATTTGGGCGGTCGATATTGTTTTCTTCTACGTACTGCCTGATCAGTTCGAGGAAAGGACGTCCGTAACGCAGGGCTTTCCCTTTACTAACCCCGGACAGATTGCTCATATCGTCCATTGTGATCGGGTAGTGGGTAGCCATATCTTCCAAAGAGGGGTCCTGAAATATGACAAAAGGCGGCACATTATGTCGCCTGGACTCCTTGCGGCGCAGGTCGCGCAGCATTTTGATCAGCGTCTCGTCAAGAACAGCAGAGCTGCCCTTGGATTCCTCTATATCGGCAGCTACTTCAGCATCGTAGTTATGGTCGATGGGGATCTTGAATGGCTGTGGATTTTTTAGAAAAGCTTCCCCTTTTTCGGTGATCTTGAGAAGTCCGTAGGTCTCGATGTCTTTGCGGAGCAGGTCGTTGAGAATGGTCTGCCGGAAAACGGAGCTCCAGTAGGTCGCGTCCTGTGCTTTGCCCGCTGCATAGAGGGGGCGTTTGTCAAAGCTGAAGTCTTTAATGACCTTGGAGGCATGCCCCCGGACGAAGTCGATCATCACTTTGATATCATAGTTTTCATCCAGTTCATCTACTGCCTTAATGGCTAATACCACGTCATCTTTAACATCGATCCGTTCTTTTGGATGCCGGCAATTGTCGCACATCTGGCTGCAATTGTCCTCGTCAAATTGCTCCCCAAAGTAGTGCAGCAGGAAGCGGCGGCGGCAGGAGGTGGTCTCAGAGTAAGACATTACTTCCTGCATCAGCTGCATGCCCATTTCGCGTTCGGCAACGGGCTTGTCGCGCAGGAATTTCTCCAGGCGCAGAATATCCTTATAAGAGTAGAATGCGACACAACGCCCTTCCAGACCGTCCCGCCCGGCACGCCCGGTCTCCTGATAATAGTTCTCAATACTCTTCGGAATATCATAGTGGATGACAAACCGCACATCGGGCTTGTCAATCCCCATACCAAAGGCGATTGTGGCCACAATGACGTCCACTTCCTCCATCAGGAAATCATCCTGGGTTTTACTACGGGTTTTGGCATCCAAACCGGCGTGGTAGGGGGCGGCTTTGATGTCATTCACCTTCAATGCTCCGGCAATTTCGGCTGCTGACTTCCGGCTTTGTACATAAATGATGCCAGACTGATCCGGTACCTCCTTGATGATCTGTACGATCTGCTTTAGCGTCTGCTCTTTTTTAAGTTTAGGGCGCACCTCATAGTAGAGATTCTCCCGGTTGAAGGAGGAGATGAAGGTATTGTGGTCCGTCATATTGAGGTTCTTCACAATATCGGACTGCACTTTGGGGGTCGCAGTAGCAGTCAGTGCCACCACCGGGATATCGCCACCTATGGAATCGAGCATGGCACGAATACGGCGGTATTCAGGCCGGAAGTCATGCCCCCATTCTGAAATACAATGGGCTTCATCAACGGCAACAAAGGATAAGTTGACTTGCTTAAAGAACTCAATATTCTCTTCCTTGGTCAGGGTCTCCGGTGCGATAAAGAGGAGCTTGGTCTTATTGTCCATAATGTCCTGCCTCACCTGTTTCATCTGAGATTTGGTGAGGGAGGAGTTCAGGAAGTGGGCCACATCATCGCTTTGGCTGTACCCGCGGATGGAGTCCACCTGATTTTTCATTAAAGCAATCAGGGGCGAAATGACGATAGCGGTACCCTCCAGCATAAGCGCAGGCAGCTGATAGCAGAGCGATTTGCCACCACCGGTAGGCATAATGACAAAGGTGTCTTTGCCACCCAGTACACTCTTGATTATAGACTCCTGCCGGCCTTTAAAGCTATCAAAACCGAAGTATTGATGAAGGGCATCGTAAAGCGTTTCTTTCGTCGTCGTCATGGTTCGCCAGTTCTTTTTTACTTAGTTTTGCATCGGTTGTTTTGGGCAATCCGTCCTAATTTAGCCAATATTTTTCAGTTGGAATGGGTATTCAGAGCTTTTTCGACTTCCAGGAACAACTACAGGACCGATTCGTTCGATTAGGCGCTTTTTTCAAAAGCTTCCAAAAATACAAAAATCACGTGATAAGCGAAGGATTAATACGGAAAACTGCGTTGCGGACGCTGGAAATCGAGATGAAGGCGCTCCGGGCACTGCTGGAGAGCATCGATGAAGAGTTTGAGGCGTGTGTCAATGCGGTTTATGCTTGTCAGGGGCGGTTGGTGGTGACGGGGATCGGCAAGAGTGCGCTGGTGGGCCAGAAAATCGTGGCTACCCTGAACTCCACAGGTACGCCGGCTCTGTTTATGCACGCTGCTGATGCCATTCACGGGGACCTCGGCATGATTCAGCCGGGAGACTTTGTCCTCTGCCTGTCCAAAAGCGGGGAGACGCCTGAAATACGTGTACTGGTCCCTCTGCTCAAAAACCTTGGTAACGCTATCATAGGTATGGTGGGTAACCGGGCTTCTTACCTGGGCAGGCACGCAAGTTATGTGCTTTGCACGCCGGTGGATCAGGAGGCAGACCCCAATAATCTGGCACCTACCGCAAGCACTACTGCACAGATGGCGCTGGGGGATGCGCTGGCCACTTCCTTACTGGCGCTGCGCGGCTTTTCTCCTCAGGATTTCGCACAGTTCCATCCGGGGGGCGCACTTGGCAAACAGCTCTATTTGCGTGTAAGCGACCTCTATCCACAGAATGAACGCCCTGCTGTACAGGAAGAAGATTCGCTGCAGCAAACCATTCTCGAAATGACTTCCAAACGCCTGGGCGCAACCGCCGTCCTGAACCCAACCGGGCAGCTTTCCGGGATCGTCACCGATGGCGACCTCCGCCGTATGCTCGAACGGGGCAATGGCTTTGACAACCTCCTGGCAAAGGATATCATGACTGCGGGCCCTAAAACCATTACCGAAAATGCGATGGCGGTCAAAGCCTTGCAAGTCATGCGCAAGAACAGCATTACACAACTGGTGGTCACCGATGAAGCAGGCACCTACAAAGGCTTTGTCCATCTGCATGACCTGATCCGGGAGGGGCTGATATGACCTGGTGGCTGAAATATGCATTCACTGGTGCTATGCTGCTCTTGCTGAGCGGGTGCAGTATGCCCTCCACTACCACGGTGCATCCTGCCTTTTACCATTGGAAAACCACCTTCGATCCGGCGCCTGAGGCCTGGCAACTGGTGCGCGGAATGGCTACGGAGCGCATCTATTTGCGGTTGTTTGATGTAGACTGGGACGAAAACCTGAAGGCTCCGGCGCCCCTCGCTTACCTGGAGCCCAAACAACCGCTGAATACCTTTGAGGTAGAGTGGGTGCCTACTATATTTATCACCAACCGTAGCCTCACCCTGCTGCCCGTGCAGGATGTACCCCCTTTCGCAGAAAAGCTGATCAGCAAAGTGCTGGAGCTCACCGAAACCTTAAACCTATCGGCCGTACCCGAGGTGCAGCTGGACTGTGACTGGACGCAGAGTACCCGGGAGGTCTACTTTCGCCTGCTGAAAATCTGCCGGGAGCGGCTCTCAGAGCAGGGCATTGCGTTGTCTGCCACCATACGGCTGCATCAGCTGCGTTATCCGGAGCAGACCGGTGTGCCGCCCGTCGACCGTGGCATGCTCATGTATTACAATATGGGGGAGGTCCGGCAGTGGGAAGCGCCCAATTCTATCCTCAATCCCGCGGCGGCGGCTCCCTATTTGCAAGCCCAGTCCTATACGCTGCCCCTTGATCTGGCCCTGCCTGCTTTTCAGTGGGGCGTCTTGTTTAGGGAGGGCGCCATGATCCGCTTGCTCAGCGGCCTTTCGGCCAATGACTTGTCGGACCCGGAGCGTTTCTATGACATGAAAGGCGGGCGCTACGAGGTGGTGCAGGGCACTTTCCTCCAAGGCCATTATCTGTACGAAGGCGACCTCATCCGGTTGGAAACGGTAACGCCGGAAGCGCTGCATACTGCTGTGGAGCAGCTTCGAAGCTTCGACTGGCCAGGTAACGTCTACCTGACATTCTATGAGCTTGACAGCGCCACTGAGCTGGGATTGGACGCTGCGGCTTTGGAGGCGGTAATCAAGGCGTTTAAGGGGGAGTAGTTTGATGCTTCAAAGTCATTTCCCGCCGGGTGCACTCGCCGTTCGACATAGTTTAACAACGAAGTCGATGCCTTCACCCGGCGCACTTAAAAACGAAACAGTTCATTCCTGTACGATCGGGCTGATTGAATTTATTTGTTTAAATTATTTTGGACTCTATTGCAAAATTTTGTATCGTTAGGGCGCTTAATCTCTGTACCATGCCCTCGAGACCCAAAATACATCAACCCGATGACCGCTTTTTCCGCCACGCTATGAGCAAGCCGGAGGTAGCAAAGCGGTATATTGAGCACTTCTATCCGGACATTGCCCGCATCACCGACCTTGGGAGCCTGAAGCTGGAAAGCAGCCTTAGCATTCAGCCCAACCTAAGAGAATTCCAAGCCGATGTCATCTACCGCTGCCGCCTCCAACAAGACGGGGAGAAGCACCTGTACTTTTGCCTGCTGCTTGAGCACAAATCACAGCCCGAAAAATACGTGTCAGTACAAGTCGGGCTATACGTCATGGAGCTCATGCTGCGCTCCGTAAAAGAAGCCGGGCGGGAACTGGAGCTGGTGCTCCCCATCATATTCTGCAATGGGAAAGAAAAATGGCAGCCCCTGACGCTCGCAGAGCTTTTTGCCGGCCACCCGCAGCTCGGTCTGCTGCAACCCTATATCCCTAATTTTAGCTTTGTATTTGAGGATGTCTCCCAGCTCAGCACGGAGGAGCTGCTGCAGCTTGACCTAAGTTCAGGAGCGCCATCATGGCATTATCCTTTCGGCATCAGCCCTACTTGATTGTTAAGTATCTTAGGCTTATTTTTGAAGGGGCAGACGGCAAGGCCAGCATCAGCGCACTAACCCATTACATCCTCGGAGTGGCAGAGCGCTTAGAAGAAGAATTTAAAGCAATTATTGAAAACACGGACCTCGAAATAATACCAGATGTCATGAGCACACTAGAGCAAATCCTGACCCGCGGCCGCAAAGAAGGCATGGAAAAAGGTATGGAAAAAGGCAAACAAAAGGAGCGCATCTTGCACCTTTTGAAGACAGCGCTCAAATTTCCGGAAATGGCGGCCGTTGACCTCGCCGACTTTACCGGGCTGCCTCAGGAAACAGTGCAGGATTTTATCGCTATCACTGCAAAAGGCGACAAAGACAAGCTCCTCAAATATGTGCAGGAAGAACTGCTTGCCGATATCCCGCTCAATGCAGAAGAAATGGAGAAGCTGCAGGAACTGGTGGAAAAGCTGCTGGCAGGCACAGACAGGTAAAGCCACATTCTGATATTTCAGCTCCCCCTGTAGCCCGACTTCGTAGAACCTGTCTACCCGGCGCAGACAGGTAGAGCCACATCCTAATCTCTCAGGCCCCCCTATGGCAG
>ENA-UENT01000078-UENT01000078.1-marine-metagenome-genome-assembly--contig:-NODE-78-length-77041-cov-5.067941_pt1 | contig 77041 bp, 60 predicted proteins | sample MGYA00237879_ERZ529330 | MGnify/ENA primary metagenome ERZ529330 (study PRJEB26372, sample SAMN05368345) | marine metagenome | biome: cultured habitat; feature: ocean water; material: water; isolation... | reverse complement strand
AGCCCGATTGTCTTTGACAGTCGGGCTTTTGTATTTTATACCTAATGCACCCGTTTTAACATGTACACCGTTTACGTCCTCCACTCCCCAACCTATGACAAAATCTATGTAGGATTTACATCCAACCTCCAGCAACGCCTACTAAGTCATAACCAGCTCGGTAAAAAAGGATATACAGTCAGATACCGCCCGTGGATTGTAATCCACACGGAGGAATTCGACACTAAATCAGAAGCACTACAAAGAGAGAAACAACTAAAATCGGCACGAGGAAGGGCATGGATCAGAACCCTTATTGACTCGTAGCTCGGACTCATATCCGCCGGCTGGCGGACGCAGGTTTCCGCCAGCCGGCGGACCTCCGCTACTAGAAAAAGCCCGATTGTCTTTGACAGTCGGGCTTTTGTAATTTTATACCTAATGCACTCGTTTCCCGCATGTATACCGTTTACGTCCTCCACGCCCCAACCTATGACAAAATATATGTAGGGTTTACATCCAGTCTTCAGCAACGCCTACTCAGTCAGAAATGACTCTCCTTCTATAAATCACTCCGCGTCAACAAGCCTACTAAGACTCCGTTTTCCAACACAGGCAGGCTACCGATCTGATGCCTATCCAGTACTTGTTTGGCTTCCTCCACCTTTATTCCTGGCTCTACGGTAATCACCTCTCTGATCATCACACTACGAACTAAGTCTTCTGGACGATAGTCTACTTTTGCTAATAGATTCGCAGATACCATTCCTACTAGTTCGCCTTGTTCATTCTCAATAGGCAGGTGGTTTATCTGACGCCATTCTAGGATCTTCTCCACGACTTCTAAGCAGACATTATCGCGAACAGAAATCACATCACGATGCATCAAGTCCTCGACCAACTTATCCTTTGGCGGTGCTGTTGCCCCCATTGGATGAGACTTACCAAACTCCATCATCTCCCACTCATGCACGGGAAGATCTTCCTTTTGATACTCCAACATCTGCTGCACCAAAAGACGAGCGGCAACTGATGGTTTGTGCCCCTTGCGCAGATGACGGAAACTATTGCGTTGCCATTGGGCTCCTGTATTTTCGGTGCGTACACGACGCTCGATCACAGACAGGTAGCGTTGTACGTCTTTTGATGAGACACCTACACTCTCCAGCCCTTCTTTTGCCATTGGCAGAAAATGGGTGAGGATCAAATCCTTGGCAGCATAGTTGCGTCCATTCCAATGTAATACGGTATGTATGCCCGTACGTGCTGCTTTGATAAAATTGCTTTTGGCCACCCTGAAGTCAGTGTGCTCCCAGAAGTTCTCCATTTCCAGTGGCATGCCTTTCATCAGCCCAATCCAGAAAGCGAAATTGGCTATTTCGTCCTGCACAGAAGGGCCAGATGGAAGATAACGACATTCAATACGGATATGCGCAGAATTATTGGCAACGCCATAGCAAAGGCGGTTCCAGGTATAGGTTGTACCGTTGTGCAGGCGAATCGACTTCAACTTTGGCATGATGCCCTGCTTCAAAAGGCTAAATGGATCGTCGTCGCCATAGCCTTGCAGGAGAACAGGGAAACGCACTACATCTTTTTTCCATAATTCTATAGCAGAACCAGTCAACCAGCGATCACCGAAATAAACGCGTGGCATCATCACACGCAGGTGGTTCTTATTTGAACGGGTATCCAAGCTCTGCTTGAAGAGGGCAATGCGGTTTTCGGCCCAAAGCTCCTTCCCGAATAGCAGTGGCGAATTAGCACATGCTGAGAGCACTGGACCACTGATCAATTGTGCCCAATTATGCATGCGCTGGAAGTCGCGCGGATCTACCTGTAGATGTAATTGAAAACTGGTGTTGCAGGCTTCAAAGAGTACGCTATCCAGTGTAGCTTTAAAGTCGTCCACGCCTTGCAGAAAAATCTCGAAGTTACTACCTCGTAGCTTGAGCAATTCCTGACTTAAAACCTTGTATCGCTCTTCAGGCGTCATGTTCTCAAAAAGCAGATGACGAAAATTGAGAGTCGGCAGGATTCCGGCAAGTAGAATTTCAGCATCCTCCTCACGAGCAGCCTTGCGCCCAATATCTAGGCACTTTCTTAACTCCACTTCTGTTTTTTCAAAACAATCACCTCGCAATAGTTGTGGGCTAAGGTTTACTTCTAGATTGTATAACGCTAACTCATTCGTGTAGCGGTCATCAGTAATCTGATCTAGAATAGCTAAAGCCGAAGAACGGGGGCAGCCATCTGGGGATACCACACAAAGTTCTTGCTCTGCCCCAATATGGTCACTGCGTTGCTCAACCAACCCCTCCTTTAACATGTAGTCAAAGGCTCGCAAGTCGCGCAGCATATCTCGGTAGAAAGAAGTACGATCAGCCTCAGAACGAATAGGCACTACATTGAAATCTCCCATAGGACTAACCTTTAGTAGTTAGAAGAAGATTAAGGATCGTTGCTTTAAATTAACACATTCACAGAAAAAGCATGAATAAATGACTCAGAAATATCGCTTGGCACAAAATTGAAGGTAGACGTCATTTAGAAAGGGAACAGCACTAATCGTCGAACCTATCATAAGGAAGCTCGGACATCAACTTGAGACAACCACCTGGCAGCAGCCCTATCAATGCTATCCAATTTCTACTCAATTGCTTCGAAAAACACGCAAAACGATTCGAAAAACGAAATTTTTCCGTGCTGACCCGAAAAACGAAACGGTTTTTTCATCATATGTTCCCTACGGGAGTAATACATTTAAAATATCACAATTTCATATCCCCCTGAATGCCAATTAATTACAGAGGCAATCCTTGTCTACACTCAGAAAAAAACAAAACTGGTCCGGTTTTTACATATTTATAAATGTATCGCGAAAGTGCGATTCAAGAAATTTTGCCTTTTTCGCATGTTGCAGAACATGCTTTGAGAAAACATAGAATCCAATCTATCCCAGTGTACTTTTCAGTTTTTTGATTTAGCCTTAGGGTTAAATCTTAATCCCGTTTGAAGTCAAAAGCTAACAAGATTAGCTAGCGAGGACACCAGAGTGTGTCCTCTTTTTTTTTGCCCTTCCTGAAGGAAAAACTCCTTTCCATTAAAGAACGAAGGCCCAGCGAACTGAATCGCTGGGCCTTCGCATGTTTCCGTATCCCCCCTTAAGGGAGTACTTATAGACTACTCCTCATCTTGCTGTCCAAAATTGAGCTGGAAGCCGATGCGCTGATGTGGCTCATCGTCATCATAATCTTCCCAGAGAGTAATCTCTTGCATAAATTCTTCTACGTGGCGGATGAAGTAGGGGTCTTTCAATTCTTCCGGACGATAAATTGCAATGGTCTTTGGTGGGCGAGGTTCTCCGTATCCTTCTATGTAGGGATATTGGATCAATACCATCACTTTACCGTTAAATAGCTGCTGATACACTAGTGCACCATTATGCTTGATCAGATCGCGCTGTATCGTCTCATTTACCCGATGCGACATCCCGGAACGTACAGTTCCTAAGGTAAGATCAATAGCTTCCAGGTTTTCAAGATCAGAGCGGACTTCAACTGCACCATTTAAACCAACTTGGCCCATAATGTAATTCAGTTGATCAAGAATCTTCTGGCTAAGAGAATCAACCCAGATTTTACGGTACAACTTAGTATTAGCTAGGACTTCGTTGTAGCGATCTACTTTTCGCTTGAGGTTATTCAGTTCGATATCCACAAAATTGGTTTTCTATAGTTTAACGATACGTCGGTAAGACTGACTGATCGTAGGGAAATTAGCAAAGAGATGCGGATGCTTATCAAAGTGCTTCTTGATTCGGTACCGGAGATTATCAGTGTTCTCTAGGCCGATTGCTATGGCTACATCCTTTTTCACCTTGTTTTTCTGGATAAGCAGCTTTTCGATCCGGTCCAGATCAATTAAGGCGTGCTCCTCATCAATATTCTTGGGGCTAGCGGGTGAGGCTGCCGGTGCAGCTCCCATTTCACCTCCAGCGGGATTACCTTGCATTACAACAGGTATGATCGGTTCGCTGTTCAAAATCTCAACCGGCAGGCAACGCTCATCAATGAGCTTCTTATCCTGTATACGAGCCCTTAATTGAGCATAGCTCACTGCATTCTTGAGCTCACGAATATTACCGATCCAGCTGTATTCCAGCATAGCTTCTAGCGCTCCCTCTGTCATCACCTTGGAAAGGTCGGGCTCTTGGAAATAATGTCCGAGAAGAAGCGGAATATCATCGCGACGAGCACGTAATGGTGGAAGCTCGATCACCATGGCCTTAAGACGCTGGAAGAGGTCGGCTCGAAAGCGCCCCTGCTGTACGGCAGCCGAAAGATCGCGGTGGGTAGCCGTAACAACCTGTACATCCAGATGAATATCTTGATCTGATCCGACTGGGCGAATCAGCTTTGTCTCGAGAAACCGAAGGAGTTTGATCTGAATATTTTGGTCGATATCGCCAATTTCATCCAACATCAAAATACCATGATTAGCTTGGCTGAAGTAGCCTTCCATATCACGCGAAGCACCGGTAAAGGCGCCTTTCTTATGGCCAAACAAAGTACTCTCAAGTAGTGTATCCTGGATGGCAGATAGATTGACTGCCTGAAAAGCGCCCTTACTCCTTGCACCGTGGGCATGTAGGTAACGTGCAGCTACTTCTTTTCCAGTACCAGTCTCTCCAGTGATAAGCACCGTCACATCTGGCTCTTCCGATACCAGTTTTAAGATGCGCTTAATCTCCTTGATTTGAGGTGACTCACCGATAAACGGATATGCTTCGTTTTCCAAGGCACGACGGCGATCAACTTCCGCACGAAGTTCGCGGTTCTCTTGCTTCAGCTTACTGCCTTCAATAACTTCAGTAAAGCGCTGTTCCCAGTAGTCAAAGTCGAAGTCATCTTTAACCAGGAAGTTCTTAGCCCCTAGCTTCATTGCAGTTACCACCGTGTCGATGGAACGATCACCAGTAACGATAATGACAGGTAGCTCTGGGTACTGGCTGACGACTTGAGGAATTAAGTCTAGCCCTTTCTTTGCTTCGGTATCATCCAATACCAAATCCAACAGCAACAAGTCGAAATCAGATTCTTCTTCTAATTTCTGAAATAGTTGCTGTTCATTTACCGCCCCGGAAAAAAGAAACTGTCGCCGGAACGCGTACCGTATCTGCTGATGAAACTCGGTATCATCATCAACGATAAGTATGTGATAATTTTTGGACGACATACTGGTTTTCAATCTGCTGGAGTCGTGTTCTTACCTCGTTTAGGACCTGAAGGATCGAACCATCGCGAAGTGGTTCTTCATCTTTTCCTCCAGCGGCCATCCAGGCTTCTACTCCATCCGTCTGTTTAGCAATCTGTTTTAAGCGTGTAGCAATGGGCGTATGTTCAAAAAGTGGGTAGTAATTAATCCATCGATTCCGCCACTCGCGCCATTTCTGAGCCAGCTCTGCTGGTTCTACCAGGTCGCGGTAGATCTCATCGTAAGGCGTATCCATCTTACTTAGTTCGCGGCTTGCCATCTGTACCACCAAACGTATGCGTGACAGCACTGCCACGATACTATCCTGTCCATGACCGGCAAAGAAACGACTAAGTTTTTCTGATAAATCCACTCCAATTAGTGGAGGCAATTCTTCCATGTGACCTACCAACTGACATTGTTCCCACCAGGAGGTGGAATAATCAGTAAGACGAAGGATATCGAGATGATTAGAATGTTGGAAATCCGATTGGAAGCTCGCCATAATCAGGCGAATATCCGGTGCAGCTTTCTGCAAGTACTGTTGCCAAAGTGCTACCGGCGAAAGATAAGCGTTAGCCCCCCAGGTCGGCAACATTAGCATCAATCCATAGGCCTTTTCTAACTCATTCGTCCAATCATCTTGTTCAAGGTTAATACGCTGCAGCTCAATGCCCCACTCTGCACACTGTGTGAAGAGTGCTTGTGGAGCTCGACGCCCGCCTTCAACCAATAAGACGATCCTCATGAATGATAAGTTAGTCCGGATATCTGCAACAACAGTTCCTCAAACTTTTCTCGTAGTTCCAAGATGGAGACTTCTCCTCCTTTGGCCAAGACGTTGCGCAAAATGTACGCTGCCAATACGGCATGTTGTTCTGCAGCGGCTTGACCGTGAGTAGTTTCCAGTTGGATACCGCAATCGTCAAAGGTGAGTGTTCTGTTGCTGTTCCGTTCAAAGGTACGAATTTCCCGGGCTAAATCCGAATGCTTCCGAATGCGCCCAACGAAACTCAAAAGACGTAGTAAAAGCACCCGATTAACAGGTAAATTCAGGACCTGATACACCTCTCCCGGAGCAAAAACGGTGTCCGGCAAAGCCTGGGCTAAAGTAGCCAGTACATCTTCTTTTAGCTCATAAATTCGGCGGCGTAATGCCTGACGGTAAGCTTGCCAAACGTAGTTGAAGTGCGAAGCTTTTAATTCACGTCTTTCGCCACTAGCAATAGCTGAAGACTCCACTTGTTGGCCTTCAAATATCATATTTGCCGTAAAGGTCCCAGAGGTACCTAGAAGACCACGAGCATTAGACGTTAGGTAGATCTCATCCGCTCCTTCCCCAAAAAGGAAACACTGTACCTGGCCATGTGAATCGTCCAACGGTAAGTGAATGAGCGACTTAAGATGATCTTGAAAATAACCATGGTGTCGATGTAGAAAGAGCATTACTTCTCCGCCATCACGAGAGTAGTCGGTGAGTACCTCAGTGAGCGTATCTAATGCATTCGGTGAGGCAGGGCGGTCCAGGCATACCACTCGATCTTCGATGTGATTACTACCGGCAATATGCCATTCTCCTTCACCTAGGCCCGAGCGATTCCAGGACCAAACGACGACGATTGTTCTTGCTTTAATCATAATCTATAGGGACGATTGGAAGTGCAGATGATGTTTTGCTCTCCCATGAGCAACACGGTTTTATCAGGACATTAATCCTAAGATTAAGATCCGAACATAACTTTCACCAAATTGTACTTCACTTCTATATCATCACGACGATTGACAGCATCTTCAATCGCCGATATAATTGATTCCACAGGGCGGAAGTTAGTAAAACGACGGTAGTCGTTATAGCTATCTTCTTCTGCCAGCTTTGTCCACCATTTTGTACGCCCACGACCGGTGGTAATTACCAGTACGAAGTTATCGCGTACCATACCATTTTCTTCCTGAGCAAAAGGCATGATCTCTTCCTGAATAAAGAGGCCAATGTTCTCGTCGGAGAAATCTGGGTGGTCAGAGTATTTTGTCAATAAGATTTTCTCAATGAACGACAGGTGCAGCACCAAGAAGTGGCTCTTCGTAATAATCCACTCCTTGTGGCTCTCCCAGTGCCCAAGCCAGTCATTATTCTGGCCTTCTGAATTACTTTCGTCATAGACATGTAGTAACAGCTGTTCTGCCAGGGTTTCTCGGCGCTTAGGATCTCCTAAACGGTAATATACCCGGCTATCGAAGATACAGATACGAGTAGCCAGTACCTCAAAGAATTCAGCCATCCGTGCGTTCGCCTTCACCGAGAGTGGCTGATTAGGCATCAACTCAGACGTGAAGTACTTAACATAAATACCATGGCTACGATAGCGCAATAGCTTGTAGTTGTCTGTATCACCTCCGTGGGCGATATGCAAGTCCTGGACATTACTGCTTTCTTCCACTTCATCTTCACCGCTACCAAGCTCCCATACTGGCATATAGCGCATACAGTCCTTAGCATCCGGTTCGTAATAGAACTTACCGACTACAGCGTTGTCGACAAAGAGACGGATGGTATTTGATTTTTCTCCCATCCACTCGCGAAGCCAACATTGGTAAGCTCGGTAGATAGCAGCGTCACCTGCGAGATTGGGTTCAAGGTCTCTCGAGATCACTCGCAATACACCCTTAGAACGAATGCGTTCGAAGAGTAGCTGTTGTAAGTGATCATTCTGAGCAAAGAGCCCAACGAAACGGAAGCGGGCTAAGTTATCCCAGATGAAATCCGTATCCTCCAAACTACGTACCCAGTGGATATCAGCTGCCTTCCAAATGTGGAAGTACTTCTTCATATAACCTTCGGTTATGTCGAAGTCGTTATCCACGCGAGTTAGATCACCTTCGGTTTTAGTATGGAACTCTACGTCAGCGTGCATATCCTCAGAGGGACTTGCTGCCGGAATAATCCAAGGATAGAAAGACTCATCGCGCTCGGTATCTTCTGTACGGTCACGCAACTCGTTCTTGTCTCCGTTCTGAACGTAGAGGAAGAAGTTATTGAACAGCATGCTCGCACATAGCTTATCCTGCGAACTACCACCTAGACGAGGAGCAAACGAGTCTTCGTCCATGATCCCCTTACTGAGGTTGCGGTAGCGGGTAGCGGGTAGCAACGTACCATCCTTAACTCGAAACTTCACTAATCCATTAAGCCAAATACCAACGGAGTATAGTGCTCTATCTTCCTTGTGGGCACGCCGGACGGAACGTTCCTGGAAGCTAATGCATAGCTCTAGCCCTTCCTGTTGCATTTGCCGTAAGGCATCGCCTTTAAAGTGCTTGACGTTCCGGATTTTATTCTCAATCAAAGTAAAGAATGCATGTCGGCCTACCACCTCTCCAGGGAAGAACAGCTGGCAAGACTCCAAAGCATCCTTGATCATTTCATAGTCCTTTCCGGGGGCAACGAAATCACTCATTTCCTCCAGCTCTGGGAAGGTCTCCATGCATAAGCAGTGATCCTCAGAAAGAGGGAACCCACGCTTACCACTAGGATAATCTACGATATCCGGCCGCTTATTCTTTAAATCTACTTCCACAAAGACGCCATCTACCAGCGGTTTCTTCGGCCGATATTCTGGTCGATTCGCATCCGCTGGTTCAGGAGCATCAGGCTCATAGACTATTACGCGAAAGCGTAAACGGTGGATATCCTCTGACTTAGCAATTGTACCTAGGTACAGCGGATTATTAATGAAGTCATTCCAAAGAACATCAAAGGCCGTCGCCGATTCACCGCCGAAGTTGTTATCCCTTGATATACCACTCCAGAATGCACCTTTCTGCATCAAGAACTTCAAAAGTGGTTGAATCTCACGGGCTAGTGGGCCGGAGAAATTAACCAGATCATAATCCGGATCAGCATCTCGTACAAATAGCCCGGTAACCCATGGCTTTAGTAGGCCGTAGATTCGATCACGATCATATCCTTCTGGGACGTAGGTATCTACGAGGTCTTTCACCTCAGCTACTTCCCCATGGTGTATTTTCTGGAAAGAACGAATATTCTCGGCCCGTTGCTTAAACCACCAGTTGAGCGCCACCAAACTGTGTGCACTTACGTTGTGGGCAAAGGAGTCGATCATAATCGCTGTAATCGCCGCTTTTAGATAAGGGCGGTATACTTTACTGTGAATTACATCATCATTGAAACGAATACGTTTCTGATAGAATCCTAGATATTTACGGTAATATTCTTGGAAACCTAATTCTCGTAAAATCGGGTTTCTATTTACATTTTCGTAGAAGGCCTCTTCCAACGGCATCAAGATCGCCTTGGACTTTTCTGGGTTTCGACCTACCAAATCCCATTCCAAAACCTGGGTCTCAATCATCGCACTCGCAGAGCGAATTAGACCTGCTAATGAGCGCTGACGTCCAGCCAAGTCATCTCGGTGAGAATATACAAAGTGCATAATACCATCAAATTCCCCGAAGAGAACCAGTGGTATCGACATGTAAAGGTCCTTCTCGATATCGAAGAACTCCTTCAGAATTTGATATTCCGCCCGCTGACGAGGTGTAGCTGGAGCGCCGGCATAGTTAGGGTCCAAAATCGGAGCGAAGTAAGACTTCAAGCGCCCCGTTCCCACTCGTGGAATATCTGAGAACTTATAAGTACCATTACTAAAGGCCTGGTACAACTGAGAACTTACTACCGCGGTATCACTATCCAGGGCAGTGTGGTCCAAGAAATCCCAATAGGCATCCAACTTAGCATTCGGTGTCCGAAAGGTCAGATCATTAAGCAGCTCCCGTTGTCGACGGATACCGGCATAGATGAGCTGTACGTTGGAGTAGCGGTCGATGAACGTGGTTCGTTCCCGAGGTAGCGCGTTGACGAAGATGGTAAAGGGGTTCTGAAAGATGAACCCACTAGATATCATATTCAGACGATACTGAAGCATATCGTAGAATTCGTCAACCTGTGGAAAGGCGATTACCTCCCGCGGAGCCAACTGTTCAGGACGAATAGCAGGCGCTTGCGTCATAAGGATGTAGTTTGTGATGTCACTATTGGGTAAGGTTGGTCAGTGACGTATACGGCCATCGAACGTGATTGTTAAACCAATCATTATTCGTGCGAGTACGCCTACCTGCCATATTATGGCGGGCAGGTACCTATCGCTAAAATGGCTCATTATTTAAGCCCTTTAGCGAGCGGTATACCAAAATACATCAAATCCAATTCTATCCCTTATAAACAAATTTAAGTAATCCGAATGATAAAACGGTAGGAAAACCCAAGAGAGTGGTCAATATGCTTTATGTTTTTACACATATCACCGTTTTTCCTCACAAAATACCAATAAAAACACCAGTATTCATCCGAATGTGTAGCCTCCAAGTAGCTTTAAGCGCTAATGGATGTCACGAAGGACGGCATGCAAGCGGGAAATTGCGGGTGGATAGACAGGCTCTAACCACTGGCCCCAGTCCAATTGACGACGCTTGGAAGTAGTAGGCTGGAGGCTTCGCTCTTTACGAAGCTGAAGGATCAAGTTACGCGTGCGTTTGCGATAAGTGGTCTTGCGATAATTGCGATACGCTGGATGCTGAAGACACGGAGCCAGGAATTTATTCCAATGAACGATCTCACAAGAATCTGCAAGATAATAGGCATCCAGGTCATCAACCGGTAGATATGCCAATGCCAACTCGGCCAAAATTCGGGTATTCTGAACCGACATAAACAGTGCATCAGAATCCAAAATTTCGTCGAAAACGACATTCTCGAAAGCTGAAGACCAACACATTTGTCGTTCGAGGAAGTAATCAATCTTGCCCCCCTGCCCCGTAGCGAGATAGAAAAAGAGAGGTAGGGTAAGGGTAGTATTGCGCAGATCGCTGAAACTATCGGCAGCGGTCTTAGTCTTGGTATCCAGACCAAAATGACTCGGAATCCAATCGGCATTATCATTTACCAGCTGACGCATCACTCCGTAGCAAACACTAAACTGCTGCACACTGTACATACGCTTAGCAGGTATGCGTAACAATTGTCCCACAAGAGTAACCGCCTCTACGAACAAGCTAGCGCAAGTCAGATACATGCGATGGAAATAGACATCGAGCTGTTCGTGCAAGATAATCGGCAAATCCAGTTTGAGCTTATCGAGGAAGGGGCTTACAGCGCTAAGATCAATACGATCCAGGATAGCACTTGGAATGGTTTCGCGCCAATCCTGTTGCCCATTCTGATAAGCAGAATAAGTATTCTGGGTTTGCTCTAGAAACTGCCCTTGATCCACCTGCTCAAAGCAAGATCGAACGGCGGCAATGGTCTTAGCTCGTGCCCATTGAGGAATTTCCTGATCAATATAGCGGTATAGCTGCTCCTTCAAGAGGTTAGCAGCAAGCATGTTCTTAGAAATACTCAAGCGATCCGTAATACCCGATTTGCCATCCAGAATTTGGTTGTGTAAATACTGAATGGTAATTACCACTTCGAATACCAACGGTAATTGTGCGGAGAACAACCGATCAAATCCAGGCAAGGCCTTAGTCCGCAATCGCTGTAAGGGCGATTGTAACTGCGTTAACCAACGGGTAGTCTTTACTAAGAAATAAGCCCGAATTGGGCGGCCAGAAAGCTTGCGTTCAAGTAGATCAAGTACCCAGTCTGCACTAGCCGTAGCCTGCCCTTGCGCAACAAAAGCAGCATACTCAAGCTTAACTTGCTCGATTGTGTGAGACATATCTTTGTACCTGTCTACGGCCATAAGCATCCAAAAGGGTTTTTGACTAATTGTAAAAACACGATTACTATTGTTAAGCGTCAGACAATGCTGACACTCCAACTTGGTGCGAAATCCCTTTTTGAATGGATGAGGGTTCTTGGGTGTTTAGTTTTTCCTAGTTTTTGGGTAATTCTCACCGTCTTTAGTTTACTAGGGTCTCTTCTTACGCGAAATCACTTTAATGATTACCATATTTGTGCCTAAGTTAGGCCACTAGCCAGCCAGCCAGTCTTAACCACTGGTGATCAAACCTTTATAAATCAGAAGAAAAAAAATCACTCGCGGGAAAGCCGTAGAAAACAAACGACGCAAGCCTTAGACTTTCGTTAAAAAACGGAATTTTTACGTCTGGCCTAGCTATTTGATTTCGGCGTGGAGCGACTCCGCTTAAATTCCATGACGTCCACTACTTCCTGACATATCCGATAGTCGTCAGGAACATTAGAGGCGATAACCAGAAGGCGTGTGCCAATGAAATCATTGAGAAGTTCATGGTACCAATTCACCCCTTGTTCATCCAGATTAGTAGTGGGCTCATCAAGCAAGATGTAGTTGGCTTGAGTACAACAGGCGAGCGCCAACTTCAGGCGTTGTTTCATTCCGCTAGAAAACTGTGCCACTGGTAGTGAACGGGCACGCTGTAATCCTAGTCTGTCGATTAGTGCATCAACCGTGAGATCGGTTAATAAAGGGCGAAACCTTTGATGGAAGTGAATAGCTTCTTTGAGCGTAAACTCCTCAATGAGTTCTATATAAGGGGCAGCATAGGCCAAATGGTGATAAACTTCGGCTACAGGAATTTCCTGCCCCTCTCTCAAGAATTGTATACTGCCTTTAGTAGGAGTAAGATGCCCACTGAGCATCTTGAGCAGTGTAGATTTTCCAGAACCATTTGGCCCCTTAATGCCATAGCGACCTCCCTCTTGGAGATCGAGGTTTATTTTACGCAGGATCCATTCCCGACGGTAGCGTTTTGCGACATCGCTGAGCTTAATCCTCATACAACTCGCTGCCATTGACATGGTTGAACCCACGCAAAATACCGCGCTCCGTAGAACGGATAAATTCTAGGATATTGGCTTTCTCCTGACTAGGTTCGATAGAGGAGTCAACAATTTCCAAGGCATTCGACAAGTTGTACCCTTTGACGAACATGATGCGATAGATATCATGTATACGGTTGATCTGCTCTGTTGTGAAGTTCCGTCTGCTTAGTCCGACGTTATTCACTCCAACATAGCTGAGCGGCTCTCTAGCAGCCCGAATATATGGAGGTACACTTTTGCGCACTAACGATCCGCCAGCAATGAAGCTGTGTTGCCCAATACGGGTAAACTGTTGTACAGCAGCCAGAGCCTCCAGAATGGCCCAGTCTTCGATGACAACATGCCCAGCAAGTGCTACATTATTGGCCAGGATAACGTGATCTCCCAAGATGCAATCATGCGCCACGTGAGCGTAAGCCATGATGAGGCAATTCTTGCCAACAACCGTACGATTTGCATAGGAGGTGCCGCGGTTAATCGTCACATATTCACGAACGACTGTGTTATCACCAATCTCTGCGGTGGTAACCTCTCCCTCAAACTTGAGATCCTGGGGAACCCCAGAGATAACCGCACCTGGGTGGATCTGGACATTTTTACCGATGCGCGCACCTTCAAAGATGGTTACATTGGGTCCAATCCAGGAGTTGTCGCCGATGACGACGTCCCGATCAATGTAGCAGAAGGGGCCAATCTTTACATTCTGCCCCACTTGCGCCTCCGGGTGGATGATACTATGTTCTCTATAGTTGCTATTCATTATCAGGGCGCTTAACGATTTGAGCTGTCAATTCTGCTTCGGAAACGATTTTCTTACCAACGTAAGCCGTTCCTAGCATTTGACAGATACCCCGACGAATAGGGGCCATAAGTTCCATTTTGAAGAGGACCGTATCTCCAGGCACTACTTTGTGCTTGAACTTAGCGTTCTCGATCTTGAGAAAGTAGGTATCCCAGTTACCCGGATCTTCAACAGTAGATAGAGCCAAGATCCCTCCAGTCTGCGCCATAGCCTCGATCTGTAGGACCCCAGGCATAACAGGATTATTAGGAAAGTGACCTTGAAAAAACTGCTCGTTAAAGGTAATATTTTTTACACCAACCACTTGAGTTTCCTCCATCTTGATGATTTTGTCGATCAGCAAAAACGGATAGCGGTGTGGAAGCCATTCAGCTATCTTTACGGAGTCAAAGAGCGGCTCTTGAGTAGGGTCATAAATAGGACGCCCACGAAGTTTACGCTGCTCGATCAGATGTTTCTTCAGAATCTTAGTGAAGGCTACATTTGCCGTATGGCCTGGCTTAGTAGCCAAGATCCGTCCTTTGATCGGACGTCCTAGCAAATAGGTATCTCCGATAACGTCCAGTAGCTTGTGCCGAGCGGGCTCATTCTGAAAATGAAGCTTCAGATTATTGAGAATCCCCTTGCCATCAAAGGCTACTCGAGGCCGGTCTAGCTTCTGCGCTAAGCGATCGAGTTGCTCCTGAGGTACTTCATTGTCAGCAATAACAATGGCATTATTCAAGTCGCCCCCTTTGATCAGGTTGTGCTCGAAAAGCATTTCTAGCTCGCGCAAAAACACGAATGTGCGGCAAGGAGCAATATCCTCCGCATAGCCCTTCATATCCGTTAAAGTGGCGTACTGCTGACCTAGTACTGGAGAACCGAAATCAATCAGGGTTACCAATTCAAAGCCATCATGTGGCAGGGCCATGATTTCTGTGCCAGTCTCCTCATCGCGATAAACGATAGGCTCCTCTACCACAAAATATTCTCGATCGGCATCCTGTTCTTCCAATCCAGCGGCCTTAAGCGCCCGAACAAATTCGATTGCGCTACCGTCTAAAATTGGAATTTCTGGACCGTCAATTTGAATCAAGATGTTGTCGACGCACAGACCTGCCAAGGCAGACATAACATGTTCTACCGTACTGATACTGGCATCTCCCGATTTGATAGTAGTACTGCGCTCGGTATTTACAACTCGACTGATGTCGGCATGAACCACAGGTTCACCTTCCAAATCTAGTCTTTGAAACTTAATACCGTGATCAATTCCGGCTGGCTGGAAAGTCATTTTGACCTGCGCTCCAGAATGGAGTCCAACACCCTCTAAACTAAAGGATTGTTGTATTGTTTGTTGCTTCATAAATGGTAATCCGCTGAAAATATCGCGCAAAGATAAGTTTTTCCAGCAGAGCTGCGAAGCAAACAGGTGCCATTACGCCTCAGCATGTTCTCAATTTCACCATGCCTCCTAACAACCGATATGGGATGGGATTTTGCTTAACCAGTCTTTTAGTCGAAAACTAGCACCCTATTCATCCCGTCGGCGAAGTGCTTCAATTTCTTTCTGAAGCTTATGCATTTGCCGATACATATCCGGTAGCTTCTTGAACACAGCGTACGAACGAATATAATCACGGTATGGAATAGCTGGTGATCCGAACCACGCCTGATTTGGTTCTTCAATTGGCCCTGCGATACCACTTTGTGCTTGAATCTGGGTACCATCGGCAATAGAGACGTGCCCGACAAAACCAACCTGACCGCCAATGCGGCAATATCGACCAATTTTGGTGCTACCTGCTACCCCTGTCTGGGCAGCAATAACAGTATGTGCTCCCACTTCTACATTGTGGCCAATCTGTACCAGGTTGTCGATCTTAACGCCTTCGCCAATTCTAGTAACGCCCATGGTAGCACGGTCGATCGTAGTATTGGCACCAACATCCACACGATCTTCCAAGACCACTTTGCCCACTTGTGGCACCTTCTGGTAAACACCTTGCTCATTCGGGGCAAAACCAAAGCCATCACTACCGATGACCACATTGGAATGAATGACACAATGATTACCTACCTCACACTGATGAAGAACCCGAGCACCTGGAAAAATGATTGTCCCTGCACCAATACGCGCCCCAGCACCAATGTATACCTGATCGAAGATAACAGCTCCTTCCTCGATGACGGCTCCACGTTCAATAGTTGCAAAGCGCCCTACGGCCACCTTATCCGCTAACTTCGCACTTGGATCCACGAATGCTTCCGGAGAAACACCCTGAGGACGAGCCTGTACGGCCTGATCATAGAAGGCTAATAAACGAGCAAAGGACTCATAGACTTGATCTACCCGAAGCAAGGTTGCACTCACCGGTGCTTTGGGCGCAAAATCACGACTCACAACGACAATAGACGCCGTGGTTTCGTAGAGATAATCTTCGTATTTCGGATTAGCCAAAAAGCTAATAGCGCCGGCGCCTCCTTCCTCGATCTTTGCCGGGCGATTTACCTTTACTGAGGGGTCTCCTTCGATCTCCGCACCGAGTACGGTTGCCAGTTCTTGAGCTGTTAATTGCATGGGAGCAAAGGTATAATTTTATGTATATTTGTCCGAAAAATTGGAGGCTGTAGTTAAGATAGGAACCCGTGGTAGTAGACTCGCCCTTTGGCAAGCAAATTTCTTGCAAGAAGAACTTAAAAATATAGGTGTTTCTTCGAGTATTCATATCATCAAGACCAAGGGAGATCAAATTCAACATTTGAGTTTCGATAAGATTGAAGGTAAAGGCTTCTTCACCAAAGAAATTGAAGATGCCTTACTCCGAGAGGACGTGGATTTAGCGGTTCACTCGATGAAAGATTTGCCCACCAGCTCCCCACCGGGATTAGCGATAGCAGCTGTTTCCTACCGGGAAGATCCGGCCGATTGGCTTATCGTACGTAAGGACCGAGCAACAAAGGGCCAAATGATGTTGCTCCCTGAACAGGCCGTAGTAGGCACTTCTTCAGCTCGTAGGAAGTCGCAGCTACTGCATTTCAGACCCGACTTAGAAATGAAAGATATTCGTGGCAACGTACCTACCCGCCTGGAAAAACTACGGGAGGGACAGTTCGATGCCATTGTTTTAGCAGGTGCGGGTGTAACAAGACTAGAAATTGATCTAGCAGATTTTGAAGTTATTAAGTTCGACCCTACAGAGTTTATCCCAGCTCCTGCCCAAGGTGTCCTCGCCTACCAGGTTCGCGAAGCCGATAAATCACTACGTCGGGTATTGGCGAAAATCCACAAGCAAGCTACCGCTGACTGCACTAATGTAGAACGGCGTGTGTTGCAGTTAATGGAAGGGGGATGTCAGATGCCCCTTGGTGTATTCTGCCAAAGAGATGCCACCGGCAACTATCATCTATGGGCTGCTTTTGCAGATTCTGCTGCAGCTCCCCTAAAAACGATTAGACTATCATCTAGTACCCACTTTGAGCTTGCTGAGCAAGCAGTATCTGCCTTAAAAAGCTAAATTGAAATAAAGACAAAGAGAGGAGTATTCCTCAAGCTAGATTACCCCTTACTAAGCTAAAATGAAGTAACAGCGTATTAAACATTGAGTTAAAGCTAGCATCAAGTATGAGTAAATTAACAAAGATTGGCGTCTTCTATGACGGCAACTATTTTCTACACGTTAGCAATTACTATAATTACGATCATCCTAGGCAACGCCGACTGAGCATAACAGGCCTGCACAAGTTTATCAAGCAGGAGGTTGCCGAACGAGAGAACAGTAGTGCAAATCTATGCCAGATCGTTGATGCCCATTATTTCCGTGGACGACTGAGCGCCCAGGAAGCGCACCAACGTGGTGCCGTCCTGTACTGGGATCGTGTATTTGACGACATCTTAATGTCAGCTGGAGTTACCACCCATTACTTACCTCTCCGAAGTAGCAATGGGCGAAGAGAAGAGAAAGGCATTGATGTTTGGCTGGCCTTGGAAGCATATGAAAACGCCGTATATAAGCACTTTGATGTACTGGTTCTGATTGCCAGTGATGGTGATTTTCTGCCATTAGTACGAAAACTCAACACCCTTGGAACGAGGGTTATGATCTTATCATGGGATTTTGAGTTCACCAACGACATGGGAAAAACGATGGTCACACGTACCTCCCAAGATCTACTGGAAGAGGTGAGTTATCCGGTACCCATGCATGAACTAATCGACAATAGGCTTCGCCGGAACGATCCGGTGATCAATAACATATTCGTACCAGGAGAAAGTAAACGTCGTAATCATCCCGTCTTTGAAAAGGAAAACAACGATAATAACGGAGAACCAACAGAAGAATATGATGGAGATGTTGGTGAAGTGCACGTTAGTGAGATATTGAGCCTGAAGAATGGTTACGGATTTATCAAGTTTCCACCTAACAATCTCTTCTTCCACTATACCAGTGTTAAGGACCTCGATTTTAACGACCTCCTAGAGGGCGACAAAGTTGAATTTACGCTGGACAAAAATGAAGACCAGCAATTCATTGCAACGAATGTCCAACTCATTGAGGCCGAAGATAGTCCTAGTCCTCCACCTGTGGCACCTGAGCCAGCAGATAAAGACGAGTAGGAAGATTAACTCAACTGAATTTGCCTAGTGTATTCATATCAAGGACGGTAAAGCCCAGTAGCCCATTCAAGGAATTGGGCAATAGCTGGAGTGTAATTGACGAATCCTTACTGGAGTTCCAACTCATTCCTATTGCAGAGCTTCCTCCTGCTGATTGGTATTTCTTCTACAGTGGGAAAGGAGCTTCCTTTTTCCTGCAACAATCTGAACCACCAAAGGGCATTAAACTAGGATGCCTTGGCCAAAGTGCCGCTGATGTACTCGAAGCGGCTGGATTCACCCCGGACTATGTCGGAGACGGCCATCCTGAACGAGTGGCAGTATCATGGTTGCCAGTTGTAAAGAAGCAGCAAGTAGTGTTTGTACAAGCTCAGCAATCACGGGCATCCGTTCAAAAACTCCTCAGTAATCATATTCAGGGTGAAGCACTTGTCGTTTATGACAATAGGATGAAGACGCAAGTCAATCATCAAAATACAGACTATTTGATCTTCACCAGTCCTCTTAATTTCCAGGCCTACGTGAAGCATCATAAGATAGGGCCTCAGCAACGAGTTATTGGAATTGGTGCTACTACTGCTGTAACTTTTTCCGCAGCATCCGTTAAAGATTATAGAATTGCTACCGTTCCCTCAGAAGCTGGCCTGGTGCAGTGTCTGTTAGATTGGGAACAAGAACAGCCCCAATAACAAATGCATGCCGAACAGATCGGCCGACTAATAATTAAGTGTGACACTCCATTACCAACATATAGACCAAATTGGCACGACCATAAACAAAAGCTGGTTGTGGACCTCTCTCCTATTCTTCTTCGTCCTAGCAAGTTGCCAGGCTCCTGAAAAAGAGCAGGCCGCTACACCAGACGATGGCTTCGAGGTATTCTATGAGCGTTTCCACGAAGACAGCCTCTACCAACTCGAACATATTCAATTTCCACTTCAAGGCGTTTCCTCCAACCCAACTGATCATCATTCTGCTTTTCGTTGGGAGCGGGCGGACTGGGCAATTCATCGCCGCTTCAATGAAGCAGAGAGTGGGTTTCGATCAGAATTTACCCGACTGGGTGATGATTTCATCATCGAGCGGATAGTACATCGGGAGGGTCTATACGGCATGGAACGCCGATTTTCACGTCTAGGTGGGCAAGATTGGTATTTGATCTACTATGCCGCTTTGCACCCCATGTAATTGGTATCTTTCCCATATCTTCCAGCTCAACAGAAGCCGTCATGAAATCGAAGTTGCAAGTCTTGATTGATACAATGCCGCAAATTGGAAAGCTAACTAGCATTGCTCTCAGACCAGTTAGGAGGCAAGCGTTAGTTGCTCAGGAATCAGCTACGCTCGATACGAAAACTGGCTTAGTTGGCGACCATTATAGTGGTACGAGTGGAAAGCGCCAAGTTACCATCATCCAGGCCGAGCATCTACGTGGAGTAGCCAACATGCTGGGAAAGTCAGAAATAGATCCATTATTGACCAGGCGCAACCTTGTGGTGGAAGGCATCAATCTTCTAGCCTTCAAAAACAGGCAATTTTATATCGGAGACACCCTCCTTGAGATGACTGGCCCTTGCGAACCGTGCTCACGCATGGAAGACAACTTCGGGGCTGGTGGCTACAATGCTATGCGCGGACACGGCGGAATATGTGCCCGTGTGATCAAGGGCGGAGACATTAAAATTGGAGATGCCGTAAAGCTAGCTGATCCCGCTCCCGAAAGCTAAACATGGGCCTTTACCTGCCTGCGTTTTTCTAAATCTTTCTTCCAAAATTGGAACTATTCAATTTTCTTCTCGTATGCAAGAAAGAAAACCAGCACAGCTATGCGCTAATGATACTGTGCTCAGTACCCAAACATAGCAAGAACGTTAGACACCGCACCTACACAAGACGATTGTAAGGGGCTCTAGCAAACGAGATTGATTGCCGGAGAAAGTGATGAGCAGGAGGGTGTGACAAATTTTGAGATCGCATGAAAAACGTTGACCGAGAAGTCTGTTGCCCAGCTTGTGGCTGGCAGTATGATTATCAAGCCCATTGGGATTGCTTGTGCCAAAATCATTGGGACATGATTAGTACTGGCGGGCGTTGTCCAGATTGCTTTAAAGATTGGGAAAAGATCCGGTGCCCAGAAGAAGCCGGCGGTTGCGGCGTTAGTTCTCCTTATATGGATTGGTACGGCGACCTCAACAAATGGCTGAGCACCGAAATACACGAACTGAACACCAGTATTAAGAAAGAAACAGAACGGCGGGGAAGCCGTGGTCTCTGACGAGATATACCTTACGTATACCACTGTCGGGACCTTGTCCAGGCAGTTGGTTTCCAACCAGTTGCCTTTTTTTATTGGCAACAAATTCCACGAATATAAACGACATTCAAAACGTAGCCGTAATCACTAATACTGATTGTGGCTTTTGTTTATTACTGAACTAAACCGATCAAGACATCGTAGTCGTCGAAAGGTGCATTATCGGTTTTCATTTCTAGTAGCTCCAGTAGCTCCTCTCCGTATTGGTCTTCTAAGTCGAGCTGAGTCTGTGCACAGCGAACCTCAACCTCACCGAGCTGAAGCTGCTTCAGACGCCATTGATAGGTTTTTTCCAAACGATCCAATAGCGCGTCGTAGACCTCCTTGTGATCAACTTCGTCCTGTACTGGCTGTACATCGGAAAAGGCCTGTGTGTTCCTGACTAATAAGCGCGCCTTTTCAATGATAAAATATGCCGTATGGGCAAAGCCGCCATCTCCTCCCGTTAAACGAGAGTACAGCGCTAGCTGAATGTCTTCACCACTACTCAACAGGTTCGAATAGCGGTGTACACCACGCCACTTTAAATCTATTACGGCCCGCTCAGCATCCCGCCCTAGTACTAAGTCAGCACGACCTTTCAGTGCCATTGAACCAAGGGCTCCATCTAGCTCATACTCAGTTGCCAGTACTTGCCAATTGTCTTGCCGGAGAAGTGACAGCAGGCTCCAAGCCGCAAACTTCATCTGTTTGGTAAAAGCGATTCGTTCTGGCTCACGACCATAAAGCAAAAGTGTTGCCCCTTCCCTTTGCAGTAAAATGGGAACCTCCCTGCTCACCCATTCATTCACTTGCTCTCTGGTCCAATCTGGCTGATAAGCCTTTAGTAACTGCTCCAGTAGTCGATGGGCAAGATTACCCAGAAGTCGATTGTCCTGAACAACACTTAGGATACTTGACTGACGAAGCTTTATGTGATGTCTAAACACCCACTGATAGGGATAATAGAGAAGGCTTTCCAAGCTTGTCGGTGTCTCTTGTTCTCGAGCATCTAAGCTCCTGGGCACTTTTACTATGGGCTGGGGAGCTGATAGCGGATTGGGACTCACTGTGCCAAAAGTAGGCAGATCAAGCCAACCTTTCCAAGCGTCACCAATATGCCCTTTGTCTAAGTGTAGACTAATTACGCTAAGATCTTCACCAAAAGCAGCCACTAGGTCTCCTAGTAGCGGATGTGCTTGAACAGCCTGGCCGTTAGTGAAGTCGGGATAACAAAGTAGGAGTCGACCCTGGGTGTGCAAGACCGGGCGCTTGCGTTCAATTAGAAGCCGGTCATTTTGTTCATCCGGACCTTCGAGCTTCACTCCTAGTTGTTCTAGGGCTTGCAGCTCATCCGGATACCAATGCGAAAAGAAATAATCCGGCTCCTGCTCGAAGAAGTCCCACCAGACCAGGTCTTGTACTGGGCCAATCACCGCTCCCGGTTGATGTACGTAGGGAGCATGCCCTGTTTCAGCAGCTTGATATTGTAAAGGAGCTGGTTCATAAATCGTGCGTACGATTCGTTCTAGTTCCAGGTAACCCAATTCATCTTCCGTTAGGGCATCAAGAAGTTCTACGATACGGCGAGCCTGCGCAGCTAGCACCAACAGACTGGCCGCCTCATCTTCTCTTCCTTGGTCTATAGCCCATTCCTGCAGGTGTGCATAAATAGCCCGCACGTCACTTTTTGAGACTTTCTCAGACCGACTATCAGCGCGGCGGCGATTAAACCAAAACTCATATTCTTTACGAACACCATCTACTGTCAGTTTCCTTTTGCTGTGAATTCGCTGTGGCAGCTCTTCATCGAAATACGTTCGAATCATGCCCTGCCAACGACCGGAGAAGAGTCCCGGAGTCTCTGCCAAAAAGGCTGCGATACGACGAGCCAAGCCCTCCTCCAATGGCACAACCGCGAGGGAAACGAACTCCATGATCTTATACAAATCAAGTGGTTCCCACAGGAAGGCTGGAGCTAGCTTCAGTACTTGCAAGCTCGGCCGAGCTAAGGATTTTGCTGGTACGCCAAGACTAGGCAAGCCTTCCAAGGTCAGTGCATTATCAAGCGTCTGATTAGCTTGTGGTACAAGTATGGATGGCTGAAATTCTTGGTTGAGTCGTAGCACTTGAGCCAAATGGGCGGCCATATGTGTTTCCCGAAAGGAACGCAAAAGAAGTAAACTTCCATCACCCTTTAACTGCGGCTTTTCTTCTAAATCCCCTTTTATGAATGCTTGCCACTTGCCTAAATCGGTAGAGCGATCTGTTTCAGCCGCTGGCTCGTAGTCAATTATTGGAAGACCTTCATTCTGCAGCTGCTCAAATAGCCTTTGCCAAAATATTGGATAAAGCTGACGCTCATCGCACAAATGCAGTTCATCTACAAACCTGGTTACATGCTGAGACTTCTGTAAAACAGCATTCAATCGATCAGCAAGGCCCGGAAACAGGTGAACGTCCTGCTCCAAGGCGGCAAGCACTAGCAAACGCTCTGCCTTTATACCTTTTGTCGTAAAATCCCAGCCTGCCATCAGGAGTTCATCACGGCGATTCAGTAAAGCCGAAGCCGTACCTAAATCGTCAGCGGCGAAGGAGGCCGCAAAAAAAGCCTGCGGATGCTCTGTCAAATAACGTTTCAGGGCCTGCCGATACTGTTCTATTCGCAGATGGGCAACATCCTCCTCAGGTACTGACAAACCAAGATGTTGCTCGAGCAATTGCAATAATTGCCGAGGCCCCAAATAGGACTCCCCTATCGATATTTTCGTAGGAGTGGGTAAGAAACCGTCTTGAATAGAAAGGCCAAAATGGAGGCGCATAGCATCTGCTTGAGTCAGAGCCAAGATAAGGCTTTCAAGGCTTTTAATCGAGCATTCTCCAACTCACACCAAAACGTATTGCGGCCGAAGGCCAGGGATAAAGAGCCGCCGTATAGAAACGATCATCTGGCTCCCAAAAAGTGTTCATATTTTCCATCTTGATGAACGCTCGGAAACGCGATACACGCATACTGAAATAAGCATCCACGGTCGGGAAAAAGTCAAGCTCCTGCCGATCCTGAAGTTGGAACTGCGCAATAACAGGATTGTAATAATCAGGACGATAACCAGAAGTATAGCGTAGATCGGCTCCCATCTGCACATTTAGGACCTTAAACCACAGCCCATTGTATACCAAGCTGTGCTTACCGAACAACTGTGGGAGCCGCAGGAAGTTATCATCCGTTTCCTGAAGCACTACTCGATTTAGAAGGCTGAAAGCACCCACCCGAAAGTCTTTCTGTGCCGAGAACTGGACAATACTTATAGCTGGTACTGCCTGGTTCGGTGCTCCTTGCTCATCAAAATAGATGAAGTTATCGATAAGGTGATAATGGCCTCCAAGCTCTAAACCAATTTGCTCAAGGCGGTAGGTAGCCCCGAAGTTCGTCTCTAAGGTTTTCGCAAAGTTCTGATTAAAGATTTCTTTTTGTAGGATCAAAAAGCGAGACTGGACTAAAGTCGGCGTGTAAAGCTGGTTTCGCAAATTGAGTCGCAGGCTCCCGGCCTTACCCAGATCTACATCCAGCTGACCCTTTATTCGGTAATCTCCCGCTTGATCCCAAAGGCTCAAGAGGCCGTCTAATTGTAACCGAAGTCGCTCACCTGGGCGTAGGCCAATTTTGCCGGTCAGCATTAAGTTGTTGATCACGGTATCTATCGGCTCTTGATAAATATCGCTGTAACGGTGAGTAAGACCTACTTCAATTAAGTCTTTTTGCTGGCGTTCTTTCTGCAGATTACCACCAGCCAAACGGAAGGTACTTAGTCGAAAACTATTCTCTATAGAACGTTGCTCCACTAAGTAACGAACCCCACGGTCATCGACATCGAAAAGAGGGAAGGCCCGGTAAAAGCTATCATCCGCAACCGCGTAGTCATCCCCGAAACGATAGGTATTACGATCATAATCTAATTGATGTGACAGCGTGAAAGCTCGGCGGCGTCTTCCCGTTGAATCAACCGTACCTCCAAGACGATAGTACTGGGTGTACATGATCTCGCGCAGCGCATGTCTACTACGACCGTCACTGAGGAAAACCGTAGCCTGCTGCGGCGTAGTAAACTCCCCACCTGACTCCGGCAAGGTGAGTACACCACCATTATCTTCGGTATTTGTCGTATTGGCCGAATAGCTGAGGAAGCCATCGTAACGCCCATTCGAACTATGGTACCACAGCCCATTTGCCAAGGCCCTGGTCTGATTTCGCTGATTCGGATATTGAATATCCTGGGCCTCTTGGGTAATAGCACGGTAATCGAGGGAATAATTAAGACCGTTGGCGAAGTTTCGACTAAACTTTGCGGATATGATATTATCACGTTGCTCCCCTCCTTGCGTAAAGAAGAGGTCAGTGTAGGGACGCTCTAAGCGATAATAGGGCATGCGACGCCCATCCATATAATAAAGGTCATACTGATGCCAGCCCAAAGAGAAGCCCCCTCGATCTCGACCCTCATATACCAAGGGTTGATGAGCGGAACCCACTACGCCTAAGTTGGCATAATCATTCGGCAAAAGCCGAGTTGGATCATACTGGTGAAAGGTATTTAGCAGAGAATCAGAATAAGCAACCTCTTCGTTGGGGTTATCTACTTGAAAAAGGAATATCCCGAAGGTATCTGGTGGTACTTCCGTTTGTTCTCCGCCTCCAGAGCGGCCCGAACCACGGTTGCCACTGCCAACATTCTCGGGGAAAGTAGAGCTAGGTCGCTGCGCCAACAGGAACGTTACTGACAGTACTGCCAGGGAAACTAGGAATGCGCGCTTGGCGCCTATGCTTGGGTTGCCAATAATCATCTTTGATACTTAACATTCTGCCGCTCGCTTCATTTTGCCTTAACGGTACCAGAAAAGTCGGCCAAAGATAGGTATAAGCAAAAAGTTCTCCGTGAGATCAGGCTGGGTAGAGAAGATTAATTTATGCACCAATTAATTCCCGGGCATTTTCCAAGGCGGAATCACTCGGTGGATTTTGGCTGAGCATAGTTGCAATGGCACGAATACGTTCGTCTTTTTGCAGTACTCGCACCTTGGTAGTAGTACGGTTGCCTTCATCTTTCTTGTAGACAAAAAGATGCTCATCTGCCTGCGCCGCAACTTGTGGGGAGTGAGTAATAACTACCACCTGGTGATGCGAAGACAGTTTCTGTAATATATGCCCCATCTTTAAAGCTACATCACCAGAAACGCCGGAGTCGATCTCATCGAATATGAGTGTTGGCAGGGCCATGGCGTTGGCCACTAGCGACTTGGTCACCAGCGTTAAGCGAGAAAGCTCACCACCGGAGGCTACATTCTTGATAGGTTTTGGTGCACTGCCACGGTTAGCGGAGAAAAGAAACTGTACTTCATCCAAGCCCGTCAGCGTCAATTGTCCCAGTGGTTGAAAATCCACTTCTAGCATTGCGGCCGGCATGGCCAAGTCTGCTAGTGTAGCAGCTACTCGTTTTGCAAAGTCAGGTGCTACTCGACGACGATTCTTACTAATCGATTCCGCTTTTTCACGAAGCTTAGACTCTGCTTTTTCTACCGCTTGTAGAAGGCGCTCTATTTCTTCATCGATATTTTCAACGGCACTTACCTCGCTTTGTAAGCGCTCTTGAATATCAAGCAACTCGCGGTTGCTGCTAACTTGATGTTTCTTCTGCAGGCGATACAACTGATCCAAACGCCCTTGCAATTCCTGAATTCGCTCAGGATCGAAGTCCGTAGCCTCCGCATGACGCTCCATGGCGTTACCTAAATCGTTCAATTCTTCGGTCAAGCCAAGTAGGCGTTGCTGTAGTTCTTCCACCTTAGGATCAACCTTAGCTGCTCCCTGTAAAGACTGAGTTAAGGTTTGTAGTTGATCAATGATCGACTGCTCGCTTTCACACAAAAACTGGTAAGCCTCAGCAGTGGTCCGCTTGGTATCTTCTGCATGGCTCAGGCTAGAAAATTCTCTTTCCAATGACTCTTGCTCATCGGGTAAGAGCATTGCCTCCTCCAATTCAGAGAGCTGGAAACGTTTAAAATCTAACTCTTGCTGAGCAGTAGCATTCTGCTGACGCAGACGCTCTAATTGTTGCCGATCACGAGTATACGCCCGGAACTTAGATTGGTACTTGGCCAAGCGTTCCTGATTCCCTGCCAGGGCATCCAGAAGTCGGATCTGAAAGCCCATCTGATGAATATCCAGGGTATCAAACTGCTGATGTAGATCGACTAAGACCGCACTGATTTGCTGGAGCACCTTAAGATTAGCCGGAGTGTCATTGACAAAGGCTCTTGATTTACCGCTCGGTGTAATTTCCCTACGGATGATCAATTCCTTCTCGTAGTCGAGATCATTTTCTTCAAAAAATGCCTGCAGACCGTAATTGCCTACTTGAAAGCGCCCCTCAATAACACACTTGGTGCTGGGATCATATAGCGCTTTGGTGTCTGCTCTATCTCCCATAATCAGTCCTAGTGCACCCAATATGATGGACTTACCGGCACCGGTCTCCCCAGTTATGATCGTCAGGCCATTGGGGAAATGAATATCCAAGGCATCGATCAAAGCATAGTTCTTGATATGAAGACTCTGAATCATGGTCAGCAACTGGCTTCGTTAGAATTCGCAAGCAAAAGTAAAGGATTTAAGACATTAATACACTTTTTTCCTGCTTCTTAAAATTTTTTGTTGGCGTTTTGCTCGAATTGTCTTTTCTTGCCAAATAGAACAGAATTACCCGTTACTGAACTGGCGACCCCTGTCCAAAAGTAAACAATGATGTACCAGAAGACTAGTCATCCCTACACCCTGTTATACGCCTTTGTATTCCTTGTTCTCAGCTCCTCATGTACACCCGATGGGCATGAAAAAGGCTGGCAACCCTTGGACCTTCTTCCACATGGCGTTCCCGTATCTATTATGGCTCCACCGGATGCCAAGGTGCAAACTGGCAACCTCCAGTCTGTCTTATTAAAGGACCTTACGATTCAAGGCGGAGAGGATTATCACATCCAGCTATTCTACAGTCCAGCTATTACCAATGATATTGCCCGGCTAAAGAATGACCAACTGCAAATCGTGCAAGACAGTCGCTACTTCAGTCGAGTAGTTAAAGAAGAGGTAGCGGGATTCATCTATCAATCTGTCATTGACAGCACAGCTACCTACGGCTTTCGATTCGTCAAATTACAAGGTGACTTAGAACTGAACTTCCAAACCGGCATGAACCAGCTCTTCACGCAAGAAGAGGCAGAAATGATGTACGAGGCGGTGAAGTAGGTTTTTGGTTTGAAGGTTTGATGGTTGGTTAGTTGAGTTGGTTGGGTTAGTTGAATTAGTTGGTGAGCGGTGAACGCTCACCAGACAACTGCGATTTCAACCTTAATTTAGCCTTTACTTCCTGCGTTTTTTACGAGCGGGTTTGCCCTTTCTCCGAGATTGCACACGACCTTTTATAGTCTCGCGCTTAGCATGACGCTTTTTGTCCTCCAGCAATTTCTCAATGAGATCTTCTCGGCCGAGGGAGGTAAGCTTGTCTTTGATTTGCTGGTAGTTCTCGCGCTTATGCCAGAAGAAGAACATATGCTGCTGCTTCTTTTCCTTAGCTGTGCGAGCAGTATAAACTGGACGTAGCGTGTAAGGATGTAAACCAGTATAGTACGCCACAGTTGCCACCGTCATCGGTGTAGGCGTAAAATCCTGAACTTGTTCCAGGCGAAAGCCCATATCCTTTGTTTCACCAGCTAGATTGGCCATCTCCTCCGCAGTGGACCCAGGGTGACTGGAGATGAAATAAGGGATCAGCGGTTGGTTTAATCCATGCTTCTTATTGATAGCATCATACTTCTTCTTGAAGGCATGGAAATGCTTAAAGGACGGCTTACGCATCATGCGCAATGTAGCGTCACTGGTATGCTCTGGAGCAACCTTGAGGCGGCCACTAATATGACAGGTAACCACCTGCTCTAGATACTCATCTAAGCTGCCGTCGTTCTTCTTGTTGTAGTCATCTACCAATAGATCGTAACGGATACCACTTCCAACAAAAGCCTTCTTTACCTCTGGGTGAGCATCAACTTTCCGGTAGAGCTCCGTCATCGGCTTGTGGCTCGTATCCAAGTTGCTACAAACCACAGGGTGGATGCAAGAAGGCGCCACACAGCGATCACAGATTTCCTGAACCTTTCCCTTCATTTTGTACATATTGGCCGAAGGGCCGCCAAGATCACTGATGTAACCTTTGAAATCTGGCATCTGGGTCACCTGCTCCACTTCCTTCATGATCGACTCCTCAGAGCGACTAGCGATAAACTTACCCTGGTGCGCAGAAATAGTACAGAAACTACAACCACCAAAACACCCACGGTGCATATTGACAGAGAACCGAATCATCTCATATGCAGGAGGTGTACCGCGCTTTTTATACTTAGGGTGCGGCAACCGCGTATATGGCAAGTCGAAAGAAGCATCAATCTCCTGTTCCTCCATTGGCGGATACGGCGGATTGATGACCAAGAGATCATCATGAACTTTCTGAGTCAACCGGCGCGCACGGACCTTATTGGACTCTTGCTCAATATGCTTGAAGTTAGCGGCAAAGGAACGTTTATCCCGCATGCACTTTTCGTGCGAACTTAACTCCAGCGTTTCCCAATTCTTATTCTTTGGCGGTGGTTGATCCCGCTCCTGCAAAAAGGCGGTTTGAGGAATTGTCCGAAGACGTTCGAAAGGAACGCCTTTAACCACCAAGCGGATGATTTCGCGAAGCGGTTGCTCCCCCATTCCATAGACAAGTAAGTCAGCACCACTCATCGAGAGGATGTTCGGGAAGAGCTCATCTTTCCAGTAGTCGTAGTGCGTGACTCGCCGTAGGGAGGCCTCAATACCACCAATGAGCACCGGTACATCAGGATAGAGTTCCTTAAGCTTTTGGGTGTAAACTACCGTAGCATAATCCGGACGAAAACCAGAGGCTCCACCAGCAGTGTAGGCATCCGTAGACCGGCGACGCTTAGCAGCTGTGTAATGATTCACCATCGAATCCATACAGCCCGAGGTAACGCCAAAGAATAGACGGGGGCGACCAAACTTCTTGAAATCGCGAAGGTCATCTCGCCAGTTAGGTTGAGGGATAACCCCAACGCGCAGGCCTTCACTTTCCATGATGCGGCCAATAACCGCAGTACCGAAGGCAGGGTGATCGACATAGCTATCGCCAGAGATCAGAATGACATCAAGTTCATCCCAACCTCGCATCTCCACTTCTTTCTTGGTGATGGGCAACCAGTCCGTCAATGGGCGGGTATCGTCAAGCATGATAGTACGGCTTAGCCGATGTTGAAAGTTTACGGTAATCTTTGTCCAATAACAAAGGTACTACATTCAATGTTCTGCAGGAACTAATTAGCGCGTAGATACTCCATCCACCAGCAATCTTGCCAGTCGGTAAGCATATGCAGGAGTAAACCCACAGCAACAATACGCAAGCGTGGGAATGCCAACATAACTACATAAACCGCTATCGCATAATGGGTATGTAAGGGGTGAAAACCAATACTACAGCGATTAGGATCAAAGAGCGGATCCGCTAGTAAGTGATCTAAATCCACCAACATCGTAGCAATCATAATCCACCAGGCTCTTTTCCAGTCTTTACGGAAGAGCAACCACGCCACTAGTCCTGGAAGGAGAAAATGGCCGCCGTAGTGTAGGATGGGTTGGAGGATGGACATGGTTTGATGGTTTGGTGGTTCCGTCGCGTCGGGGGACGCTTTGGAGCGGGGTGGTTAGGTGGTTAGTTGGTTAGTTATATTAGTTGAGTTGGTTGAATGAGTTGAGTTAGTTGGTGAACATTATATGACCTTCTATGTCTTTTTATCCGCTGGAGCTTTGCGTAGGCGGGATATGGTTCAAAACTTTGGTGCACTAAGGTGTCTTAGGTGGTTTCAAAGGCTAGATCGGTTGAGTTATCAGGACAATCAGTTAGGGTATTTATTCTGTATGCTGTAGGCAGTAAGATATGAATTTCGAGAGTAGGGTTTCTTCTTATTTGAAAATGAGTACTTTGCGATAGGAGTTCGGACCGCTAATGGATGAAGTCCATTTTTTTGCTGAAAAGATTATTACTAACATGCCTGACATCTTTGGTTTTACTGAGATGGAGAGTTTCATCAGAAACAGGTTTATTTATTCTTGTTTCTGCTTGCTCATCTTCGTCATCTTATCGTACTTCTGGTTTTCAGTACGAGGAAAAAATGAAGCTACACAGCAGAGTCGTGATGGATTAGGTTACTTAGCGTTAGCTTACCTATTCTACTTTGTACTAGGCATGGCTTCTGTATATGAGGCTCCGCTCTCAACGAAGTACATTCTGTCGGGCTTACTAAGTGTTAGCTTTCTCATGTCACTGCCACTATTTTCTCTAAGTATTGGGCCTATGGACAGACTGGTCGAACATACCAATTGGCAGAGAGGTGCTAAGCTTTTTGGTTTCGGTTGGATCGTGATGCTGTCGTGGCTTAGTAATCCAGAGGCGCTAGCAACAGTAGACTACATCTTGAGTGTCGCAGGCTTTGTGCTTTTGGCCTATTTCATTAGCAGATATTTCTTTCATCGTCAGATGCTGCCGATAGCCTTACTAGCGGTCATCGCCTTCTCTGTCATCATCTTCCTGGAATTGTTCCAACCCGAATCACTCGTGCCACACGGCAAGTTCGGTGCTAATCGTACGTTGGAAGATGTGAATAGTGTGGTATTGGGGCCAGCCTTGCTGCTCTCCGTCATGTTTCTTTCTTACACCTTCAGCTGGATTAATGAGCTTAGCTTCAAAGAGCTTTCCAAGCTCTGGACGACCAAAGATGGCGAGGAGGCAATAGATATGCATTTGATAGAATCGGCAAACGCAACAGAACGAAATGAGCACTGGAATGCCCAGCTTGCAAAAGATCATTTAGAGGAGGTCATTGAAGGGGTTCTGTTGTTTAGGAAGCACCGCAATGAGGATCTGGAGCCCATACTTATACTCGCTTCGCGAAATACTAGGAATAATAACGACCGGCTACAAGAGTTGATCACTGATGCTGACTATCGTGCGCAACGGAATAAAGTTGCCAAGGGGCTTATTGCGTTGATTTCGGGGGAGTTGTAGTTGCTCGTTCTCCTCGCGTCGAGGTTTCTCGCGTCGGGGTTTCTCGCGTCGGGGGACTCGCGTCTGGGGACGCTCGGGAGCGGCTCGGGGACGGGTTAAAAAGTAAAGGCGGAAATTGGAGTGTTGATGCTCCAATTTCCGCCTGTTTCTTATACGACTTAAGGGATTAGCTTAGCGGCTGCCTAGTTGTCGTTCTTCTTGCTTTTCGATTTCCGATAAGCGGCGGAAGTTTTCCAGACCACAGCGTAGGAACTCTGCATATTCGGTAACATCCGGTGTATAGTTCACTGGATTATTAAGACGCTTACCATCTGGGCTAATGAGAACGTACTGCGGTTGTGAGTTTTGGTTGAAGTACACTTGCTGGAAGTGTGCCCACTTCTCCCCTACCTCATCTAGCTCACGTTCACGGCCACTTGTAGTAGTTACGGTAATTGGCTCGTCCAATTTCTTCTTATCATCAACATAGAGACTAATCACTACATAGTCGTCTTTCAGATAAGGGTAGACTTCAGACTCTGGCCAGACGTTTTCTTCCATCTTACGACAGTTCACACAGGCATAGCCGGTGAAGTCCAACATAACTGGTTTATTATTTTCTTTGGCGTAGGCCAAACCTTCATCTAAATCTTTGAAACAATCCAACTGCTGTGGGCAATCGCAAGGACGCCAATAACTGTAACAGACTGGTGGAGCAAAACCACTCAGGACCGTTAGTGGTTGATAGCTTCCTTTTTCTGGATCAACGCGGAAACCAGTTGCCAGATAAATTACGAACGCTAGAGTAAGAGCAGCCAAAGAAATACGACCAATGGACAACTTCTTGATTGGGCTGTCATGTGGAAACTTAATCTTACCAAGTAGATAAAGTACTAAGCCCAGACCGATCAAAATCCAAAGACCGAGGAACAATTCGATGCGTAGGAAGCCCCAGTGGTCTACCAAGTCGGCATTAGACAAGAACTTCAAGGCAAGTGCAAGCTCCACAAAACCGAGTACAACTTTTACGCTATTCAACCAGCCACCGGAACGCGGCAGTGATTTCATCATTCCTGGGAAGGCTGCAAAGAGTGCAAAAGGTAACGCTAAGGCTAAACCAAAGCCTCCCATACCAGCAGTCAGCTGAAAGGCACCTCCATCTCCACTTAAAGCTCCCACGAGTAAGGTACCTAAGATAGGTCCGGTACAAGAAAAGGATACCAAAGCCAGTGTCAAGGCCATGAAGAAGATCCCCAACATACCACCAGCACCTTCGGCAGAGCTCGCCTTATTCGTCCAACTCTCTGGCACCGTCAATTCGAAATAGCCGAAAAAGCTAATAGCGAAAATGATGAATACAGCGAAGAAGACGACGTTTAAGGTAACGTTGGTTGATATCTTATTGAGAATGTCTGGATCTATACTATCCATCAAATGGAATGGAATACTCAATACTAAGTACACCAAGAAGATAAAGAAGCCATACATCACTGCATTGCTAATTCCCTTACTACGATCGCCAGAACTCTTGGTGAAGAAGCTCACTGTAAGCGGAATCATCGGGAATACACAAGGTGTAAGCAGGGCGATCAATCCGCCTAGGAAACCTAAACCGAAGATGTTCCAAATGCCTTTGCCTGCCTCAACTACTTCTTCTCCACATTGCCCCACGGGATCTTCGTCGATAGCGTCTTTAGACAAGGTATATGGCATACCATCAACTCCAGCAGAAGCACCATCATCAGCGGTCGCAGGGGCAGTTCCTACTTCCTCACCAATACTAACCGTGAGTGGATTAAAACTGATGCTGAATTCTGATTGTCCCGGAATACACTTCGAGTCATCACAACTCATGTAGTCGATTACGCCTGCAAGTGGCGTCTTACCATCGAACTTTTTCTTGAAGACAACTGGACCATGCTCATATTTCTTTACGATAACACCGAATACCGGGTCCATCCCTTCTTTCAGGTCGCCGATTTCTTCGAAAGGAACGAGTACTTCCTCCTCTCCTTCTTTGAAATAGAAGCCCGTTGGAATTGGGCCATTATCTTCTGTATTCTGGCTGTAGAGATTCCAGTCATCTATGATCTGAGCAGTGAATGTAACTTCATAGTCATCCTCACCATATTGATCTACCTTAGCCTCCCAGCGAACTGGCTGGAGGATATTGTCATTAGCGATATCAGCCTCAATAGCAGTTGCTGAACTCAGAGGCTGGCCAGCACGATCTGCAGCCTCCGCACTTGCCTCGGCGGTCATGGCGCCTTCCGCGCTTTCAGCTGCAGCACTTGCCTGCTCTTCTTCCTCACCAGAAGTAGGGGCGTCAGCGGCAGCTCCTTGTTCTAAAGCAAAATTGAAATCCACCTCCGTTGGAGGTAGGCAACGCTCATCATCACAGGTCATAAACTCTAGGAAACCAGTAATTGGCTTACTGAAATCACTCACCTTAACGCGTTGTGTAAAGACAACGGGGCCTGCCGGGAACTTGATTACTGTTACACCACCAAAAAGAGGGTCTGGTCCTTCTTTTTTCTTTCCTTTTTCAGCTACCTCTCCTACACGACTGTAGTGGTCACCATCATCAAAAAAGAATCCGGTAGGTACTGGGCCTGCATCGTCCGTATGCTGTGAGTAGATACTCCAGCCATCATCCATATGAGCAGTAAATACAAGGTCAAATTCGTTGGCAGAAACAGCCTGGCTAGTCATTTCCCACTTGACTGGTTCCAATATCTGGCCCCAACCTAAGGTGCAAAACAATGCCAATGTAAGGGTAGTCAGCAACTTCATAGATAAGTAGCGTTGAAGATCAAAATATGTCTGGGATCAATTCGATAGATAAAAATACGCCGCGAAGATGGCAAAGTTTAGCCGCATTCTCACGATAAGAAAAGTTTAACGATTGTAATGTTGGCCGTTTGACGTATAAGTTCGAACTTCCATAGGTTAAAAGGTCCTGGCATTATGCAGGAAGGATCGAGATCGATGTTCTGTAATAAAACCCCTCTATCATGAAATGCGTAATCTCTTTTTCGTTTCTCCTTTTGCTTAGTCCGATCTACTTGATGGCCCAAAAACAATTCGGTGTAAAGGCCGGAGTCAACGTTGGGAACGTGGCTGAACAGATTGAATTCTCCAATGACAATACGATCAGCTTTATTGAACAGACCTATAAAATCAAGGCCAATCCACAGCTAGGTATTTGGATGGATCTACCCCTCACTAGTCGATTAAGCTTACAGCCGGAGATCCTTTGGACGCAAAAACACTTTCATGCTGATGATGAAATAAGCAACCCTACCGATGGTTACGTCAACTTCCATTATTTCTCTTTACCCATTTTGGCCAAATACCGAATTGGGAAATGGCGTATTGAATTAGGTCCTGAGATAAGTTTCTTAATGGATCAATCACTAGCGGACTTCAATTCGCCACTTCGTGAACACCCTTTCATTGAGGAAAATGAGTTCGAATTTGCGGCGAATCTTGGCCTACAGTATACTTTCCGTAGGTGGATCGTTGGGCTGCGGGCGAGCCGCGACGTAACGGAATTCCTCCAATTCGACTTTACCGACTTCAATGGCGAGCCGTTTGGCGATTTGAAAAACTTCCATCAGAATTGCACCCTCTGGGTAGCCTATCAAGTTCTGTAGGCCACAGGACCTTACGCTAGATTTATTGCACCTGGATATCTTCTAACTCAATTCGAGAAAGGGTATCCAGGGCTTGAGCTTCAAGGAGTGAATCAAACATCAGCACATCGCGTCGGTCTTCGCTAGGCTTGTAATTGATGTAATCCTGGAATAGGACACCACCTACCTCTCGTTTGTTATAAGCCTCTCTAAATCGCGCACCTCCGCCGTTCACAAGAAAATTGTAAGCCAGAAAGTTCAAATTGAAGTCGACGGTTGAGAACCAGTAGGCGTATTCATCTTCGAAGTCTTTACCACCTCCTTCCTCAGCAAATGTCACCTTTAGCTGATAGTGAGGTTCCGTATTGACATCACGAATACCTTGGTATTCTACCTTGACTGCAGGGTCTTCCAAAAAGTACGGTAGAAAAGCGAAGTACATTACGGAGTTTAGCGAGTTGGAGTACGATGAATACTGCTTATCCGTGAGCTCTACGACTTCACCATTAACTCGTCTTTGAAAACTATCATTGGTCATGCTATCCGCGATAGCCTGTCCTTCTTTATCAGTATAAGAACGTTCATAAACGAACTTACTTCCTTGCCGTTGTGCCTGATAAACTCGATCTCGAAAAGTAAAATTGACGGTACTACTATCAACAACATCGCCGCCATGATGTGCAATCGCATTCTGGATCACCCAAGCGGCTGAGTCTACAACAATATTCGCCTCTTCCTCTTGAGGATCGGGCATTTCCGAAGACGTGCAAGCTTGGAATCCAGTGAGTACGAGTAACAGGAAAAAAATGGAATAATGGTTCATGTAGAAAGGGCTTTGAAAAGCGAAAAATAAGGAGAAAAGCACTAGTAGCGCTAATAAGCAGCCTTCTGTACGCATCCCTTCCCGATTGAAGAGCATAAAAAGACAGGCTTCCGCTAGGGCTATACGTACATACTCCTAGCGGCAAGAGTACCACTAGGAGTATGATTATGATGTCTTTATTAGGACAGAGCAGCTCATTGTCTGCTTACCAACAATAGTGAACGATGTTCTATTTACTCTGGCTGCTGAATAGTCCGTTGCCAAAGCTCCTGCCCATCCACATCAAAAATCTGGATAAGCAATTCCCGCTCTCGACGCGGGCCACTAAGGGTCATTAGACCGAAATTACGCTGCACTACCAATGTTCCTTCATCACGAGCAGCATTGTTTTCTCCGTCCCGATTACTACCAGAACCTGAAGTAAGCGGAGAGACTGTTAGGTCATAAACCACATTCCCACTGGCATTGGTGTAAGAGTTTAATTCCGTGTGGTGGCGGTCACCCGTCAAGAAGATTACCCCAGTAATGCCTTCCTCTTCAATTCGTCCTAATAAGTAGGCGCGTTCCTCCGGTGCCAGGCGAATATAGTTCTCATACACAGCCTCGGTGTTCAGTATTTGACCACCTGTGGCAACAAACTTAAAGGGAGAGCTGCTGCTAGCCAGTGCATCGATCAGCCACTCTAATTGAGTCTCGCCAAAGTATACTGCCTCACCCGACTTTCGGTGGTTCGGCTTGCGGAAATAGCGATTATCCATAAGGAAGAAATCCATATCTGCCCACTGGAACATAGTAGTTATGCCCGAAGCCTCACCCGTTAGCCCATAAGTTGGATTGCCCCAGAAGAGGCGGAAAGCTTCTAGGGTGGTGTTTTTGTGGATGTAACTACGGTCACTATCATTAGGGCCGTAATCATGATCATCCCAGATTGCATAATTATGAGTAGTGGCAAGCAAAGGCTGCATTTCCGGCAAAGAACGCGTGTGGGTATAGCGGTGCATTATGCCCGTCCTGGAGAACCAATCGGCCTCACGTAGATACATATTGTCGCCAAGCCAAAGCATGGCGTCTGGGCGCATCTTGTGAATAGATTGGAAGATATGATAATCCCCGCCGTAACTATTGTTGGGCCGGTCATACACTGGTTCATTCACATAACTACAGCTACCTAGGGCCATGGTAAAGGTCGGAGGATCTTTGCGCCATTGCCAGAGTTCCTGCGTCTGGAACGTAGTCGGATAATCAAACTTAACTGACTTACCGTTAATCTGAAGCTCGTATTCGTAGGTTGTACCCGGCTCGACCTGATCCGCCAGCAACTTTGCGGTAAACACTTCCGCCTTATGTGTAGTGTAGGCATCTGTCATCTGCTGAGCAGATTTATCACCTTCCGGCCAGTAGGCAATTTGCACATCTGCTGCTTCCGTAGTCTGGACCCACAGTAAGACCTCCTTCATTTCAGAATAACCCAACATTGGGCCAGATTGAAGCAGCTCTTTCTGAGCAAAGACAGTAAGCGAGAATAGGCTTAAAACCAGAACGGTATAGACTCTCATAAGGGTAGGAATTTTGCGCGCAAGATAAAATATTGCACTCAAGAATACCCGTTGGTCTCAGTTAAATCAAGATTAAACTCCTATTCAATCACCAATCGGATAGCCTCTGCAGAGCCATCTGGTGAAAGGTAGTATATACCTGAAGGCAGATTTGGTAATTGCAGATTGGCACCATCGAGCGTTTCCATAATGGCAGCTCGCCATACTTCCACTCCCTTGTTATCAAGAATCTGCCAGTTTGTTAAACTACTAGCCCCACTGTTGAGTGATAGTAGACTCCCGGCAGGAGCTGGATTCGGAAAAACCTGCCAGTCCTGTTCCTCCGCTTCCACATAAACAGATCTTAGTTCCGAGTTTGAAGTCTTACCGTCAAAGTCACGCTGTACCAAACGGTAAACGTTCCATCCAGCCGAGGGCTTGGTGTCCCAAAAGCGATAGCGCTGGCTTTCATCCGCTGGCTCCCAACCGATATCAATCCATGAATTATTAGGGCCTTGGCGTTCAATCGAAAAGCCTCTGTTCTGTTCTTGTCGACTGGTACTCCAATCGAGTCTGACACCTCCTTTTTCCGCATTCGCGGTAAACGACTCCCATTCCACCGGCAAAACAATATTGAAATCCAAGACGAATAGGCCATTCAGAACATCCGAGGCGATGATATTCCCAGATGGCAAAAATGGATAAACACCCCAGCAGCCATCGAAGCCATTGTAATTGGTGTTATTGGGTTCGGTATCATAATAGCCTACCTGTACGACATCCGTAGGGTCGCTGATATCAAAGATGGACACACCATCATGGTAGTAGGAAGCAATACAATAGTTGCCAAGTATAAAGGGATTGTGAGCGATAGGCCCCCGAGGACTAGTAGAACTATAAGGGTTGGCAACGCCTAATAGATTGGAATAAAAATCATCTAAGTATTGAGCATCATTCAACACTGATATGTCCGCAATTTGGAGTGGGTTACCATTCCTTTCGTCAGCGAATATGATAATATCACCACTCACCCAACTACTGTGGTTAAAAATCTGGTAAGGATAAGTATTGAGGACACCCAGCTCTACAGGAGAACCTGGAGGATTCTCGCCCGAATCTGTTACTGGAGACATATCATAGATGCGTAGGCCTTGAGTCAAATGCGAACAGTAAGCTCTATGATTTTCTACGTAGACATCATGAATATAACCGGCCGTAAAAGTGACATCATCCACATAGGTGGGGTTAGCAGGATCTGTATTCAGCTCATATATAAGCATGTTACCAGGCACATTTCCACCTACGAGATACATTATTCCGTGCGACTCATCAATGTAAAGGTTATGGGCTGTGGTGAAATCATCGCGTAATTGACCTTGAAGTGTAACACGGTTCGATCCCGTCCCATTGATATTACATAAATCAAATATCATGAGTCCCTCCGAAGCTGCATCTGACACCGCGTAGGCATAGTTGCCAAACGTCTTAATATCTCGCCAAATTGAATTCGAATTACCAATTGGTGCCTGAAAGGAAGCAATCTCATCAATATTTGATGGGTCTGTGACTTCAAAGAAGTGTACTCTCCGCAGAGAACCTACAATGGCGTACTCGCGGCCTCCTACCGCATAGCCCCAAATATCGTTATAGGCAACTCCACTCTGTATTGGTAGAGAGTTATCATCAAACTGTCCCAACATCGTCATATTCAGTGCATCCTGAGCACTAACTGACAAGCACAACAAGAAGGACAGCCCTAAGAGAATAGTACGCAACATGACTTTCGGTTTACTACGAGTTAAATCAGATTCAAAGCACGAAAGAGCACAGCATAGGGTACGATAGGGACTGGTGCTAGTTGGAAACTGCTGTTCAGAAGTGTCGGAAATTCAAGATGATGTGGAGGGGTGATTACCCGGATAACCAAATATACAGTTTTTGTCACGAGACTTGACGGGTTACACTTAGTACAAAACGTCTTGCAGCAGTCGCAAACTGCGATTTTACAATAGCCGTCCTTCTACAAAGAAAATGTCCCAAACCTGAACAAACAGATTTGGGACAATGCCTCCTGATATGCGGAGGTTATGTAAAGGATTCTATGATCCTATTTTTTCATAAAAATACCATCCAAGGTTTCTGCATCGAAACCATCGGGCGTATTGCCTTGCGTATGTTCGTAAGCTGCCGTCAGGAATACATTCCGTGCTGCACCATTTACGATCAGAGTCAAAAGGAAGGTTAGGAAACCTACTAAGACGCCAATACCGGGATGAATGATCATTCCGAAGACAACGCCGCTAATGATCGATATCACAATTCCAGCGAGCACCATTAAGCCCAGGCTAAAACCTGCACCAACTGCTTCGCCCCATCGCTGACGGATGGTTTGTGAACTACGCTTTAAGGCTTCAATCGGATCTACGTCCTCAGCGGCAAGCGTTGGCACCACAAAATAGGTAGCCATGGACCAGGCAAAGCCGAGAATACTGGATACAAAACTTCCGAAGCGATCTTCCAATGCTTTTAGGATCAAACCTACGGTAGCAGCTACTGCAGCCCAGGCCAATAACTGGTGAGCACGCTGCGCACTGAAGGAGATACCTGCACGAATACTAGGTTCCTCACCAGCAAAGATCAGTCGTACGTTATGCACTAAGGCCACATTAAAGAAGACAATTACAAAGTATGTGACTAGGTAGAATACGAAGGTGATCAGCCAGAACACGACCTCACCCATTTGTTCCATGCGGCCAAAGATAGCTTCGAGCGCATCAGGGTCGAAACCAGCCAAGCCCAAGAATGCTCCACCAAAGGACAGTACTACTGCAAACAGTGCTAAGCCAGATAATACTGGGAAGAGCAGTAGCTTCGGATGTGCACCGATAACTTCAAGGCTCTTTATTCCGAGGTCCCAGCCCCGCCCTAAACGATCAAAAAATTTCATCTTCTAGTTTATAGGTGAAAAATACCCTTACAAGATACGGATATGTAGAAATAGGGTGCCGCTTTTCTCGATGAGCGTCAGGCTACATTCGGCAAATGCATGATTTTATTCTTTTTCTTCTTCATTACAAAGATTCCGTCCTCGCGACTTACTTCCTACCGTCTGGCACTCCACGCAAGGGTTACCATCATCATCTAAGTGAACAAATACACCTTGTCCATTCGAAAAATCTCCAAATTCATGTTTATCTCCTGAAGGGAAGTAGTACTCCAGAAAATTCCAATACTTGTTGTCCTTTATCTCCGCCACAAACTTCACCGCTCCGTTCGGATAGTATTCCCAGTATTTGGTTATGGGATCCTCTTCTCCTAATTCGAAATGGTTTAGGTAAAGCAGTTTGCCATCCTCTGTGAATTGATACTGTGGCCCATGGGAAAGTTCCTGGTAAGTGCTTACTCGACGTCGCTCCTTCTTCAGTACCTCCTTATACTGCCAAAGGGTCCAAAAGCGATTTCTCCGATACTCTTCGTAGTGGACATAGGTTTCGCCACCTTCATAGGACAAGTAGGATTGATGCAGATAAAAGAGCGTTCCATCTTTGGTGTAACGCGCCATGACCGACATGGTATCCTCCGCCTCCGTTAGCACCCTAAGGGTACGGTTTGAATATTCTTGGGCATCTCCAGTAAGATTGAGTACACTGAGACTTAATAGCAATAGTAGGGAACGCAGGAAGAGCGACATAATAGATATCCTTTTGATGAGATACGCGAAGTACTCTAATCTATTGCCAATCATTCCGACTTTAAGTGCTAAACCCACTATTGAGTTACTACCAAACGCAGTTGTTGAACGTAAGTGGATGAAGCACCAACCAAACGTACATGACAATACCAAAAGCCTGTATGAGGTAGCTGCATTGGTAAATTAAGTGTACCGGCAACAACATCCAAGCGTTCGCTCTGATATAAACGACCGCTAGCATCGTAGTAATCCAACCACAACTCTCCTGACTCTACTGCTTCCAGACTCAGCACGCCACTTCCTCTGCTAGGATTCGGTGCGAATTGCGCTACCAACGGTTTTGCAAGTGGATCTGCCGTGTTGGTGATACAATTATTACCAACTAATTCCTGACAATAGAGGCGAGCCGCTAAGGTGCAGTCTAGCACAAAAGGATTCGGTTTATCATCTTGGTGAGTAGCAATTTGAAAAGTACGCTCCCACTCCAACTGATCCACCGGATCTTGATCATGCCAACGACAGAGCGTTTCGCGCATTTGATTAAAGAAATTGGGCGCTTCGGCATTGGCCTCGTCGCGATAGATGGAGTAGAAGTACATCATTGCGCGGGCGATATTCCCCTTGAAAACTTCTCGAGGTTCGAAGGCCACATTCTGACGGTACTCACTATAAGCATTCCGATTCGTAGCTGGTGGACTAGTAAGCTCTTGATTCAGGTAGTACCAGCGATCCGTCAACACATCTGATATGTCGCCGAAAGGAAGGTTGCCGCGGTCGGCATTTACGTCCACTCTGGTCGGAAACAAATGGTGCATATCTGCACGAGCGGGATCAAGATCGGCTCCATTTGCCCGGGGCCATCCGTGCTCTGTATTCAAGCCCGCACCATCCTGAAATGCAGCTTGGGTGGGGTCTTGTCCAGGAGGCATGTACACAGGCCAGTCTGTATAAACACAACGAAGGCTATCGCCTTGCTGATAAACACTACCAAATAAGGTATCCCTTGACTGAGAAAAAGGTAAGACGCTGGCAGGCGTAAAGTTTTCTTGAACCGCTTCTAACAAATCTTGGCCATCCAGCTCGGGAAAGACTGGCTGATGTCCCTGCCCGAGCAGTGAGCTCGCTGCAATTAAAAGAGTAAAAAACGACAAGTAATAATAGCGATGGTTCATGGGGTATAGTTGAGCGGCTGATTTATTTCTTACGATCATCAGCAAATAGATCAATTGTGTATTGTAGGAGTTCAGGACCACCATGATGACCATGGCCGGGTACTACATGCTGAACATCAGGAAACTGCTTACGGACCTTCTCCACCGAGTCAGACCAATCTTCTACCGAAGCATCTGACAGGTTTCCTTTTCCTGCGCCATTCGCTTTGAGCATACAGCCTCCGAATAGCACAGCTTCATCAGACACATAACTGACGATATTGTCCGGAGAATGAGCATGACCTGGACGGTAGTTGACAATCCGTTGCTCGCCTATTTTGAGGACTTTCTTGCGTCCAAACTTCTTCAGCGGTGGCGTAGTGCCTTCACGTTCACAAAGCGCGGCCGTTTTCCGGCTTCCATAAGTCATGATTCCGCGAGCATGGATACTATCTATACCTGCCATGCAATCCTCGTGAAAATGATTAACAACAACAGCCTCTACAGAATATCCAGATTCATCTACCAGATATTGAAGCAAGCGAGTGGTCGTCTTTTCTGTGACGGGCGTATCAAATATTACAACCGAAGAGTCGACAATATAGATGAGACCATTACAGCCAACACGGCCGAAGCCATCGAACACCTTATAGGATCGGTGAATCATAGTGTTCTCGGTAAGCGGTATCAATTGGAGATCTTCTCCAATTTGCTGACGAGCCTGGCCGTTTACGAACGGCGAAATCATGAAAAAGCAACAAGCTAAAAGTAGTAATCGCATGGTAAGCATTCTTTGCATCCAGATCGGGAGCAAAGGTATGGAAAAGGGATGAGGGAGCTAGTGTTAAAAATCATAGGTGCGTTAAATGTGATTATCCGTAGGGATTTGGTTATTGGGCGTAGAATCCCCTTGGGAGGGGACCCACCCGCTGCCTGGACGCCAGCCCGCTTTTCCAACATCTTTGGAGTACGGGCAAACCACCACCATTGCTTACCATGTGGTAAACACCAATCATTGTTTTTAACACTGAATCCCAATGTGCCGTCTTAGAGAAAACAACACAACCTGTTGACCAAGCGAATAGATGGTTCGCTCCAGGGGCTAATGACCTTCGAGAAGGTCGAACGAGGGGTCTGTACCGGTCCGACCAACATGGTGAAATTACGATTAGTGGGAATAGAAGACAACTAAATGGGACTAATTTTCGGTCTCAATTTTTGACACCGGCCGACCATAATAGACTTGGCCGCATACTTGTCCGTTCAGGATTGCCACTTCAGGCAGGTGGGCCCATTGGTCAAAGCCTTTCTTCTTTAGCAACTGGATACTTGGCAGGTTAGTATCCATGGTCACTGCAAACAGGTGTCTGTAGGATCGGCGTTTCGCTTCGGCCAACATGAAATCGATCGTACCACTTCCGATTCCTCGTCCGTGAAAATGGCGATCCAAATAATAGGAAATCTCTATCAGACCTGAAAGGGATTTCCGCTCAGGGCGATACGGGCTAAAGGAGCACCAACCGGCGACCTCACCACCCGCTTCTATCATGAACACCGGCCAACGATCAGCAGGGTGACGATCGAACCATTTACGACGGTCTTCCTCATCTACCGTTTCGGTAAAGGCATTCTGCCCACCTGTATTAATCGATTGATTTAGGATCCGTGTAATTGCAGGTAAATCGGCTGCTCCCGCAAGACGAAATTGTAGTGAGTCCTTCATGACTACTTTCCTAATGCCTGCCTGATTTGACGAAGATGATGCTCATTGTGCCAAGCCACCTTGTCGAATTCTTCCTTCACCGTGCGCAGGCCCGTTTCGCTGTGAACATACTGCCGGTCTCCAGCCGAATCGTAATAGGCCGTTGCCAATGTCATTACACCTCGGCGAATAGCCAAATAGATAGCGTGATCAACACTTAATTCGCGGTCTGCATAATTCAGTTGCTCTGCCCAAGCATCTTGATCGAAGCCGTACACGACTTGTCCTGGCTTGGCGATCCCACGCCGAATACGTTCATAGAGTACGCTTTCAGCATCCGCCAAATGGTGCAGTAATTGGCGTATTGTCCACTTCCCCGGAGCATAAGTCTTCTCCAGGTCCTCATCATCAAGATCAAAGTAAGACAGCGTTTCTTCCATGGAGACGGAAAGAGCTGTCAATAACTTATCCTGGTCAGCGAAATTGATCTCCATACCTACTTATTTACAGATCAGTGATAGGATGTTGTCAAACCAATCCACTAAGGCAATCCGGCGTGCTTTACTCAAATCTTCACAAGCTTCGCTCAGTTGGTTATTATTCAGATAAGCTTGGCCACGAGCCATCAGTATCTGAGAATCATTTGGGAAAGCGTCCACTGCTTCCGTAAGCTTCGCAAAGCCGGCTTCCACTTGTTCGTCTTCAATCAGCTGAAGGCCTTCATCAGCTACTACACGGGCAGCGGTATATTCCTCAACGGTATTGGCACAGGTTTCAATCGTGGGAAGGAAAGACAAACTAAGGTCTAGCGCTGAATTAACAGAGCGCCCCTCATAAACAGCTGGGGTCCAATTGCCATAGGTCGAAGTAGCAGCGTCGATAGCTGAATACCAGAAATCAAAGCCTAGATCATTGTAATCTGTAACGTTCAATATTCGAACATTACCATCACCCTCCACTAAAACCTGGATGTCCATTTGCCCAATTTGGCAGCTATCATTTCCTGAAGTAGGGTAATCTAAGGCTTCATCCAAGAATGCCTGTAGTCCCTCTGCTCCCCCCTCAAAACTCAGGGCTTCATCATAGATGGTATAGACGGTGTCCCGGCCCACCAATACAAATGGATCAGGATCACGCAAACGGAATCGTACAGGTAGGCTAAACTGTACCCGAACTACTTCTCCATTCTTTCGACCGGGCACCCACCTTAAGGCTTGCTCTTGCATTCCTAGCACCACGCCAAGCGCTGCCAGGCCCGTTCCTCCACCTAAATCACGCATAATGGACGGCTGCGTAATACTTCCATCTTTTTCTACGACAAAGGAGATAACTGCCGTACCCTGAATATTTTCATTGATCGCTTCCTGTGGATAAAGCACACGCTCGTAAACGTAGGCCAACATAGCCTGGTTGGCGCATTGTTGCTTAACCGCAATAGTGGTATCCAGTGTTTCACAGATGCTAGGAAATCGAGGCATTTCCTCAACCACCTTATAAATCGTAGTATCTGCTTGGGACCAACTTGCTACTGATAGTAACATCAGAGCAATGACATGAAGGAGTTTTCGCATAGTAATAACCGTCATTTTGCGCAAAAGTATAGTATTAAAACGAGTCAACCCGGATTTCGCTTCCGATAGGTATCGGAGAAAATCCGGGTTGATTGAGTATTCAGTAGATCGATCACAGATTGACTGATCTATTGACAGGTATTATTTACTTCGTTGGACGGAGTTTCAATTCGCGCACATTGTAGTTCGGTAACACCTCATATGCGTTCGCGTTAATGAAGCGTTTGCTGATAACCACACGCTCCTGTGGCGCGAATAAAAATATGATCGGCTGTTCTTCGTACACAATTTCCTGAAACTGCTTGTACAACGCATTGCGTTCCGTGTCATCCAAGGTTTCATTGATCTTATCAATCAAGGCATCCGTTTCTTCGGTACCAAACTGCCAACGGTTCTGTCCGCGTGGTGTGTTGCCAGAGGTATGCCATAGTGCTTTTAGATCATCAGGCATATGATAGCCACCTGCGCCTGCACCATACATAGAATACTCGCGGCTAGCCACGTCTTGGCCCATCATTGTCCGGAATTCACGCGGAACGAGCGTAATGTTTATACCAACACGAGATGCACCATCTTTCATCAATTGCGCTAGTGCTTCCCCGAATTGTCCACCAGGCACATAGAGGTATTCGAAGTCTAACTCCTGCATATCTCCATCAATCTCCTTGTCCCGAATACCATTGCCATCTGTATCCTCCCAACCTGCTTCGGAAAGCAGAGCTGCTGCTTTATCGTAGTCACGAGCAATAGGTTGTAGATCACTATTGAAACCTGGTTTCTTTGGAGATACCGGTCCTACTTGTCGTACGGCAAAGCCGGCGAAAGCCTGATCAATTACCTCCTGCACATCAATCACGTGCGCCAGTGCCCGACGCACACGCTTATCGGTAAGGCGAGGCTCCTTATTGTTTAGTGCAACAAAGAAGTAACTGAAGGTGCTTGGTGTATGAAGATTAAGGTGCTTCTGTGCAAATGCGTCACCTTGTAGGTCTACTAGGTTCTGTGCATCAATGCTCCGTGCCAATTCAATCTCTTGATCCTTCATGGCAGCCATTACGGTAGTTTGATCTCTAATAATTTTAAAGATCAGGCTATCTGGATTTGCAGATAAGACGGGGTGTTCCACAGCATCAGCCCACCAATTATCCACACGGCTCATAGTGATGTACTGCCCATCTTCCCATCCGGTAAGTCGATACGGACCAGCACCAATGAGCTTTTCTGGACTACGCGAAAATTCGGCAGAACGAAACTGTTCCGCAAACTGCTGTAGCGGTGCTTCGTCAATAAGTGCTTCACCGTCCTCTTTTAGCTGCGCGAAAGTATATCCATCCAGTAGGCCGTCCGGATCAAAGACGTGCTTCGGATAAATAGCCGTACCGCTATAGGTGTCCTCCGCCAAAATGTACTTCTTATTCGTGATTACACTAAAGCGACGGGCATTATCAGGATCTGCCACAACATCAGATACTGCTGAGTAACCAGGGCGGAAAGGCGCTGACTCTGCAATGTTGTAGTTCCATATGATTTTGAAGGTAAAAATGACATCCTCCACCGTAACGGGCGCACCGTCACTGAATGTGGCACCTTCATAAAGCTCATAGGTGTATTTAACACCTCCGGCATTATCACCTTCTGTGATATCCTCGATCGTTGGGCGAGCAACCGCCAAAGATGGTTCGAAAGCGAAAGTACCTTTATTGTATTCCAAGAGCGGCAAGAACAGCTGCTCATAGATAGGACGAGCATAACCGCTAGTAGTTAAATATGGACTCAAGCGATCTGGCTCTGCTGCCAGACGAACGCGAACAACATTGTCCGCATACTTCCAAGTTACGCCCTCTAATGGGCCGTCATCAGGATTTTGTTCTACTGGATCATCGGTAGGTTCTTCGTCAGGCCAACATCCGGTGAATAGAAATAGAAAGCACAGTGTTACTAAGCTGAGGCTTAGGGTAGTCAAAATTTTGTTCATGTTGTGGATTCGTTGTGATTCGTGCCGAAATTACGAACTTTTTCCTTGGTATTATCGGCCTATTTACGTGAACGATGCGAATAAGGGTGCTAATGCATTGTGCTTCGTGTGAACACAGATTCAATGGTTGCGTTTCATTTCAAAACCAAGTAACTCCAACATGGCTACAGTTCTTATCGCCGGCGGAAGCGGCCTTATTGGCACCCGACTCAGTCAACTTCTACAAGAAAGAGGACACGAAGTACGTCATTTTAGTCGCCGCCCTAATCCAAGCTCCCCCTACCCTACTTTCGTTTGGAACATAGAAAAAAACACCTACGACACAGCAGCTTTTGAAGGAGTCACACATGTCATTCATCTGGCTGGTGCCGGAATAGCTGATTCTCGTTGGACGCCCAAGCGAAAGGAGATCATTATTAAGAGCCGCACGGAGTCCACGCGCTTGTTACAAGAAAGTATACTAGCCCACGGCCAAAGTGTCAAAGCCTATCTGGCGGGGAGTGCAATTGGTTTCTATGGAGATCGTGGGGAGGAAGTGCTTGGCGAAGATGCCAAGCCTGGGAATGGCTTTCTTTCAGAGAGCGTTAGTGTTTGGGAGCAAGCAATAGCGACACTTACAGAGACGACCCAACTTCCAACTTTGACCGTCCGTACTGGTATCGTACTCTCTACCCGCAGCGGTGCCTTACCCAAGATGCTACTGCCACTCTACTTCTTCGTCAGCACCTACTTTGGCAATGGACAACAATGGTATTCCTGGATACACCTTGAAGATATCTGCCGGATTTTCCTACGCGGTATTGAGGATGACAGCTTCCGTGGCATGTACAATGGTGTGGCCCCTCATCCAGAACGGAGTAAAACCTTAGCCGCGACTTTGATTAAGGCCACCGGTAAACTAGCACTTCTTCTGCCAGCCCCAGCCTTTATACTACGCTTGATTCTCGGCGAGATGTCACATACCGTACTAGACAGTGCAAAGGTATCTACTGAAAAGCTCGAAGCCACTGGCTTTACTTTTGATTTCCCGCACCTGGAGAGTGCCGTAAAGGATCTCATAAACAGAAAAGCCTGAGGCCACCGTCGGTGATCTCAGACCTTTCTTGAGTTCTTTCGTTCTGTGGCTACGCTACTAAGAGCGGAACACTTCGATTTCGCGGTTTTCTACCACCAAATCAGTAAACTTACCCTTAAAGCGGGTAGCGCGAACAATGTGATTATCGATCCAGTGATAGTTACCTCCACGAGGCTTATTCATTAGCAGACCGTGATATAGGAAGCCGTGCTTCTTTAACCACTCCTCAGTGATCGCGCGGTGCTCCTCAGTGCGGGAGGTAAAGAAGGTAATGAAGTGCCCTTCGTCATACCACTTATTGCAAATCTTGAGTGCATCAGGATAAGGCAGGCAAGTGCCCATACGCTCAGGTTCCTCATTGGGAATATCATCGCAGATCGTACCATCAATGTCGATCAGAAAATTCTTAACGCCGTCAGGCAGGACTGGGCTAATATGCTCCCCCTTCTCGTTGAACGCCTCTTCCAGGCCCTGATTCAAATCAGCCATGGTGTTGATTGTTTCCTTGGTTTAACAATTAGATTGCTACCGCAAAAGTAGCAATATTTAAACGGGAGATGCATAGCCGGAGTTGCAAAAGGCGGCTTATTTCCAACGCCTAAGTGTATATTTCACACTTTTTTAAGAGAAAGGCCGCCCAAATCGGAATAAATCCTATCTGGGCGGCCCTTACTCACCTTTATACTGAGTAATCGTTTAGATCTGCTTTACGCCTCTCAAAGCAGGTTTCGGCACATTAGAACGCAAGAGATTCTGTAGTGCGGTATTTACCTGTTCAGCGGCAGGATTCAAGCGTTGGTTTACCTTACCGATGGCACGATTATAAGCATCTACATCAGCTTGGGTTAATTGATTTCCTTTGCTGATAGCATTCACCACTGCTGGATAATCGTCCGTAGCTAGGTCGCGGATAATCTCCATTTGTGCTACAATAGCGTCGCGGTAGGCCGTGTTACCATTATAATCAGCTTTACCTTTCACTGCCGGAAGCTCCTCATTGGCCGCCTGCACCAATTCTTTACGGATGCTCTCCAGGTTTTCTGCATCGCCCTTTTCCATGGCTACCAAAAAGTTAGCGTTGAGCTTACCAATGCGGAAGCTGCGCAAGAAGATGTCGCGCTGATATTCATTTAAGGCGTTCAATTGCTCTGCTTCTGATTTCGATCCGCCATCTTCCATCAAAGTGATGTTATTCGCTTTAGCAAAGCGGCGCTGGGCAGCCAATAGCCGACCACTAGCTTCAGCCATACGTTGCTCCGATGCAGTCTGAGCTGCCAAGTAGCGTTCCATTTGCTGGAAACTCTCCTGTGATTCAATCTTTAAGGTTTCCACCTCTTGAAAGCCGATTTCAAATAGCTCTTCATAGGTACTCAATACATCTGCCATGGTGGATTTTAGGCCAGCATCATTATCAAATTCAGGTACCTGTGCTACTTTTTCCTGAGTAGATTGGACCTGCTCTAAAAGCGCAAGTCGTTTTTCTGCAATGACATTCAGATCTTCGCTGTGTACCGCGTACTGCAGGTACTCCATATTTTTCTGAGCCAAGGCATTATGCTCTTGATTGAAGAAATCGAAATAAGCAACAGGGTTTTGAATGGATTCCTGTGCTTGTAGTGTAGTTGTAAGGGCAAGGGCAAGGATTAGGAAATATCTTATCATAAAATCGAGTGGTTTTGGATCAGAAATTTATCGGGTCTGCAATTACATGCTAAGCGTGTAGCCATGCTGCAGTTCCATTAAAAACGTTGAGTGTATTACCGTAGTATTTAGGATTTGTTCAGGGGTTAGGAGAATATTAGGGTCTGTAATTATAAATAGAGCTGAGATGCTCACAAGGCTAATCCGCCTCCCATAGCTGATCTTTGCGGTAGACCATCCCCTTAAACAAGGCCACTTTTTCACCTTCTCCACGATAAACCGTCACTTGATAATGAGCTAAGCGGCGCCCTACATCCAATTCCTCGGCCTCGGCAATAAGAATGTCACCGATTTTCACGGCTGCCAGGTGATTTATGCTAGTATCCACAGAAACAGCATGTTTCCCGCGGCTATTGGAAGCAAAGGCAAAAGCACTATCTGCAAAGCTAAACGTAATTCCGCCATGGGCGATCCGGAAGCCGTTTACCATTTCGGGGCGTACCGTCATTTGAATCTTGCTGTAGCCCAGCCCTGTTTCCAATACTTCAATGCCCAACCATTGGCTGAAAGCATCAAATTCAATCATGCGTTCCACGATCGCAGCAGGAGACATTTGATTGTTCATAGGCACGAATTTACGCCAATGTACGCAAACTGCTTTTGACGAAGAAAACAGCTGTTTTGCACCTTTTGGACGCAAGCACAAAATTGACCTTTCTCACAAAAAAAGCTATCTTACACAAGCGGAACTGCTATTTCGTTCGTTATACAGGCAGCGTCGGCACCCGTTAGGGTATCTATTAACCAGAATGACGCATCAAGTCCGTGGTCTAACTACCGACTTTATGCGTAAAAACGGCGATCAATCGCCAGAACGTCAAATGACGGAAAAAGAGTTGATTAAAGGTTGCGTACAAGGAAACGCCCATTGCCAGCGACAGCTATTCGAGCTGTTTGCCGGTAAGATGATGGCGGTCTGTGTACGCTATGCCCGTCACCGACTCGAGGCAGAGGACATCCTTCAGGAAGCCTTTGTAAAAGTCTTTGATAATCTGGATAAGTTTGCGTTTAAGGGTTCTTTTGAAGGTTGGATACGACGTATTGTTGTCAATACCGCCCTCAAGCATAATCAACGCAAATATTTTACCAACGAACAGATCGCTGTCGAGCATTTTCCGGACAGCCCCCTACAACCTACCGCTTATTCCCGGCTTGGTGAGAAGGAGCTCCTGAAAATGATTTCCCGTTTGCCAGAAGGCTATCGGGTCGTATTTAACCTGTACGCTATCGAAGGCTACAGCCACAAGGAGATTGCCGAACTACTCAACATCAAGGAAAGTACTTCGCGTTCCCAGCTGGTGAAAGCCCGTAAGATGCTGCAGGCTCAATTAGATAAACTGCAACGAGTTGCCGTATGAATAAGCGACACCCGCTGGACGAACTATTTAGTCAGCATCTTCGCGATGCCTCTGCCCCCGTGCCTGAGAATATGTGGAGCCGGATTGAAAAAGCACGACAACAGAAGCGTCGACGCTTATTTGTTGTATGGAGCAGCGTAGGTAGTGCAACACTTACCCTACTGGCCGCTATTTTGATGTATACCGGTGGTCCAGAGTTAGGTTCCTTCCCATTAGAAGAGAGTGGCCAGCCAAGTGTGATTGAATCACCTAGCAGTCCAAGTTTGGCAAATACAGCAGCTGATGCTATGCCGCTCACGGCAATAGCTGATGCCAATCAGAGCGTGGCAGCGGAAAACGTGGTAGCTGCAGTCAACAATGAAGCTTCATCAGAAGCTAGTCACCGCCGCTCAGTCCTCAAAAACAAAGGACAATCGGCACGAATTGCTACCGATGCAAATCCTCCACGAGCGATATCAAACCTGCTAACTACCACAGAAGAAGATAATGCGGAGCAAGGAGCCACAGCAAGCAACATTGCAGCTGCTCAAGAGACAACTCCAACCACTGCAGAGGAGACTATAGAAGAACCGAATCGAATAGCTGGCCCGCACCAACGCAGTCGGATCGCGGCGCTAGATATGTTGCCAGGAAAAAATATTGCTTTAGCAAAGCAGGAAGAAATTCGCCTCTTTGCTAATCACCCACCACGTTGCGCTGACTTTACAGGACCGTTTTTCCGTCTTGATTTAGAAATGCTTGGTGGTCCTGCTTATGCACATCAGACGCTACGTGCCAAGACATCAGAAAGTCAGTCTCACCAAAGACTACGTGAAAGCAGTGAATCTGCAGGACTATCCTATTCAGGAGGATTCCGCCTTGCTGCTTCCTCCAATGTTGGCTTGAGCCTGCGTACAGGTGTAAATTATACCGAAATCAATGACCGGTTCACCTTTGATGTCGGAAGCCGGATGGACGTATCCGTAATTTTTGGCCCTAACGGCGAAATCATTGGCCGCGATACCATGTACACGGAAGGCTATCAGGATACACGACGCAACACACTTCGTTTTGTTGAGATTCCACTACTACTGGGTTACGAGCGCCAATGGGGCAAACTCCGAGTTGGAGTGAATGCCGGTGCTTACCTCAATCTTATCTTTGACGCTGATGGTGCTATCTATTCACCAGCAACAGAAGAGCCGATTGATTTTGGCCAGCAAGGTGATCGCGATGTCTTGCCGATTTTTGATCGCAGAGCAACAGCCGCCTGGTACGCTGGCATGAGCATTGCTTATAACCTGCACAGCCGGTACAGCATAATTGCTGAGCCTTACTTCAAGACCTTCCCACAGGCGTTGAGTAGCAGTGCCTACGACCTCCAACAGAACTACTGGATGGCAGGTATGCAGGTGGGGATGAGAATGCGCTTGTAGACTAGGAATACTAGATTTGCCCTAAGTCGCTTTTGTAAGCGGAAAAACAATTTGCGCGTAGGCTCCTACGGATTGCAGCTGATCTACTAAATTTGTAGCATAAGCATTATAGTGCATTAGCAGTGTTTCTGATATACAGGAACAGGTACCCTACTGTACAGCACAATCCAAGCCAGTATGACAAACAAGCTTTACCCCTCTGCCATTACCTTGCTTCTTCTACTGCTAGGTATTCAGGATTTATGGGGCCAAGCAGGACTTCAAGACTGTTTAGGCGCAATTCCCGTCTGCCAAGACACTTATACCGAAGTAAATTCGCCCGTTGGGGACGGAAATATTCCCAATGAGATTATCCCCGGTGAAACATGTACCGCAGGTGAGCTCAATTCAATCTGGTACGTATTTACGGCTAACCAGGATGGCTTGTTAGGATTTCTTATTACCCCTAACAACCTAGATGATGATTACGACTGGGCGCTCTTCGACCTTACCAATGGTGACTGTGACGATCTAGTAGCTGAAAACCTGGTGAGCTGTAATGCCGCAGGAGGTACGGGCTGTCATGGACAGACCGGCTGCTCCGCAAGCGGTATCGGCAACTGGACGCCCGGCGGCTGTGCAGGGTCTGGACCGATTAACGCTTTGGTGCCCATGACAGCAGGTAACACCTACGTCTTAATGGTTAGTAACTGGACGGGGTCTGATGACGGTTATACGCTCGACTTTAGCGAAAGTACCGGACTTGGCGTTTTTGATGAAACTCCACCCCTGGTAGAAGATGTCAACTTCCTCCCCCAGAGCTGTGGTGATAATATGATGGAGGTAACCTTTAATGAATTCCTCCAGTGCAATAGCATAAATGATGCTGCCTTTCAGTTAGCTGGCCCGGGAGGTCCATATACTATCGATGCCTTTTCTGCCGGGTGTAATTCTGGTTCTGGACAAGATAAGACCTTCCGTCTAACGATTGATCCACCGATCCAAAGCATGGGGGATTATACCTTGACCATCATGGCACAATCCGGTACGGACCTGTTAGACCTATGTGATAATCAAGTAGAAGATTTCTCCTTCCCCTTTACAGTAGATGTCCCACTTGATGTGGAGATCGATATAGGCAGGGATACTAGCCTTGTTTGTGCTGGCGATGAGTTAATCCTAGATGCCAGTGGCGCTGGAAACTCTTTCCTTTGGGAAGATGGATCTACCAATCCTACCCTGACGGTTACGAATGCAGGTGTTTATAGCGTAACTGTAACCGATGACTGTGGAATAGGAGAAGACGAAGTTGAAGTCTTTGTCCAACAAGTTCCACCTACCGTGGATCTTGGTGTCGATGAAAACCTATGCCCAGGAGACACGAGATTCCTTGATGCGGATAATGGCATCGCATTCTACACCTGGCAAGATGGGAGCTCCGAAACTTCATTCACCGTTACGAACACTGGTGATTATGCAGTGACCGTAGAAAATGGTTGTGGCACCGTGGAAGATGAAGTAAACTTCACTTATGTACCACCACTTAATCTCAACCTGGCCACTGAATACGTCCTATGTCTGGGTGATACCTTAATGTTAGATATTGAACGGCCATTCGCCGATTACCAATGGGGAGATGGAACTGTATCTCCGCAACGAGAAATAACAGCCGACGGCAGCTTCGCAGTTACCGTAACCACGATCTGCGAAACCTACGAAGCTCGCTTCGACGCCATCTTCCTTGTGGACCCAACTCTAGAACTGGGAGACGACCTGGTCCTTTGTCCTAACGACTCCTTGATCCTTGAGCCCGGCATTCCAGGTGCAGACTACATTTGGCAAGATGGCAGTACCGCAGATCGCTTTGTGGTGACTACTCCAGACACCTATCAGGTCACCATCTCAACGGCTTGTAACGATTTGATCGACTCAGTGAGAATTGACTACCTCCTACCAGTGACTACTGATCTGGGGCGTGACACATTCCTCTGTGAGGAACAACCGTTCTTGCTGGATGCTACCACAGCTGTGCTAGCCAACTACGTCTGGGAAGATGGCAGCCTGGACCCGCGGCGCCTGGTCTTCGGCCCCGGCGAATACATCGTCAGCGTCAAATCGGATTGTGAAACGGTGGTGGACACGCTTAGTATCGTTCCTTGCGAAATCTGCCAAGTGTACATGCCGAATGCTTTCAGCCCAAATAATGATGGGGTCAATGATGAGTTATTCCCGCAAAGTCCTTGCGATTTAGCCGACTATGAAATGGTCGTGTATGATCGCTGGGGAAGCCAAGTTTATCAATCCACGATTCCAGGTGATGGCTGGAATGGCCGTATCAATGGCGATCTGGCAAGCCAAGGCACTTATGTGTGGTTCATCAACTATACCGTTACTGAAAACGGGATACCTAGAAAAGCGCAGGATCGAGGAGATGTGGTTTTATTGAGGTAGGTGTTGGTTAATGTTCATCGCGTCGGGGGACGCTTTGGAGCGTGTTGGTTAGTTGTTAATTCATCGCGTCGGGGGACGCTTTGGGGTGAATTGGTTAGTTGTTAATCACGTCGGAGGACGCTTTGGGGCGAGTTGGACTGACACCTTCCTACTAATAATTGCACTACAAGGTCCTCAGGCTATCAAAGAAGGTTTGGCGGTAGCTAGCGCCGATTGGTAGTTGTTGATCTGCGATCATCACTTGATTGCCATTCACTCCCTTGATTAACTTGGTGTTGACGATGTAGGAACGGTGAATACGCATAAACATCGTTGCAGGAAGCTCCTTCTCCATATTGGTCATGGTTTGGTGAATAACGTACCGCTTTTCGTGGGTGTGGATAGCGACGTATTCACGCATACTCTCCACGTATTGGATATCAGCGAAAACGATTTTCTCCATCTTATAATTGGTCCGGACAAAAAAATGATCATCCTCCGGCTGATCAGCAGCAGTTATATCGGTGGCCTTCGGGCTGACGGCATCCGTATTGGATTGTTTCAGCCTTATCTGTTCTATTGCCTTATTGACGCCCTGTAAGAATCTTTCCAGAGAAAACGGCTTCACCAGATAATCCGTAGCACTAAGGGCAAAGCCCTCCACCGCATAATCGCGATAAGCAGTGGTAAGAATAACTTGGGGTTTACGCTGTAGACTACGCAAAAGATCCAAACCCGTAAAGTCAGGCATCTGTATATCTAAAAATAGAATATCGACATGTTCGCGTTGCAACACCCCCATTGCCTCCAGGCCATTTTCACATGCTGCAGCTAGCTCTAGATGTGGAATCTTCTCTAGATAGGCGGTCAGCAGTTTCAGCGCAGGGCGCTCGTCATCGACAATTAGGCATCGGTACTGCATACTTCTGATAATTTGATTTGTAGATACACAGCGTACTCGTTTTCTCCACTTTGAATATCCAATTCGTGATTTTCCGGATACAACAGATTAAGCCGTTGGCGTATATTCTCCAGGCCTACCCCACCCTTTTCATGTTCTCTTGGTAGAACGGGAACAGAATTTGTAATCGTAAATTTCAACACACCTTCATCTACCCTTAGGCTACTGTGTAACCAGCCATTCGTTGTATCCTCTAGATTTCCATGCTTGAAAGCGTTCTCGAAAAAGGGGATGAACAGCATTGGGGTGATTTGAACTCCCGTCAAATCTCCTTGGACCTTGAATGTAATGTTCAACTCCCCATCCTTCTTTAACTGCTGCAGGTCAATGTAATTCCTGAGATAACCAACCTCAGCGCTGAGGGCTACATTTTCGTTCTTGCAGTCATAGAGCATGTAACTCATCATATCCGAAAGCTTAAGGATCATCTCCGGTGCTTTCTTGGACTCCGTGAAGGATAGCGCATAAATATTATTCAATGCATTGAACAGGAAGTGGGGGTTCACCTGCGCCTTCAAAAAGCGAAGTTCGGCCTCCAATTGATGTGTCTTAAGTTCCTGTTCCAATTCTCGTTTTTTAAACCAGTTCTCAATTAATCTTAGCGGGATAGAAATGAGCAAAAAGAAGGTCCCGCTGAAAAACATACTCCCAAAGTAGCTGGGTCTAAATAAGCCTTCAATATCCCAATCCAGTTGGCTTACCATACCCCAACCGACAAAGAAGCGAATGCCGGAGGTAAAGAGCAGCAACACTACCAAGGCAAGTGCGTACGACACATACTTCTCCTGATCAAACCATCGAGGTAATAGCACGAGCAAATGCAAGTACACGAGTACCATCAATCCAACTAAGTTGGCGATCACGCCCCCTAAAGCATAAGTCGGATTGCCCAAGATGAAACTGAGGGCCAGAAACAGCAATGCAGCAATGAGTATCCAAAAGAAGAAATGGATACCCCAAATCCATTTGCGATAGTGAATAGGGCTCTGCATGTTCTGATTGATATGGGTACATAAGGTACAGCTTTTATGTCGGGCCATGCCGATATTCACGAAGCTGGGGCTTTTCCAACTGATCTCCCATTATTTTTCACCGCCGCTGCCACTACTTCTACGAACAAGGAAATTGTTTCTATAAACGCGCTGACTAACATTCGTAGAAACAATTGATCCATTGGTGTTATCCAAACCTGCCTCTACAGAATAGATTGGCATTGAGCGTCCAACTCCCCGAAGATTGTGGTGTCGCTGATGAGAAACTCTTTACGATTTCACAGGCATCAGAACGAAACCTGAATCAGCACGATCATTAATCTTCAACCCTTTAAACCCATTAATCATGGCTCAACAATCAGATCCTCAACTACAATGGATTTCTGGCCTGGACATTCTCGGTAAAGGCTACGACGTCTTCGGCCGTTTCGCCCACCCATCAGGCGTTTACAATGCATCTATCTTTAGAGACTTCACTAAAAAAGAAGACGGCACCGACAATGATGCGTACGATGCCACCATTAACGGCGATACTTTCGACGTACCCGCCAATATCAGCATCGTAGAGGAGCACGCCTCTAAGGAAAGTTATGTTCAAGGCTCATCTGTCTCAGAATTTCAATCTTCTCTGGACATCAAAGTGAGTATGAAGGGCAATTACAGCTACTACTCTGGCGAAGCCAACTTTGGATTCCACAGCGCCAAAAAGACCAGTCAGGAGCTCTACTACACCCGCTTTTCTGCGCTAGTTCGAGCATACCGCTTGGCCTTACCCAATACTTCCCAGCTTCGGGAGCTATTGGATAGCGACTTCGCTAGTATGCTGAATTCCACCGACAATTCTGATCAAGCTATTGATGCTTTCTTCGATCGCTACGGCACTCATTTCTTGGCGGAAGTTGTACTGGGAGGTTGCAATAACTACTACGCTACCGTGGAGAAGTCATCTGTAAGCAGCAGCATGGAAATAGAAGCTTCCGTAAAAGCCAGCTACAATTCGCTGTTCACGAGTGCTACTGTTTCAGTTGACACCAGCTATGATTCAAGCCAGAGCTCAAAGTCCACTCACTCCGAAACCGGCATTGAAACTGTAGGAGGTGACGAGACCAAAGCGCCCTTAATGCTTGATGATCCTGCTGCCTACGCAGAATGGCTGGATACCGTTGCTCGAGAGCCTGCATTGGTCGATTTCACAGATCAATCCCTACGCCCAATCTGGGAGTTATGCGCTCCTGACAATACTGAGCGCCGAACTGCGCTAGAGTTACGTTTCAACATCTTGTCTGGCCAAGGCAATAGCACAGCAACTCGTGGTACTGTTCAGCACGGAGCAGCCATCTATCCACCTTGGGGCAAGAAGGACGACTGGAACCTGTTTGTCACACCAGCTTCTGTTGGCCTAACTGAAGGAGAAGATGCTGATGCCGATTCAGACAATGCCCTCCTTGCCTTCGACTACGGTATTGATAATGGCTTCGCTTATCCTGACCATTGGCAGATTAAGGCCAAGTACCGTTATCGGACCGTCAAGAATAAGGATGAAAACGGCAACTATCAGATCAAATGGTATGAGGATGGCTGGGTGAATTATCTACTCATCCCTAAGTACACGCACCAGCACTTGAGCCTAACTGATCTCAACTACGACACCTTCGACTATCCGTTTTTCTTGTTGAATGATCAACAGGTGTATGAGTTCCAGGTGAAGAAAAACGATGTCGGTGATATCGTACGCTTGGAGTCTGGTCAAGCATTATACGAGAATGTGCACTGCATCAATGATAGCTTCTACGAGCAGGTAGAAGTATCGCGGATGGACAAATACGACAACGTCCGAAACCAAATCGTCGACACCCCGGAGAACATGGATGACTGGAATTTACTTTCTGCTATCCGCAAGGTCGAATACACGGAAGACTCCGTTGACAAAGATGCCGATAACAGTATGATTCGTTGGGATTGGAGCAATAGCTTTCAACCAGAGCTGTCCACCTATAATTTCGGTAAATTTAAATTCCTCAACAACGTAAAGTATCGCAAATCCAATAATGGAAAAGATGAGAGCTTTATTACCAAAGGAGCACACTATACGCTCTTGTGGGTCAAGAAGGAGTTTTCCTATTGGACGGGCTGCTACGGGCAACAAACACTCCAACTCCCTCCAGGTGACCAGAAAATGGATGATTGGGAATTGATTACTACTCCTATTCGGGTTGGTGATTACAACGAAAGTGACAATAGCGAATTGAAAGACACTAGTCTATTAATGGCTACCTGCGATATCATGCAAGGAGATTTATCCTGGGAAGTCAATGGTGAATACCGCTGGGTGGCTGCAGAGAATGACCCTAGTTCAGTAACGGACAGTAAGGGGCAAGTAGAGTGCCTATTCGTCAAAACTGCTGTCTTGGCAGACAATGGCTTGCCTATTAGCCTATCAGTAGTAGAGGAAGAAGTACCCGTAACGGAAGAGGAAGTGGTAGCCGAAGAGGAGGTGCCAGTTGAAGAGGTTGTAGATCCCGCGGGTTAAAATGTCGATCTGGTTATAGCCCAAACAGAAAAGGCAGCACTTCTATTACAGAAGGCTGCCTTTGTTCGTTTTGCTACATGTTTTTGGTCTATTGCTCTTCACTACGCAAGGGTTGGAAGTTAAAGAGTAGCAATACCAGTAGCAGTATTCCTAGGATAATCATGGGGATAAGGGATTATGAAAGTATGGCGCACTTAAATGGGGAGAGCACTACACTTTCGGTTTTCAATTGGTAAATGTCAATCAACTCAAGGGGATATATATATAACTAATTTAAGCCCTAAGTAGTTCCAACGCAAGCCCACAAGGTATATTAACCGATCAATAACATTTGTTTTTAGACGAATGTCGGGCAGGCTTCATTGTCTATTTATAGTTTGAGAGCAGGTTTCGTTACCAAATGAGAATCCCGCAACTTGACGAATCAAATTGCGGGATCTTTCTTTTATCTAACTAACGCTTGATCCTATAGATCAGATGCGCCAGGATTTGCATTGTTGTAACGCTCCGTCACTTCATGCCAGTTGATGACGTTGAAGAACGCAGACACGTAGTCTGGACGGCGGTTCTGGTAGTTCAAGTAGTAAGCGTGCTCCCAAACGTCCAAGCCTAGGATTGGAGTACCTTGCTGCTCTGCTACATCCATCAATGGGTTATCCTGGTTTGGAGTAGAAGTCACGAACAAGTGGTCGTTTGAATCAACACACAACCAAGCCCAACCAGAGCCGAAGCGAGTACCTGCAGCAGCAGAAAACTCTTTCTTGAAGTTTTCGAAGCTACCGAAGTCACGTACAATCGCCTTGTGGATATTCATACGCTCAGAAGGCTCACCGCCACCATCTGGTGACATGATCTCCCAAAACAGTTTGTGGTTGTAGAAACCGCCACCGTTGTTGCGAACGCCCATGCTATACTTAGATACATTCGCTAGTATATCTTCGATTTTCATACCCTCTAGCTCAGTGCCCTCAATGGCAGCATTAAGCTTGTTGGTATAACCGTTGTGGTGCTTTGAATGGTGGATTTCCATCGTGCGCGCATCGACATGTGGTTCTAGGGCATCGTACGCGTAGGGTAAGTCAGGAAGTTGAAAGGCCATAGTCTGTACCTTTAGTTTTTTTGTTAAAAATTGGTCAATTACTGTTCAAACACGAGGTTTTGAGGATTTGTTCAGTCCAATTTCATCCCGATCGTGCTTAGAAGCGTGAAAATAAAAAACTAAAGCAAGGGATTGATCGTTTCCCCACCGAAAGCAGTCCTAATTTGAGGAAACTAGTGGTCTAAGTACCCCTTTTTGTAAGTCATCAGACGACATCGAGCCTCAAAAATGCTTAATTTAAAGTGCATTAGCCCATTTAATGCAAAGAAGAAAGGTAGCTTGTGCGGCCCTCTCCATTAAAAGCTAGACTTAAAAAATAGGGAGGTCGCTATTTGCGAATGCCCTCAAGGCACTGACTTTTCTACCTTGCTTTTGCTCTCTTGATACCTCTATAAATTATGAAGCAGTCCTTTTACCCTCGCGCTATTCTGCTCTTTTGCCTTTTCGTGTTCGCACTTAGTTCCGCATACGCGACACATAACCGTTCCGGCGAAATAGTAATCGAAACCCTCACGGACGCCAATGGCAATTGTGGTCTTACGGTACGAGCCACTATTATTACTTACACCAAGATTTCTGTAGAAACCGACCGTGACTCTCTAACTTTATGTTGGGGAGATGGATCCTGTGAATCTGTTCTCCGGGTCAATGGCCCGTTGATGCCACCGCAAGGTGAACCGATCGAAAATGATATTAAGTTCAACCTCTACGTTGCGACTCATACCTATACTGGGCCCGCTACCTACACGGTCTATTTCAAAGATCGCAACCGGAATGCGGGGATACAGAATGTCAACTTCCCCAACTCCGTCAGCATTCCGTTTTATGTAGAAAATACTTTCACCCTGTTTAATCCCGTCTTCTCAGGTTGTAACAACTCTCCCGTTCTGGAAGTACCTCCAATAGACTTTGCCTGTACAGATGAAATATTCACGCACAATCCCGGTGCTTACGATGCGGATGGAGATAGCCTCGTTTACGAACTAGCCGTCCCCAGGCAAGATCCTGATGACCCCGTCCCCAATTATTTCTTCCCGATGGGAATGACGATTAACCGGTTGACAGGTGACTTGGTCTGGGATACTCCGAATCTAGAAGGGGAGTTTAACGTGGCCATCAATATTATTTCTTTTCGCAATGGCATGCCCATCGACACCATGGTACGCGACATGCAAATCATTGTAGAACGATGTGATAATGATCCGCCGTTGGTAATGACAGACGTAGATGAACTCTGCGTGATTGCTGGGACCGTCATCGAATTTGATGTCACCGCAACAGCACCCGTAACCGATACGGATGAACTTGTCCGATTATTGGGATACGGCGCCCCTTTCAATCTGGACGTCAGCCCAGCCACCTTTCTACCCGATGATGAATCTTACCAGGATGACCCACTGACGAGAACCTTTAGATGGGAAACAACCTGTGAACATATTTCAAGCCAGCCCTACAATGTGGTATTCCGAGCCGTAGATGACCACCTGGGTGATACCACTGGATTAGCGACCTTAAAAACGATACGAATCAAAGTGGTAGGCCCGCCGCCAGAAGATGTGCTCGCCATTGCTAGTTCGCAACAAGTAGAAGTAAGCTGGGAATTACCTTACGTATGTGAGGACGCCCAGGACGATTTCTTCCGCGGCTTCTCAGTTTGGCGGCGCCTCAACTCTGACCAAACGCCACCGGACCCGTGCATTACGGGACTTGCAGGTCGGGGCTACACCCGAATTTCTCCGGATACACTTCGACAAGTAAATGCAGGACGTTACTTCTACCTGGACGAAAACGTAGAACAGGGCAGAACCTATTGCTATCGTGTATTAGCTCATTTTGCCCGCCGAACCAGCACTGGCCAATTCTTCTACAATAGCGTCGAGAGTCTTCCCTCAGAAGAAGCCTGCGTTCAATTAGGAAGAGATGTGCCATTACTAACGAAAGTGGATGTAGAAGAAACGGATCTGGCAAACGGCGTTATGAATGTCTGTTGGACAAAGCCCGACCCTACTGACTTAGATACAATGGTAAATGCAGGGCCTTATACCTATGAGCTACTCCGTGCTCCAGGACACACCGAAGACCCCGTCGCATTTGCCCCAATTTATAGTACAACAGCAGCGACCTTCTCAACGGCCAACGACACCTGCTATACGGATATGAACCTAAATACCGTAGATCAACCTTACACCTATCAGGTCAACTTTTACGTCAATGGTGAAAGTACCCCGCTCGGTGCTAGTGCGATGGCTGGTTCATTATATCTCAACGCCACTCCATCCGATCGGCAAAACACCCTCACCTGGGATGAACTTGTCCCCTGGGATAATTTCTCCTACACCATTTTCCGGGAGAACACGAGTGGAGGTCTGGATGAACTGGCGACCGTTGAAAACCCTATCTACAGGGATGAGAACCTCGTCAACGGAGTAGAATATTGCTATGTCCTAAGAGCTCAAGGAAGCTACAACATTAACGATGTTCCGGACCCCCTTCTAAACCGATCTCAACGCGTTTGCAGCACACCATTCGATAATGTGCCTCCTTGTCCGCCAACTTTGACCGCAACCAACCTCTGTGACTTGAGTGAAAGTTGTGATGAAATTGCAGCGCTGGAAAATCAACTCAACTGGCAAAGTGCAGCTACGCTTTGCCCCGAATTTGAAGATGTAGCAGCCTATCGAGTGTACTATGCCTCAACGGTAGATGCTCCTTTTGAGGTCATCGCTACAATCAATGATCCGAACCTACTGGAATTCCTTCATCAGCCCGGCGAGACCATTGCTGGATGTTATGCCGTAACAGCAATCGACACTGTGGGTAATGAAAGTCTGCAAAGCAATATTGTTTGTGTAGATAATTGTCCGGTCTACGAATTACCCAATGCTTTCACCCCTAATGGCGACAGCCAAAACGACCTATTCGTACCTACTCGCAATTGCTTTATTGCTGAGGTAGAATTCCAGGTTTTCAATCGCTGGGGAGATCTAGTATATGAGACCAAGGATCCTTCTTTAAACTGGGATGGCACTAACACGGCAGGTGATGCACTCAATGCCGGCACCTACTTCTACCGTTGCCAAGTTTTTGAACAGCGGGTCAATGGTATTTTGCCGGCCCAAGAGGTTCTTAGCGGCTATATTGAAATCCTGATCAATACACCGTAACTGTTAGCAACATTACCACATGAGAAGGCGCGGATCGTTTTTAATGATCCGCGCCTTCTGTTTTTTGAGCAAGCATGTAAGCATGCTATATCCATGTCCTTTGTACATTAATTAACAGTTCTTCCGTTTTTCATACTCACAAAGGCCAACGACAAGAAAAATCACAACTAAAGTGTAGGATTGGTCGTTTCTTAGCAGGAAGTAGTTACCCTTTAGGGCTCCAGCTCATTGACCGCCTCCTTTTGTAATTCATCGGACGGCATCAATCCTTGAAAATGCTTAAATTGGTGAGCATTATCTGATTCTGGCTCCCCGACAAATTCATTGCTATGATGCGATTACAACACATGCGTGTTCTTCTTCTCTGTGGTCTTTTCCTCCTAACTCTGAGTGTTGCTCATGCCACCCACAACCGTTCTGGCGAGATTGTGGTCGAGACGCTAACGGACGCAGATGGTAATTGTGGCCTTACAGTACAGGCAACCATTATCACCTATACGAAGACTTCCAGTGTTGATGCTGATCGGGATTCGCTAACCATTTGCTGGGGAGATGACACCTGCGAACGCGTAGCTCGTGCTAATGGTCCGCTCATGCCGCCACAAGGTGAGCCGCTTGAGAATGATATCAAGTTCAACATCTATGTTGCAACGCATACGTATAATGGACCTGCTACTTACGTGATAAGTTTCGAAGACCCCAACCGGAATGCTGGAATCCTGAACGTAAACTTTCCCAATTCGGTAAGTATTCCCTTCTACGTAGAGAACGTTTTCACGCTGTTCAACCCCGTCTTTTCGGGCTGTAATAACTCCCCGGTGCTCGAAGTGCCGCCCATTGATTTTGCCTGTACGGATGAAATCTTCACACATAACCCCGGCGCCTTCGATGTAGATGGGGACAGTCTAGTCTATGAATTAGCCGTGCCCCAACAAGGCCCCGATGACCCCGTTCCGAACTTCTTCTTCCCCGCAGGGATGACCATTGATCGAATAACCGGTGACTTGGTCTGGGATACCCCAACCCAAGAAGGAGAATTTAATATAGCTATCAACATCATATCCTTCCGCGGAGGCTTTCCAATCGATACGATGGTACGCGACATGCAGATCATTGTAGAGCGATGCGATAACGATCCGCCCCTCGTGATTACAGATGTGGACGAGTTGTGCGTGATCGCCGGCACTGTGATCAATTTCGATGTAACTGCGACCGCTCCTTTAACCGATACTGACGAAAGGGTTCGCTTATTGGGGTATGGTGCGCCATTCAACCTGGAGATTAGCCCTGCTACCTTCTTGCCAGATGACGAGTCCTATCAAGATGATCCGCTCACTAGAACCTTTAATTGGCAAACTACCTGTGAGCACATATCTGGCCAGCCGTATAATGTGGTCTTCCGAGCGGTGGATGACCACCTCGGAGATACTACAGGTCTGGCGACCTTGAAAACGATACGAATAAAAGTAGTTGGGCCGCCGCCCGAAGACGTACAAGCTGTTGCCAGCTCGCAAACCATAGAAGTGAGTTGGGAATTACCATATGTTTGTGAAGATGCGCAAGACGATTTCTTCCGAGGTTTCTCCGTCTGGCGTCGACTCAACTCCGATCAAACACCACTGGACACTTGCGAAACTGGATTAGCAGGCCGAGGTTATTCCCGCATTTCGGCAGATACTTTGAGACAATCCAGAGATGGACGTTATTTCTACCTAGACGAGACTGTAGAGCGCGGCAAAACATACTGCTACAGGATTCTGGCTCACTTTGCACGTCGTACCAGTAATGGACTCTTCTTCTACAATGCTGTGGAGAGTTTAGCCTCCGAAGAGGCTTGTGTACAACTCGGTAGAGATGTACCGCTCCTCACTAAGGTTGATGTCGTGGATACCGACTTTACCAACGGTGTTATCGACTTATGCTGGAGTAAACCCGACGCCAATGATTTGGATACGGTCCTCAACGCCGGCCCCTATACGTATGAGTTATTGCGAGCCCCCGGCCATACAGAAGACCTTGCGGCCTTTAGCCCAGTATTTAGTGTGACAGCAGCTACCTTCTCCGAGGCTAATGACACCTGCTATACAGATCTGAACCTCAATACCGTAGATCAGCCATATAGCTATTTGGTGAATTTCTATGTTAATGGAGAAAGCAGCCCGCTAGGTGCCAGTACTATTGCTGGTTCGCTATTCTTAAATGCAACTCCTTCAGATCGCCAAAACACCCTTACCTGGGATGAACTGGTGCCATGGGAAAACTTCTCTTACACCATTTTCCGTGAAAACGGTAGCGGTGGGCTGGATGAACTAGCTACGGTGAGTGATCCTATTTATCGTGATGAAGGCTTGATGAATAATGTAGAATACTGTTACGTAGTAAGATCTCAGGGTACGTACAATATCAGTGGGGTACCTGATCCACTACTCAACCGCTCTCAACGCGTTTGCAGTATACCCATCGATAACGTTCCTCCTTGTCCACCAGAGCTTACCGTCACTAATCTCTGTGATTTCAGCGAAAGCTGCGACGACATAGAAGAATTGGAAAACATGCTCAGCTGGGAAAGTGCTCCGACACTTTGTCCTGAGTTTGAAGACGTAGCATCCTATCGGGTTTACTACGCTGCAGTGGTCGATGCTCCTTTCGAGTTGATTGCTACAGTCAATGATCCTAATGAGCTAGAGTACATTCACCAGCCAGGCGGCACCATAGCTGGATGCTATACTGTGACCGCGGTGGATACTATAGGAAATGAAAGTGCACAAAGTAATATCGTCTGTGTAGACAACTGCCCAGTCTACGAATTACCGAATGCCTTTACACCGAACGGTGATAGCCAGAACGACTTCTTCGTTCCTACCCGTAATTGCTTCATCGCAGAGGTTGAATTCCAAGTGTTTAACCGCTGGGGTGATTTGGTATTCGAAACCAAAGATCCTGCACTCAACTGGGATGGTACGAACACCTCCGGGGATGCTTTAAATTCCGGCACCTATTTCTACAAGTGCGAGGTATTCGAACAACGAGTAGATGGCATTGTGCCGGCACAAGAATTACTCAGTGGCTATATTGAATTGTTGAAAGACAATCCATAACCAATAGCTACTTTAGTTTTCTTGAGAATGCGCGGATTGGTCTAGCTGACTAATCCGCGTTTTCTTTTGCTGGCATGAGTAGCATGCGTGCTGCATTCCAGGCGATCAAAAGCTGGGCGGCCAGGTAAGTAATCATAATTGACAATCGCGCATAGGGAACGGGGTTACCGAATTTATTGAAGGCAATAAGGGTATCGGATAGTACAAAGAGAGCGACACCTCCAAATATGCCCCAAAAGAAATTGGAAGCGATACGTCCACTTAGGTTTAAGGCCATCAAGGCCATCGCTACAATCGCAAGTGCATAGATTGCTACTGGCAAGCGCATCGGCGCTGGGATTCCTCCCCAAAGCGAATCCAGGACCCAGTACCAATAGCCCAAGAACAGTAATACCAGAAAAGGAAATTTAGCTACCAGACCTTCACCTAAGCGCGGGTATTTCACAAATGCCACCACGTAGCAAAGCTGTGCTATCAGAAAACTACCCAAACCTAGAAGGAAGAAATTTTCCTGTTTTGGTCCATGCTCTACAAACATCAGCAGCGTATCACCTCCACAAGAAAAAAGCAGCCCAAGTATCAGGAAGGTCCGGACCGCACCAGCATGCTCTTTTGTTTGTTGCCAGAACCATAGTGCCAACAGTGGCAGCAGTAACGGTTTGGTGATGAGGATAAGCATCTCTGCTGCAATTTGCTCTCCGATCAAATGAAGCAATGACAAGACCAGATAAGCAATCAAAAGTGGATGGCGATAGAGTGGTTGGAGCATGGAATTAGAAATTTCGCTCTACTTTAGAGCCGTTAAATCAGGGGCTAAAATAAGCAGAGGATATTTGCTAGCTAATTATAGCTCTCGATCTGGCACTAGTCAGCGTTAAGATGCTGATAATCGTTTCTTTTTAAACTCCTCATTCATGAGAACAATCTATACGCTTTCTTTACTACTAGTATTCAGCCTCTTTGCTGCCGCTCAAGACCTCAATATACTTTTGGTGGATGATTCGAACGATTTTTCCAACAATACTTCCGTCATAGCAAATGGGTTAACTAATAATCAATATGATTTTGACTTGTTTGATGCCGCTAGTGCTAATAGCAGCCCAAACTCTTTCTTTCTTTCCAATTATGATCTGGTAATCTGGCATACCTCTACCCAACAAGAGGATATGCAGTTTTGGGATATTGAGACCATCGAACCATTCCAAACTACAGACAATGATGACCTGGTCTCGTACCTTGAGCAAGGAGGAAACCTCTGGCTCATCGGCAATGATTTTCTCTTCGATCGCTACTCCGATGCTCCTGATACTTTCCAGCTCGGTGACTTTGTGTACGACCAGCTGGGTATTTTGCAATATGATGCACAAGCCTACGCCGATGATGACAACTTTGGCTTGCCAATAGCCCAAGTGGCAGATGGACAGCCGATCTCGGGGCTTGGAGATATCAACTGGGTATTTCCGACACTTTGGTGGGCAGATGCCATTACCCCTCACCCTGATGCTGTCACCATATATAAAATGGGCTTCGACAACTACCTCTTTTCCGGTGCCACAACTGGCGTTTGGTATGACAACGGCACCTCTAAATCGCTCACCTTTCTCTTTGACTTGGCTAGAGCTAACAACCAGGGCTTAGTAGATAATACTATCAGTAGCGTTTTAGGCTTTTTTGAGGGCGTCATTTCAGATAGTCAGAATCTACCTGAACGCATATCGGACTTCCAGGTTTACCCTAATCCAATCGCCAGCAGAGCTAAATTCTCCTGGACTTTAGACGCCGCTACGGAAATGCAAATTAACTTGGTGAGTATGAATGGCCAGCTAATTCAAACACTGGTACCCAGTGCAGCATTTAGCCCTGGAGTACATGAGTTGGAATGGCAAGCGGGGAAGGAACTACCGAATGGCATATATCAACTGCAGCTATTGGTAGATGGGAAAATGGGTAGTCGATCCATCCTTCTGTCTCGATAAGCAAATATTCTTCGTCGAAGGAGTGCCAATAGGTTTTGTTATTTTTGGTTGAACAGTAAGGATCAGCGCCTCATGGATTTTCAATCACCTATTCACGACTACTACGAAGACTTGGCCCCTCGCTACGATGAGGATCGGTTTGGCAATTCTTATGGCCGGTATATTCACCAACAGGAACTTGCCATCATGAACCGCTTAATACCAATTGAACCCACTGGGCCAACGCTCGATTTAGGTTGTGGAACGGGCCGTCTACTGCAATGGGCTACGCATGGTTTGGACTATAGCCCTGCCATGATTGAGGAGGCAAAAAAGAAATATCCTCAACACATCTTACAGGCTGGTAGCGCCTGGGAAACGCCCTATGAAGACCACATCTTCCATACCGCCTACTCCTTTCACCTCTTGATGCACCTACAACCTCAGGAGATCGAAGCTGTATTTCAAGAGGCAGCTCGGATCATTGGTCCCGGTGGTCGGTTTATTTTTGATATCCCATCCAAGAAGCGCCGTGGATTGGTAGGCTACAAAGCGGATAGCTGGCATGCTGCTCAGTCCCTTTCTCTAAAAGAGATCAAGTGGATGGACACTAGCATCTGGAAGCTACAAAGATATAGCGGAGTACTGTTCCTCCCTGTCCACCGACTACCGAATAGCCTACGGGCGCCAGTGCGTTGGGTCGACAACTTGCTCTGCCGCTCCCCCTGGCGGGAGTACGCCTCCTACATGGTGGTAGAACTGATACGTCTATGAGGTGGCTAAAGGATCAGATACCACGAAGCTGGCGCCTAGCCGCCCAAGTACAACGTCGTCGCTGGAAGGACCAACAAGAAGGGCTTGATCAACAATTCGCAAGTGTAGGTGAATTACCGCCCCTCCCCCACTCCGTCCAGGAGAACCAGCCAATTCGCCCCAGCAGTTATTTTGACAATAAAGTCCACAACCTAAAACTAGGTGCTGGGCGAATCAATAAGATTGTAATCCTACCAAATCAAGTATTCTCCTACTGGGAGATCATCGGAGCCCCCACAGCCAAGAATGGCTTTCGAGAGGGACGCAACTTGATCAATGGCGTGCTCCAAGCAGATTTTGGTGGCGGTCTTTGCCAACTATCAGGCATTATCTATATGCTTGCCTTACGATCTGGATTGAAAATAATGGAGCGCCACCACCATTCCGTTGACATCTATAAAGAAGAAGAGCGTTTCTGCCCGCTAGGTTCTGATGCTACCGTGGTCTATGGTTACAAGGACCTGCGTTTCCGCAACCCCTACCCTTTCGCCATTGCCTTTGACATTCAAATCGAACAACAACAAGTCCAGGCTCAAATAAAAGGAGCTAAATCCATCACGGACCTGCCCCTAGAGTTTCGGCGAGAAGCACACACCAACGGCACCTTAGTAAGAACGTTCCGACAAGAAGACGGTACAGAAAGCGAGCTTGTGCAGTCTTTTTATCAAAGAAAGAGCGAGGCTTAATCCAGTTTCCTTACCTCCCCCGTCAAGCCATTTAATTCAATCCGATCACCTGTTCGTAATTCGATGTGCCTCGGTAGTTGGGTAATTGCAGGAATCTGCGATTCTCGTAAAATGATCGAAGCGTGTGAAAGCAAGCCTCCGACATAGGAAAGGACACCATCTACTTTGGTAAAAAAGGGAATCCAGCCTGGATCCAGCGCTTCGGCTACCAAGATGGCATTCGGAAAGGGTGGCTGATCGAAAGCCGTAAAGTCTGCAGCAGACACACGCCATACCCGCCCTTGGACTACACCCGGATAGATACCAATACCTACCTTAGCTTGAGGGCTATTGGAAGTGGGTAATGGTAATCGCCGCCCCAGTGTATTGGCAATAAAGCTATCCATATCCCAACCAGATTGTACCGGATACGCTTTGTCCTGAAGTTGATCAGGAGTGATTTCTCCCTGAAACAGGCGCTGCAAATCATCAATTGGATAGGAAAAGGGCGACAATTCTGCTCCTAGTTTGGTATGGCTGTTTCGGAGTAGTTCGTACCTGAATTCCGCAAACCAGCGCATGGTCTCGGCGCGAAGGTGTTCTCGGGTATGCATAAGAGAGATAGCTCCACGAAAGAGACCAGCCCACCAGATTGTTGTTCGCTTCTTTGCCGGTCGAGCAGGAGATACTTGTAGCTGCCCTGATGGGATCAATAAGCGTTTCCATTCCGTTTGCGCATATTCTGCAAAACGCTTCTGCCCTAAATCGGATTCGTAAAAGCCGCGGTGGCCAAATTGCTCCACAAAGGCTTCTTTGGACAAGGTACCTTGGGTTAATTCCTGGAAGGCATTCAGGTAATCCGTCGTTGCACTTTTCTGCTTGGCTGCGTCACTAACCTTACTGAGTAAGCCCAGGCGATTGAGCAAACTAACAGGCCCAGACATTGCACCCGTCAGAATTTGCATATTCGTTACTAACTCTACGTACATGCGGCGAAAGGCGATTGCCCACTCCTGAAAAGCTGCTGCCGGATGCTCTTCCCATAAGGCTATGCGCTGCTCCTGCTGTCGTTGATATTGATCTTGGGTTTGGTCCAGCCAGTTTGTAATGCGTTTACGAACCGTCCACTGCTGCAGAAGTACTTTCAAAAACACTCCGATCTTTCGAACAGCCCGGTACGGACGAAGACGCACCTGATAAAAATCATCCGCTCCTACAGAGGTGCAAACCAATTGAGTAGGCAGCCCCCAGTGCACCATGCTATCAAGTAATGCCGACAGGTTGATCCAAGGCATGCCCGCAGCCATCTTTAAAAAATGACGATTTGGTAAGGTTGGATCAAGGTCCTGGTAATACTGAAAAAGATCGGCACCGCTACGACTAATAATATCGGTCATGAGCCGGGAGGGATAGGGCGGAAGTATCTCCTTATGGTTGGCGGAAGTGAGTACTTCTTCGGCCTCCTGCGGAGTAGTAATGGGGCGGGCCTGTAGAATATAGAGTTGCCCCTTGGCGATAGCGAATTCAATGTCGAGACCATTCACGGACCCAAATGATTTTTGTAGGCGTTGTGCCCAAATAGAGAGATCGATCAGGCCTGTTTCGAGCGTTCTCTCTGGTAAGTCTGTTGTCCATACCCTGAACCAAGGCTGCACCCAACGATCCATCCAATCAAACTTAGGCAGGAGCAATTGTTTCGGGGTTCTTTTACCACTTACCAGATTTTCACCGAGGCCTTCCACCCATTCTAGGCGCCAAATACCCGTTGTGTAAGCAAAAAGCACACCGCTGTATTCCGGCTCAATCATCTGCTGTACAATCACCTGCTGGCCATCTGCCTCCGGATACGAATTGAACACGTCAGCGATCGCGCTTTTCAGCCCATCTCGTTCTACCTGTAGTCGTGTTTCGAACTGGCCGGCAAAACTCTGTTCCTCACCATCCTCTTGATCAAAAGTTGACCGCACCGCCACCGGAAACTTTAGCCGATCAAAGGCATACTCACCCGCTTGGAAGGCTGCGTAGGACACACTGGTAAAAGGTGCAGTTGGCGCTTTCAGTTGGCGAATCTTCTGTAATTGGGAGAGCTTACTCATGGTGTCGTTTTAGGATGCGATCATCTTGGTCATCGTCTCATAGAATTCCTGGGGCTGTTCCAGCATCGGGAAATGATCCCAACCTTCGATGATGGTAAAATCTGCCTGAGGAAAATCGTTTTGCCAATAGGCTAAATATTTAGAAGCGATAACTCGCTCCTTGTCACCCCAAATGAAATGAAATGCTTCTTGATCAATAGTAGCCTTTACCGCGCGATACCATTCGGGGGTAATGAGATCAAAAAAGAGCGCAAAAGCCTCACACCGATCATAATCCGCAAAGAATTGACGCCGCAGATTTTCAGGAATGGCGTCGGGGTTAAGAAAGAGCTTACGCTCCCAGACCGGTCGCAGTGCTGGAGTTGCGATTAGGGTTTTCATCACCTGCCGTACAAGCATGGGCTTCATAACCTTCGGAAAAAGCCGATGCTCGAGCGAAGCACCGATGATACCATGTAATAGTACCTTCTGCGGCTTAAAAGACTCTCCAGCACTATTGGTCCATCCTCTTCTCGCCCATTCCAACAGGACCGAACCTCCAATACCATGCCCGTAATACACCCAAGGGCTATCTCCACCAGCGGCTACAGTTTCGGCCAGAGCATCCAGAAACCAACTCCAAGACTCTCCCGATTTCGGCAGTGGGCGCCCTTCAAATCCTGGTAATTCGGGGAGATGAATATGATAGGTTGCGCCATGCTGCTCCGCAATTTGACGAAACAACTGGAAACGCGTATTGGCACCACCATTGCCATGGACGAGGAGTACATTCATAAGTGTGTAACAATCGTTGGGCTAATTGTTTTAGTTATAGCATTTCGTAATGGTAAAAAATGAGATCTCACAGGCATGTACGTCTCAAAAATCGATCTACATTTCTCAAGGTTATGGGCCCCCTAAACATCTCTTAACGATTTTTAACCCCTATTAAACTTATCCTAAACCAGCTTAAATACTTGTTTTCTGCGGCAGCAAAGGGAATATTTGTACAGAACGAATGGCCCCAAACTACTACCAAATGAAGACGTACCTCCTATTAGCAGCACTACTTGCCAGTACTTTTTTACCAGCCCAGGAAGCACTCCTGTTCGAAGATACACAGGAGGAAACCTTGGTCTACCGCTACCACCATCTCAGTGGCCCATCAGCTGGTGCGCTACAGCAAATTATCCGTTGCTTGGCACCAAACCAGTTGCACGAACCTGCCTTTGATTTATTCTATGCGTACCAGCTACAGATTTTGGAGAAAGAAGAAGCTCTTAAGATCTGCATCAATTGGGAAGAGATAACTGTTGATCGAGAACTTCGTCCAGCAGGTTTCCCCTTCGCAGATATACTGAAGCCTTCGGGGGCTACTTTCAACCTACAGCTTTTAGCCGATGGAGAGGTGGTGAAGTCGGAGTGCATTCAGCAGACCTTTGGCAATACGCTACCTGGTCATAGTTACAATTTTGCCAACTTTGAAGGCGGTGTCTACTATACCCTCCGGGTAACGGATCTACATTTCAATTACGGTAGTACTCAAGTTCAAGCAGTACGGAATCGCAAACAAGCTATAGATGAGTACCTGGCGGCAAAAGACAAGCTGGTACAGTTGCATGATTTCATGGAACAGCTTCGTCAGAGCGAGGTGCAGCCTCAGCATATCAATGAGTATCAGATACAGTTGAAGAACTACCGCCAGCAAGTGCAGGCTATTCGGCAGGCTAGCTTCTGGAATGTACTGAACCTGCGTGGCCCCAATGCCCATGACCCGGAAGATCTAGTGCAGCATCTCCGCGCCTGCCAGAACGATATTCAGAATTTACAGGCTTGGTTAGACGAACTCGCAGCCAACTTGCACGTGCTGTACCATGAGCAAGGAATAGAACTGTTTCAAGCAGGTCAGCGCCAAGCAGCACGCGATGCTTTTTGTGCCGCCTTACGAACAAATGACTGCTATGCACCTAGTCATTACTTCATCGCGTATCTAGACTTCGAAGCAGGACAAGTAGAAGCCTCGGGGCAACGGATCGTGAAAGTCCTGAACCAATACAACCCAGATCCAGCCACCAGAACGGACGCTAGGCGACTAGCAAACGGCATTGTGCGCTTCTACCTGGACGCCGGACAAGAAGCCGTAAGCCTCCGCCAATACCCTGATGGTGTAGCACTTTATGAAACTGCTTTGAGTTTCAGTGAGAGTATTCGTGGTTTTGACTTCGGTCAGGCCGAAGCTGTGAGCCGGATCAAGGAAGCCTACTATATGGATTTCCACGATCAGATTGATCAGGTCATGTACACGAGACAATCAGGACAGTATGCTCTGGCATTGCAGCAATTAGAACAGGCCATGGCTTTTCAACAGCGCTTCCGGGTAGAAAGTCACGTTGATACACGCCGATTAATGGCTCAGATCGTAGATGCGCTGTACGAAGAACAACTCGCTGATATTCGCCAGTTGCGCCGAGATCAATCCTGGGATCAAGCTCTTACGAAGATTAAAGAGAGTGAACAACTCTTGGCGAACTATCCTGGTCTGGTACAACATCCGCTAGCCCTGGATAGTGAGAAGCGCCAGGTCTTGAGTGGAAAGTTCCAAACGATGTTGGCAAAAACCGAACAACTGGTAAACGATCGTCGACTAGATCAAGCTTTGCAACAAGCACAAGCGACAGACCGATTCACACGGGAGTACGACTTGGAAGACAGCATGAAGCGTGAAAGCAAGCGGCAAATCACTCGCATCCAGCAACTCCGTTACGAACGTTTTGTACGGGGTGGTGATCGTGCACAAAGTCAAGGACACTTCGCGCAGGCTTTAGAGCAGTACGACCAGGCACAACGATTGAGTACCAACATCAACGATATTCGACCGGACCAAGGACTTCCTGCTCGGATAACGCAAGCAGCGGTAGCAAGAGCTACGCAAATGTATGAGCAGACCATGGCCAGTGCTAGCACAGATAATACACAAATACATCAGACCATTGATGGTATACGCCAGCTTGCTGGCCGCTACCAGATCAGTAACCAGCCAGAAGTCCAACAGTTATTTGCCCAGCTGGAAGATCAGCGTTGCGTAAATGCTCGTTCTATCCTATTGCCAAGTGAAGAGTTGAAGCTAGAACAGCAGCAACAAGATCGCGACTACATTGCCGCCAGAGCGACCACGCAGCGAATTGAAGCGCTACTGAGTGAATATACCAGCTGTGGTCTCAGCAGCTCTAGCTTGCTGATGAGTAAAGCTATTGTGGAAGCTTGTGCTCACTACCAAGAAAATCTACGAGCCGCCGAAACAGCCGAACAGCAGCAGCAATTTGGCCGAGCTATTGAATACTATCAAGTAGCCAAAGTAGCTTACCAAGATGCTAGTGTACAGGCACGTTTGGCGGGTCATCCGGCCTTCCGTTTACAGCAGTACGTGGAGCAGCACCCTAGCTATCATATGCAACTAGCGGGTGCCCACTACTACTTGGACCAAAGGGAGCATCAGACGGCTTTGGGCCTGCTCAATCTGATTGTAGAAAGAGGTACGCCGCCAAGAGCTACGGAAGGCTTGCAACAACGCCTGGGTAGTGCCTTAGCCGTAAGACATTATGCAGATGCCGCGAAGTGGAAGCCCACCTTCTACACTTTTGTCGACAAATCAGAACGAAAAACGTATAAGACGATGTACCGCTCTTTTCGTAAGCAGTGGAAGCGGATGGTGTGAGGTTGGTTAGTTGGTTAGTTGGTTAGTTGGTTAG